>ML178787.1_pt10 | contig 20173 bp, 7 predicted proteins | sample 2451431 | NCBI scaffold set ML178787.1 | reverse complement strand
TCCGTCGAACTGCCCTTTTTTCATCCCTTAATCTCAATTAGGAGGGGAGAAGTGAATTTTTAATTCGCGGGCGAATGGTGAATAGTCAGTGTGCGCCGCGAAAAAATTATTTTTCTCACTGGCCCATGACTTTGTCGTAGTTTGTATTTTTTTGTTAGAGAGATTGAGGCATGCAACGGGGATCGATTGATGGGGAATTTAATTCTCCGTCACACCCTCTGTGTTTCATTCCTTGATATTAATTAGCCTGCAAATGAATCACCTGAAAAACATTAAGAACATGTTGAGGACGAGAAGGACATAGGTTCCCCTCCGAAACTATCCCTGTGACAGCGGGACTGCTATATAANGTTCGCCCAGCCGTCAGATTCGACCGTGGCGGCATCCCTCCATTGGGGTCGAACTACTTTTGGCTTGGGGTCAGTCCAACCCCGAGATCTGAGCCTCTACTTTAGTCAATCCTCTTTGGCATATCATGCGGAAAATGATATGAAACACATACTATTAGGCCCGGTTGCACCACCCCCTGTTAAAGTTACCAGCCAGTAAACCTCTGGGAAATCTTTGATAAATTTTATTCGGATGTTACTGGAGGTTTATCGAGAGTCTACTTAACAGAGATTTATCCCCCCGGCAAATGTCTGTGAAGTAATCCTCAATTAGTTTGCAATGATTTTATTTTTTAAGGCCTGTTATGTCCTATCAATGTTACTAGGAGGACAGTGGCGCCTTTTTGAAATAACGAGCGCCAAACTTCGAAATGTGGATCCGTTAGCCGCTAAACCTCTGATGAGGACTCCATCGATGTTGACTCGTTCATTTTTTGAATAAATGGGTTGAAGGTGTATTCCAGAATAAATCAAAACACAAGTGCTTAGGAGAGTACATTAACACTATTTATTTCAAACTTCTAATTTAAACTTGAAATCTTTGGTAGACAAATACACTTGATAAAACTTTTATGGAAAACTTTAAGAAAAACTAATCGAAGAGAGAAGCTGGAACAGTTATCGGAACAACAGCCACGATGGGACTGTCTCTAACTTAAACTAAAAATCTAAGGGTTGGGTCCATACACCCCCACTAGACCAAAAGTTGCGCGCGCAATCTTGGCCCGGAGTAAAGGGAAGAGGGGTAACTTAAAAGAGAAATCGGGAAGCGAAAGAGGGAGAAAGGGGAGCGTGTGACGTCAACAGTATTCCCTCTTGAGGGGTCTCAGGCCCTTCAGCTCCGCGATACAATGAACAAAGGAGAACTCAACACTCAACACGTGTGGAACACGTGAATCAGAGAGACTTTCTAAATATCTCAGAACCGAGACTTAACAATTTTACGACCGTAACCGTCGAGTTTATTTTCTCTCTATATTTCAGAATTTCAAGAAAAGTATTGTTTTGAGGAATTTTGGAGAGCTGTAAATTTACGAAGTAAACTCAAGTACTTGACATTTATTATTTCCGGCAACGGTTTTTCTCACGCCTGCGAAGTTGTTTTTCGTCCCCTGTTCATTGTCCTTTCATTCTTGACTTTTCTCAATATTTAAAGATTTTACGTTATTTAATTAATTTTTTATATTAATTTGAATATCGCGGACAAAGATGGCTGATCATTGCTACCAACCATCAAAATCAGCGTCAAGACATCACAGGCGCGCATGGAGGGATTTTTTTCTCGAGTGGCGATTTTACGCCCTCCCACTTTGCGGTCAAAGCAAGAAGCTTTATCCGAACCATAGCTATGTCGGTAATTGCGGGAATGGCAGGAAACCAGGGTGACATATAAAAGTGGGGCTTGGAAAGGGCCCTGCAATTTTTGTTTCTTATTCTCTTCGTGTTTATTTTTTCTGGTAGATGTTCTCATGTTTCCCATGAAGTTTTCGAGATATATGTCCGATTTTCGAGAAAATTCTCCGGTTTTTGAGAAAATTCTGGAAAATTCTCCATTTTTTGAAAAAATTATATGGATATTTAGAGTTTTCAAACCAAATTCGAGGAAATTATACGGTGTCCGAGTACGTTCGAGAAAATTTTTAGGTTTTCGAGAAAATTTTCCTATTCTCTGGAAAATTCAAAGAAATTCTCCAGTTTTTGAAAAAATTATATGGATATTTAGAGTTTTCAAACCAAATTCGAGGAAATTATACGGTGTCCGAGTACGTTCGAGAAAATTTTTAGGTTTTCGAGAAAATTTTCCTATTCTCTGGAAAATTCAAAGAAATTCTCCAGTTTTTGAAAAAATTATATGGATATTTAGAGTTTTCAAACCAAATTCGAGGAAATTATACGGTGTCCGAGTACGTTCGAGAAAATTTTTAGGTTTTCGAGAAAATTCTAGTAAAATTCTTTGGTTTTTGAAGAAATTAGAGGGGGGTGAGGTAATATGGACATTCGGGGTGAAATGGACACTCAAAAATTTGCGAAATTTTTTTTTTTCAAAATTCAACTTTTTGAAAATCGTTTCATTGGGCATTATGGACACCTGAAAAATCTGTATGGGCGGGACTAAAATGAACACTCAAAACATTTTCAATAATTGATTTTAAAAAATTGCTTCTTGGCAAAGTCTAAAACTGAGAAATTATTCAAGAGTGGTCTTAAATGGATATCCGAAAAATTTGGTTCTATCCAAAAATGAAGAAAATTTTAAAGATATCTTTTATTTTTGAAGATATCTAAAAGTATACCAAAAAGGCTGACTAATGTCCGTCCAAAACGATAACTTTTAGTTAATTTCTAGGTAACTTCTAGACACAAGTTATCTTTTTGGACAGACATTAGACAGCCTTTTTAGTATACTTGCAGATACCCTCCAGAACTGTGCTGCTTGGGATAAAACAATAGGCGGAGAGGAGGATAAATGAGGAAGGAAAAATTTGATTTACCACCCCCCATGACGAACGTCAAAAATAAGTTTTTTTTTTTCAATTTGAAAATCGTAATCATGACTAGCGTTTCAGAAATTGAATAAAATTGTTGAAACATAAAAAATTGAGAAAGAAATCAAGGTATTTGACCCTCGTGACCCTCTCCCTAGTGACCCTCGTGACGTTTGACCCTCCCTCTAGTGACCGCCGTGATCTTTGACCCTCGTGACCCTCGTGAGGTTTGACANAAGGGTCAGGAGTTGAGCCTTATCCTCTTTCCTTCAAGAGGAAATCCATAGTAGTATTCTACGTTTGGGGCACTTGAAAAACTATTTTTCTTCATTTTTCCAGATTTTGTCGGTGGCCCTATATGAAGATATTATTTTTCCTTTCTTTCTTAGTTTTTTTTCTTTTTTCAATNTCTAGTGACCGCCGTGATCTTTGACCCTCGTGACCCTCGTGAGGTTTGACACTCCCCTTAGTGACCCTTGTGACGTTTGACCCTCCCCCTAGTGACCCTCGTGACGTTGGATTCTTCCTCTAATGACCCTTTACCCGGTTTTTANTTTTTTCTTTTTTCAATAATTCAAGTTTTATCCACCCGATTTTGATTTATTAAGCGTCAAAATTTTCAATTTTGACATTCTATAAGAATATTAAAATTNGACCCTCCCCCTAGTGACCCTCGTGACGTTGGATTCTTCCTCTAATGACCCTTTACCCGGTTTTTACTTACGACGCACTCTTATGAGAATCTGTTGGCTTTTATGATCTTCAAATGAAGTCGGAAGAGTAGATTTGATCGATTTTAACTCATTATTTAAATCTGGCGTCCATATTGCNCAAGTTTCCCAAACAGAAAAAGCCACGGATGGATTTCCTCATGAAGGAAAGAAGGTAAAGGTCAACTCCAGACCCTAATTTGACCGTCTCCCTAGTGACCCTCGTGACGTTTGACCCTCCCCCTAATGACCCTCATGACGTTTGACCCTCCATCTAATGACCGCCGTGACCTTTGACCCTCGTGACCTTTGACCCTCGTGACCCTCGTGATTTTTGACCCTCCACTTAGTGACCCTCATGACGTTTGACCCTCCTGTTAGTGACCCTCGTGACGTTTGACTCTCCCTCTAATGACCCTTGTGACGTTTGACCCTCCCTCTAGTGAACCTCGTGACGTTTGACTCTTCACCTAGTGACCCTCGTGACGTTTGACGTTCCGCCTAATCACCCTCGCGACGTTTGACTCTCCCCCTAGTGACCCTTGGGACATTTGACCCTCTCCCTCTAATGACCCTCTTGACGTTTAACCCTTCCCTTAGTGACATTTGATCCTCCCTCTAGTGACCCTCGTGACGTTTGACCCCCCTCCCTAATGACCCTCGTGACCTTTGACACTCCCCCTAGTGACCCTCGTGACGTTTGACCCTCCCTCTAGTGAACCTCGTGAAGTTTGACTCTTCACCTAGTGACCCTCGTGACGTTTGACTCTCCCCCTAGTGACCCTCGTGACGTTTGACCCTCCATCTAATGACCGCCGTGACCTTTGACCCTCGTGACCTTTGACCCTCGTGAGGTTTGACCCTCCCCTTAGTGACCCTCATGACGTTTGACCCTCATGACGTTTGACCCTCCTGTTAGTGACCCTCGTGACGTTTGACTCTCCCTCTAATGACCCTTGTGACGTTTGACCCTCCCTCTAGTGAACCTCGTGACGTTTGACTCTTCACCTAGTGACCCTCGTGACGTTTGACGTTCCGCCTAATCACCCTCGCGACGTTTGACTCTCCCCCTAGTGACCCTTGGGACATTTGACCCTCTCCCTCTAATGACCCTCTTGACGTTTGACCCTCCCCTTAGTGACCCTCATGACGTTTGACCCTCCTGTTAGTGACCCTCGTGACGTTTGACTCTTCCCCTAGTGACCCTCGTGACGTTTGCCTCTCCCTCTAATGACCCTTGTGACGTTTGACCCTCCCTCTAGTGGCCCTCGTGACGTTTGACTCTTCCCCTAGTGACCCTCGTGACGTTTGCCTCTCCCTCTAATGACCCTTGTGACGTTTGACCCTCCCTCTAGTGGCCCTCGTGACGTTTGACTCTTCCCCTAGTGACCCTCGTGACGTTTGACCCTCCATCTAATGACCGCCGTGACCTTTGACCCTCGTGACCTTTGACCCTCGTGAGGTTTGACCCTCCCCTTAGTGACCCTCATGACGTTTGACCCTCATGACGTTTGACCCTCCTGTTAGTGACCCTCGTGACGTTTGACTCTCCCTCTAATGACCCTTGTGACGTTTGACCCTCCCTCTAGTGAACCTCGTGACGTTTGACTCTTCACCTAGTGACCCTCGTGACGTTTGACGTTCCGCCTAATCACCCTCGCGACGTTTGACTCTCCCCCTAGTGACCCTTGGGACATTTGACCCTCTCCCTCTAATGACCCTCTTGACGTTTAACCCTTCCCTTAGTGACATTTGATCCTCCCTCTAGTGACCCTCGTGACGTTTGACCCCCCTCCCTAATGACCCTCGTGACCTTTGACACTCCCCCTAGTGACCCTCGTGACGTTTGACCCTCCCTCTAGTGAACCTCGTGACGTTTGACTCTTCACCTAGTGACCCTCGTGACGTTTGACGTTCCGCCTAATCACCCTCGCGACGTTTGACTCTCCCCCTAGTGACCCTTGGGACATTTGACCCTCTCCCTCTAATGACCCTCTTGACGTTTGACCCTTCCCTTAGTGACATTTGATCCTCCCTCTAGTGACCCTCGTGACGTTTGACCCCCCCCCTAATGACCCTCGTGACCTTTGACACTCCCCCTAGTGACCCTCGTGACGTTTGACCCTCCCTCTAGTGACCCTCGTGAAGTTTGACTCTTCACCTAGTGACCCTCGTGACGTTTGACTCTCCCCCTAGTGACCCTCGTGACGTTTGACCCTCCATCTAATGACCGCCGTGACCTTTGACCCTCGTGACCTTTGACCCTCGTGAGGTTTGACCCTCCCCTTAGTGACCCTCATGACGTTTGACCCTCATGACGTTTGACCCTCCTGTTAGTCACCCTCGTGACGTTTGACTCTCCCTCTAATGACCCTTGTGACGTTTGACCCTCCCTCTAGTGACCCTCGTGACGTTTGACTCTCCCTCTCATGACCCTTGTGATCTTTGACCTTCCCTCTAGTGACCCTCGTGACGTTTGACTCTTCACCTAGTGACCCTCGTGACGTTTGACTCTCCCCCTAGCGACCCTTGTGACGTTTGACCCTCTCCTTCTAATGACCCTCGTGACGTTTGACCCTCTCCCTAGTGACCCTCGTAACGTTTGACCCTTCGTGAAATTTACATACTTCATGTGCTAAGTCAACATATCTCTTTTTTTGGTGATTACCCAACGAGTTAAGTCAACTTGACTCTCCACACAGAATTAAAATTTGGAGGTCACTACTTGAAACTGCGTAAAGGATTAATTCCACAATTTTATAATAATAGGGTAACAAGTTAAAGGACAGTAGAAGAAAGATTCGNACCCTCGTGACGTTTGACTCTCCCTCTAATGACCCTTGTGACGTTTGACCCTCCCTCTAGTGACCCTCGTGACGTTTGACTCTCCCTCTCATGACCCTTGTGATCTTTGACCTTCCCTCTAGTGACCCTCGTGACGTTTGACTCTTCACCTAGTGACCCTCGTGACGTTTGACTCTCCCCCTAGCGACCCTTGTGACGTTTGACCCTCTCCTTCTAATGACCCTCGTGACGTTTGACCCTCTCCCTAGTGACCCTCGTAACGTTTGACCCTTCGTGAAATTTACATACTTCATGTGCTAAGTCAACATATCTCTTTTTTTGGTGATTACCCAACGAGTTAAGTCAACTTGACTCTCCACACAGAATTAAAATTTGGAGGTCACTACTTGAAACTGCGTAAAGGATTAATTCCACAATTTTATAATAATAGGGTAACAAGTTAAAGGACAGTAGAAGAAAGATTCGGCGTCATTTGTACTAAATTTCCCACTATCGATGACATAGCCGTTTTTTTGCTCTCCTGTAAAATTTCATTTTATGCACTTACCTCATTTTACCCCTTCACTACAGAGATCATCGTTTCCCACGTGCAAGATTGTCTTCCGCGCCGAAGGCGAGGATGGCAAGCATGTGGGGGAGTGTGATATGTTTTCCATGGCGAGTTGTGTATATTTATTTTCGTGTCGAGGGACCTGCAAACCTGGACCTGGACCTGGGTTTTTCAGGTCCCGTGACACGAAAATTAATTTTCAGGTCCCGTGACACGAAAAGAATATTTTCTTCGGCTCAGTCGAAATTTTGTACGTATTACGGGTACAGGGCTCGTGCCGCAGAACGGCGAACAGTGCCGCCNTCTCCTACCACTCAGCCAATTACGGTCAATCAAGCAGCAATTATAATAATTTTACGAAGAAATCATAGAAAAACTAATTTCATTTGTCGCCAACGTTTCGAACACTCAAAGTGTCCTTCATCAGGGCATCATTTATTCTGTGTTATGAAAACAAAAAGATATATAAATACATATAAAAATCACAAAGAAACAAAACTATTGCACAATTTCAGTAATAACTATGTATAAAACCGTCTCAAAAGTTTACAAAATAATTATTAATGTTGTTACCTAATTAATCCATTTGGTCTTAAGGATTATCACAAAAATATCACCAATCTATATCCAAAAACTGACAAATACCGCTTATATCTGTCAGTGCTCTCCATAACCTAAAAATGACCCAATGTGAATCTTTCAAATTTTATAATTTAACTGCAACCATACACGAAAATTCAATGTTATGTTATTAGCATAATCAATTATTGTAAAAACTATGTTAACAAACACAAACATTTATAAATTGTTATAAATTGTTATATACTAATGTTCCAATTGAACTTATTGCTGATGCCATTATAAAGCGTAAAGATGAATTAGTAGGTAAAACAGATATTCCTTATAATCAATTGATTCATGGAATTGATGTTATTATGAACAACACTTTTTTCACATTTAATAATCATTTTTATAAACAAATATTTGGTTTACCAATGGGTTCCCCTTTGGCACCCATTTGTGCTGATCTTGTAATGGCTTTATTAGAAGAGAATTGTTTAGAAAAATTAGATTTCCCAGTTCCATGTTATTTTCGTTATGTAGATGATATTTTCACTTGCTTACCTAGAGATAGAATAGATGAAACCTTAAGAATTTTTAATAGTTATCATTCAAGATTGCAATTTACATATGAAGTTGAAGAAAATGGATCTCTTCCTTTCCTTGATGTTCGTGTCATTAGGGATAGTAATAATGTTATTTTTGATTGGTTTAGAAAGACTACTTGGTCAGGGAGAATGTTAAATTTCAACTCTATGCATCCTATTTCACAGAAACGAGCTATAGTTCTTAATTTGGCTGATAGGGTTTTTAAAATTTGTGATACAAGGTTTGTTGATGATAACATTAAGTTGGTTAAAAAGATTTTAATTTTTAATGATTACCCAATTAGTTTTTTCAGTAAAATTTTGGAAAATAGAATACAAATGATTGTTGGTAACAAAAATAATGATGGGATGGTCATACATAAAGAACCAATTGAGTACAAAAAAACCTTGATTGTTCCATTTTCTTATATGTTGACTAGTAGTTTGAAAGAATGTTGTCTTCAGTTTGGTGTAAGAGTATTATCAACTATTACAAACAAGATTGGTAATTATTATAAGTCAACGAAAGACCAAATACATAGAAATGCAAGATATAATGTTATTTACAAAATTCCATGTGGCGATTGCAATAAAGTTTACATTGGCAAAACAACGAGATGTTTTGAGAAAAGAGAAAAAGAGCACAGAAGAAGTGAACGGAATCCTGACTTATATAGAACTGGTTTGTCAAGTCATTCAAAAGAATTTCATCATCATTTTGACTTTGATAATACTGTTATCTTAGGGAATGCAAAACCGAATGATAATCTTAACATTCTTGAAATGTTCTACATAAAAAAATACAATAACATCACTGTTAATTTCATGAATGATTGTAAAAAACTCGGCAATTCTTATGATCATTTAATCAAATTTCACTAATTCCTCATATTGCGCTCTTTAAAAATTAAAAATAATTGACACTAGTCGGTTAGTCTTTAAAAGTGTAAATTTAATATAATGAAATAATTTTTATTGATGAATTTGTAATAATGACCTTGATGACACAATGTGATAATGGATTTGAATTGATGACATTTAATCTAGTAATTTTTCGTAATGTCTGGTGATATTTGGTAACTTTTGTTCTCTTCATATGAAATGACAACAGCAGTAGTATGTATAATTTCATCTCATTAATAATTTTCTTGTTTTTCGCATTTTCATGATGTTTTGACAGTGTTTGTTAACATAGTTTTTACAATAATTGATTATGCTAATAACATAACATTGAAATTTCGTGTATAGTTGCAGTTAAGTTATAAAATTTGAAAGATTCACATTGGGTCATTTTTAGGTTATGGAGAGCACTGACAGATATAAGCGGTATTTGTCAGTTTTTGGATATAGATTGGTGATATTTTTGTGATAATCCTTAAGACCAAATGGATTAATTAGGTAACAACATTAATAATTATTTTGTAAACTTTTGAGACGGTTTTATACATAGTTATTACTGAAATTGTGCAATAGTTTTGTTTCTNTTGAAAAAAAAAATCGCACCAATACGGGACTGATCTCATTCTTTAGGTTCACTATTCTTCTTGTCCAGTACGAAGTTTCATTTATTTTTATTGGATAGTTTTTGCCCTATCTCGTTTGAAATATGAAAAAACCCATGTTTTTCGGGTGCCGTGACAGTTCATAAACTTCGGCCTTCTCTCAGCACTCCAATTTTATTTCCAAAATTATCCAAATTTTTTATATGATAATTCACACCTTCAAGAATTGAGCAGTGGAGAAAAAAAATCGATTTTTTCAATAATTTTCCTTTTTTTTAATTAAAATATGACATGAGGCTATCTTCAATTGGAATCAACCCACGGAATTGAAAAAAATATCCTACGACGTGAAATGAAAAACTAAAAAGATTCCAATGATTTTTAATTATGTAAATTATTCCAAACATTTTATAAAAATCCTTGTATTTTTCCGGCAAACACATTATGATGTTAGCCGCAAATCCTCATGGTTTTACTATAGGGTTACCTTTCGGACCCGGAAAATCCTTTCCACATGTTCTGTTTTCTAGTTGTCCCAGGAGCGGGACAAGGAACTCGGGGGCTCTGAGAGAAATACCCGTTCTGAGTCCAATTTATTTTTGTAATATTGAGACATCGATTCAAACTCATCATTAAAATTTATGGATTGTCGCTGAAAAGTTAAAAAATATGCGATATCCCATGTGAACTCAACGTGATCAAAACGTACATTGTCGTCAATCAAATTTTGGAACTTTTGTAGTCATTCATCATGAATTCATATTTATGTTCAAATTATAAATCAAAACTATGCAATGGGATTTCCACTTTGGCCTCCGGTGACAATTTATTTTGATCCAATGTATTCACTGAAATTTTTAGAAAAAAATTGCAAACTCCAATTTCAAAATTAGCCGTTTTTAGATATTTTTTAAGGTTTTTCTAAAGAAATCGATGAAAGAACGATAAAATAAAAATTGCCTATCTCTATATGAAGAGTGTGTCAAAAGATCTCCATTTTGCAAAGGAAAAAAAATTAGGTTTATCGACTTATACAAAAATTACAAGCCTTTGAAAGGAAAATTTGGAGAAAAACATAACAGAGCTCGCAGGATGTGTAAAAAAATCTGAAGAAATTTGGGATAGCAGCTTATTCTATGTACGACCACAGAAAAAATCGACAATACGATTGACGATGATGAGGGTTTGACCACGTTCAGTTTCAAATGGAAAAATGAATGAACGAGTTTCGTACGTTTAAACAATTGGAGGCCCTGAAAAGGGCCGATGGATCAAATACCTATGGAAAATAAACGTTTTTTTTACCACTTTTTTTCAAATTCACAATTCTATTTATACACTTTTAAAGATGATTGTAATTCACAGATATGATTTCACTATTTCATAAAAATCCCATTTATTCTGAAGTTGAACTTGAAAAATAAAATGTTTCCTCGGAATCAGAGTCATCATCACTTACGTGAATAACAAATGAATCCACATGCATGGCCATTATGCTTTCTTTTTCACGATATTTATCCTCCAATTTCCGAACATGCTCCACACATTTTTTCCATAATTCTTTCGTCACTAAATTCATTGCATTCTCGCATAGTCGGCACACGTCATTGACTTTAAAAGTATTATTCTGAAGAGCAACTCGACTTTTCACATTTGCCCAAATCAACTCAATAGCATTGAGTTCACAATGAGCGACTGGAAGCCACAATAATTTTACGCCATTTTCCTTCGCGATTTTATCCAAAAGATAAGATTTCTCAACAAAATGAGGTTTAGCTAAATTATAAAGTTGAACTTTCGTTAATGTTTCAAAGGAAATGATATCCCGTGGCAATGGTACATTTCTTTCAATTAATCATTGAATGGTGGCAGCTTTTGCCCACGCCTTTGTTGAATTACGTTTTTCAGGATCGAGTGTAGTATGATATGGAGCTAAGTCAATGACGATTACCGATTTTGCGGGCAAGAGTGTCAAGATCTTCGTAAACCACTCTGTGTGATACTCTGAATTCATTTCATTGTGATAATCCCCATCTTTCTTCCCAACAAAACAATCCATGCCTTCTTCTAAAAATCCATCTTCACTTCCAATATGAGTTATAATAACCCTCTTGCCTGCACCAGACGGAACTAGAAATCCCCCTCGCAAAGAAGCTACATGCTGGACTCGTGATCGGTAAAAATCAAAACTGTTTACATTTTCTTCGGATGAAGTATCTTCTACCCACCCAAATTTTTTCGTGTGATTAGCACCGCACCAAGTTTCATCAGTATAAAAAATTTTATAACCCGCGTCTCTATATTTTTTTATTTGATTCAAGAACTCTCGACGTTTTCGCACAATTTCTGGACTCTCCATGAGGATTGGTTTCCCATTATATACTTGATATTTAAAATTCATCCGTCTAACTATACGCCATAATGTTACGTCACTCATATTGGGAAAATCGGCAACATCGTTTCTCAAATTTCTATGCAATTTTTCTATAGTTTTATTCACATAAAAATCTAGAATTTTTCTACGTATGACGCCAATGAAAAATTCATCACAAGATATGCGAGAGCAACCGCTTCTTTTCCGTGGTTCAGAGAGGAAACTGTACTTTTTTTTTCAGCAATAACGCGTCTTACACTACGATCGGAAATTTCAAAACAATGAGCAGTCAATTCTGTAGGTGTGTTGGTGGAGATGAGTGAACCATTTTTTCTGTGTTCCTCCAATAAATTATATGTTGATAGAATTGCTTTTTTGTATCGTAAATCGAATTCCTGGCGGGATTTCTCCAACGATAACTTGCGTCGTTTCCGGGGAGGTTCAGAACTTTCCGATTCACTTTCTTCAGAGGCAGCGATAAATTCCTCATTCCTATCCCGAAGATTCTGACATTCACTCGCATGCATTGGGGAATCTTTAACAATATTTATTTCCGTTTCGGCAATAATTGCCTGATTCATTGGCTCCGAAAAATTATTGTTCTCTATAATCAATTGTGATTCAGTGGAAGTATTCAATGCTTCACAAGGCGCGACCGCTTCTTCTACACTATTTACTCCATTTGAAATGATACCCTTCTCTTCTCTGCGCACTGGCTTCAATAACTGGAAATGATCATCTAAATCATTATCTCGTCGCATGCCCGTCAACAATAAATATACCGAATCAGCATGCGGTGAAAATGGAAAATCGTATTTGAAATATGAACCATCTGCATTGACACGATATATAATTATGTTAACCTTGAGAAACTCAGATGCAGCGCGACATTCAACATCTGATCCATAAGTCCCCGATTTGCTCATATAAACAGAATAATCCCAGTGGATTCAATCCAAAATTTGTAAAGATCCCAAAATGCAATAACATAATTAACAATACTTGTTCGAACACGCTGATGCGTTAGCCGTATGCTCCCGTCTTGTAATCCCAAAGCCAGTGCTTTGAATAAACAATCATCACCACCACTAGCGTCCACTACCTCATATAATACATTATCAAATGTTTTTTGAGACATATCAAGTCACTGATGAAGTAATCGTTACTAAACCAGAAAAAAATTCAATCAATTCTTCGAACGGTATGAAGTGCCCTTATCGAAATTTTGACGTGAACTGAATTTTCATGCAAAACTTCCCGATTATTACGAAAATGGATCTGCATCCTCATTGGTTATTTTATATTCGAGAAGGGATAACTAAGGGTTCCAATACTTCTCGTTTATGATTGCAGTTTAATTTACGATGACAGCACCGATCTTACAAACAATGAAAAACTGCTCTCATTGTTCAAATACAGTTCGAAAGATTGAGAGGTCGAATGTAGGAAGAATGTTGAATATAGTGTATATTTTTCAATAATCCATTTCGGACCGATCATAACAACCTCGAACAAAAGGAATGAAAACAGTGGATACCGATGAGGACGAGAAACGACCCAAAAGTCCCAAAGAAAGAGGAAAGAATGAAGCTTACCCAGAAATGGATTAATAGTACCCTAGATTTTATTGCCCTTCTTTTATGCTGGAACAAATAATCGAGTGAATAATATTTGACAATTTCATTCCACGTACCGGGGGATTCCCCCATTGTTTGAACCTACTCTCTGAATCATTATGATGAGTGTCGAAGAAGCAGGAATGGAAAATTTTTCGATGCATAAATTATTTACGATTTATTGAGTTTTTCCATTTGCGGAGATATTCAAAATATTTTTGAATATGGAATGAAGAATGATAAATTTAGTAATAATAAATATTACCAGTCTGGTAATGCACTGTATTTGCAAATTGGGAATAAAATTAATAAAATGGTAATATTTAACATTACCGAATTGTTAATCTTCAATTCCCGAATTAATGATATTGTCTTTTCTGTGTTTATTCTTGAAATAATTTCCATAGTCCGTTTATAGCCCCTTCAGCCACTGCTCAGTTCTTTTTCTCCACTGCTCAATTCTTGAAGATGTGAATTATCGTATAAAAAATTGGGATAATTTTGTAAATAAAATTGAAGTGCTGAGAGAAGGCCGAAGTTTATGAATTGTCACGGCACCCGAAAAACATGGGTTTTTTCATATTTCAAACGAGATACCGCAAAAACTATCCGATAAAAATAAATGAAACTCCGTACTGGACAAGAAAAATAGTGAACCTAAAGAATGAGATCGGTCCCGTATTGATGCGATTTTTTTTCTCAAAGATATGGTCCCTCAAATTTTGCGGACTACACTTTTGAAAAGGATAGTAGGTCCTCCCAATTATGGGAGTTATGTCAACTCACCTCCAATTGCATTGATAGAAAATTGAAACTCGCACATATCTCTTTTTTTATTTTCCATGTAACCCCATAAAATATTATTTTTAAACCAAACCCTTCCGTTAGCACCTGCAGATCAATATTACAATGTGATTGGTGCAATAAAACAAATTTCGAAAAAAATGCAGTTACCTCGTTTTACCACTTCACTACAGATCTGTTTTCCAAGGCTCGGGCATGTAATGTACTATTTTATACTCAACCCTGACCAATAGATGACTTTTATCCCCACGAAAGTCAACTAGAAGAGTTACTTGAGGCATATAAAAAAAATTCAGCAAAATAATTGCGGTTTTAGGGTATATTTCCTATGGAGTGAAAATTTTTGTGAGGAAATCGCTCATAGCGCGCCTACTGACGGGTTAAAACAGACAATTGGATTTGTTATTTTTAGTGACTTCTTCAGTTTCAATCAACTTTTTTCAGAAATGAAAATTTGATTTTGGAATTTTGATTCTTAACTATCTCTGAATCTACTCTCAACTTTTTTTATAGTTGACAGTTGCATTTATTATTTTCTATTGTCTTTCAATCGACTCCATTTTTTTGAAAATTAAGAGTTGGATTTTTGATTCTCAATTGTCTCACAATCTACTCTTACCTTTTTTGAGAATTGAAAGTTGAATTTTTTTGTTCATAAAAATACGATTTTTTATTCTTAATTCTCTCTCAATCTACTTGAAAATTTTCGTGAAAGTTGAGAGTTGGATTTTTCATTCTCAATTGCTTTTTAATCTACTCTCAACTTTTTTGAGAATTGAGAGTTGGATTTTTTTCTTCCGAATGGAATCCCTGTATTCGTCCAATCTGAAATTTTCATTTTTTGTGCCAGGATGAGTAATTTTGGTCGCAGGAATTTGAATATGCAGTTTTTAGACNCAAGAAAAATAGTGAACCTAAAGAATGAGATCGGTCCCGTATTGATGCGATTTTTTTTCTCAAAGATATGGTCCCTCAAATTTTGCGGACTACACTTTTGAAAAGGATAGTAGGTCCTCCCAATTATGGGAGTTATGTCAACTCACCTCCAATTGCATTGATAGAAAATTGAAACTCGCACATATCTCTTTTTTTATTTTCCATGTAACCCCATAAAATATTATTTTTAAACCAAACCCTTCCGTTAGCACCTGCAGATCAATATTACAATGTGATTGGTGCAATAAAACAAATTTCGAAAAAAATGCAGTTACCTCGTTTTACCACTTCACTACAGATCTGTTTTCCAAGGCTCGGGCATGTAATGTACTATTTTATACTCAACCCTGACCAATAGATGACTTTTATCCCCACGAAAGTCAACTAGAAGAGTTACTTGAGGCATATAAAAAAAATTCAGCAAAATAATTGCGGTTTTAGGGTATATTTCCTATGGAGTGAAAATTTTTGTGAGGAAATCGCTCATAGCGCGCCTACTGACGGGTTAAAACAGACAATTGGATTTGTTATTTTTAGTGACTTCTTCAGTTTCAATCAACTTTTTTCAGAAATGAAAATTTGATTTTGGAATTTTGATTCTTAACTATCTCTGAATCTACTCTCAACTTTTTTTATAGTTGACAGTTGCATTTATTATTTTCTATTGTCTTTCAATCGACTCCATTTTTTTGAAAATTAAGAGTTGGATTTTTGATTCTCAATTGTCTCACAATCTACTCTTACCTTTTTTGAGAATTGAAAGTTGAATTTTTTTGTTCATAAAAATACGATTTTTTATTCTTAATTCTCTCTCAATCTACTTGAAAATTTTCGTGAAAGTTGAGAGTTGGATTTTTCATTCTCAATTGCTTTTTAATCTACTCTCAACTTTTTTGAGAATTGAGAGTTGGATTTTTTTCTTCCGAATGGAATCCCTGTATTCGTCCAATCTGAAATTTTCATTTTTTGTGCCAGGATGAGTAATTTTGGTCGCAGGAATTTGAATATGCAGTTTTTAGACCATGTCCGTACATATGTTTGTATGTACGTATCTGAGTTTTTTTTTCAAATTTAGTTTTTCGACCATCATTCAAAATATAATCGTCGAAATCTTTTCAATTATGGCTTAAATTTTTTTTTTGGATGTTATCTCGGTCGAGTTCGAAGATAGCGGCGATCGCATCATTTGCTTTGAAATTATAGCCTAAAAAGCATTCAATAGAGATTTAATGAGAGTTTAATTACGACTTAATCAGGGTTTCACCAAGGTTTCGTCAAGGTTAAATCAATATTTAATCAACAGTTCCCGCGATCAACCTAAGGTTGATCCATAGTCAACCTAAATTTCACCCGTGGTCAAACCAAGGTTGATCCATGGTCAAGCCATGGTTGACCCATGGTTAAGCCAAGGTTGACCCATGGTCAAGCCAAGGTTGATCCATGGTCAAGCCAAGGTTGACCCATGGTCAAGCCAAGGTGGATTCATGGTCAAGTCAAGGTGGACCCATGGTCAAGCCGAGGTTGACTCGTGGTCAAGCCACGGTTAACCCAAGGCCAAGCTAAAGTTGACCAAAAGTCAATGCAGAGGTGGCCGAAAGTTGACTCACGTTCAACCTTGATCTTGATCTTTCTAGGCTCTAATGAATGGCCAGGAGTCGATTTTCACATTTTTCGCTTTTTTTCGGCTCCTGTTCCTATTTAATTTTAAAAATTTTCGTTCACTAGAAATTTCATTTCAAATTATCGTTGAAAAAAAAATCGATTAAAATGCCCCTGAGATTAATTTTCAATTCCGAAAACGTTGATTGGAAATAAAGAGATCACCAAGAATTACCAATTTAATTGTCAATTTTCAAAACAGTTGATAATATTGAAAGGGGCTAGCATAAAATGCATTGTAGTCCTCATTGCTCCAATTCTCAGCTAATTCTCAATTTTCTCTCAAACACTGGAAATTATTGAAAGCCCAACTATCAACTTGGTTCGCCAGAGTCATTCCTATAATTTTCTCGAAATCCTGATAATTGTCTTGGAATTTTCTCGAAAATCTAAGAATTTTCAAGAGCCGCGTATGAAAAAATTTAATAGAAAAATCTAACGAATTTGTTAGAAATTTCTAATGCAGTTTGTATTGAATTTTCTACTAGTTTTTGACCGATTCTAGCAAAATATTTAATAGAAAAAGTCAATGGAATTCGATTTTTCTATGTAACTTATTCTCTTCAGATATTTTCTATAGAATGTCCTTGGCTCAAATTTCTCCAGTTTTTTTTCAGTCTATTTTCCTTTTGTTCTATGAAGAAAATCAAACAAAAAAAGTTACAAAATTGGAGAAGAGAAAATTCTATAGAAAATATCTCAATAGAATAAGTTATATAGAAAAAAAATCGAATTCTATTGATTTTTTCTATTGATCATTTTTGGTAATCGGATCTGGCCTTCCCTGGGCCAATCAGAGTTCAGTATTCAATAACATGAAGTACTTCCCAATTAAAATTACAGCGGTTATTGCCCCCTAGCTTTTGATAATTTCCCTCTAGCTCTGCAATTGTTTTTCTAACCAAATAACTGTCAAATATTATCCTGTGGAGTGAAAGAAAGTCATGAAAAAAGTCAAAATGAGTCGGTTTGGGAAGGATCCGATTACCAAAAATAATCCGTCGAATACTACTCGACCTCCAAAATTAATTGGACATTTCCCTCATGTTTTCCTGCGTATCAACGATCGGGATAAGTTTTGTGCAAAAATCCCTTGCGCTGCGCGCTCGGGATTTTAATCTGCAAAACTTCTCCCTCTCGTTGCTACGTAACAAAACAATCGGGAAATATCCGATAATTTTGAAGGTCTCGAGGTATTGCTACTGAATATTTTTTGTTAAACATCTCAATAGAATCGGCCAAAAACTAATTGAGAGTTCAATAGATATCCAATAGAATTTTGTTACCAATTCGCTAGGTAAATATTTCTATTATCCCTCGATCACTCGCGCTCGGCCGCCAGCCTTCGTTCATCGCAGAGTTAGCGCAGCGCCGCTGGAGTAAACCGAGTGCGCTGTTGCCACGTCGGCGCCTACCGCTACGTGCGCCTTTCAAATGTGGCAGAGAATGAAGCTGTAAATGTAGCTCAGTCGAGTGGTCGACAGAGATTCACTCGCACCGGGCGGAGCGACGCGGTGCACTTTCCTGTCCGTCCGACATTTTTTTTTGTAGCTAAACAAATTTTTCGAAAAAAAAACAGACGATGCCAACGCTCAATAAAAAAATTGATCTAGGAACTCTAATTTTTCAGGATTTTTGAGCGTCAAGAAACACTAAAATATAAATAGACAAAAACAGGCTGCGCCGCGCTCATTGAGCGAGTAATTGCGGGTTAAATTTTTTCATCCGTGACTTTCTAGGCCACCCCAGCATTTTCTAGAATTTTCTAAAAAACTGGAGAATTTCTTCGAATTTTTTCAAAGAATCGGAGAATTCTCTCGAAAACTTTTTGAGATTTGAATGTTGATTATTTTTCTCACTCGGATTTCAGCTAATCAGAGCGCAGTATTTGAGGCTGTCAAACAGTTATATTTCGCAAATTTCTAAACAATTTCCGACGGAAATTCACTAGTAGCTTTTCAAATGATTCTCATCTTTTAACGCATTTCACGTGTAATATTCTGTGTGACAGATAAACAAAAAAGTGGGTTATAAATGTATGTCTGTGTAAATGTATCCGGATGCTGTTCACTGCACTCTGCTTGGCCGAAATCCGAGTGGAAAAATAATCCGTCAAATACCACTCGTGCTTCAAAATTAATCGGATATTTTGCGATAGCTTCGTTACCTAGGAACGAGTGTGTCAAATTTTGCAGAAAAATCCCTCGTGCTCAGTACTCGAGATTTCAAACCTGCGAAATTTGACACAATCCGAATAATTTTAAACATCCGATAATTTTGAAGCACTAGTGGTATTACTACTGAAAATAGGATTTTTGATTCTCAATAATTTCTCAATTGTTTCAAAAAAGTTGAGAATTAAACTCTTGATTTTCAATTAACTCTCAATTTACTGAGAGTAGATTGGGAGACAATCGAGAACTGTGATGTCCAAAACCTCTACAAGATCGGTTTTGACACGATCATTCTATATTAATAAAGCCAAATTCCGTGAGCCATAAGCTCAAAACTGCGACATCAGCAGCGCGCGAGACAAAACACCGTTGAACGCCCTGTTCATGGTCACGGATTGACGCCAACCGGACAATGAATCAGCAGCAAAAGAATCACGCGCTGCCAAAACCGCTGAAATGACAGTTTCTACCCCCCGTTAATAAAGAGTAGGAATATCACGCGATGATCTCCACCAATCAGGTGAGAGTTCTGCCACTCCCAAAAACCAACGCGCTCTGGAAAGAAGAGCGAGGAAGCCAGTTTTGCAACCAACCGCAGAACGTTTGACTTGACTTGGTGGAAATCAATTGCGGAATTGATCAGATCATTTCGGACCTCCCATACTATCACGCGAAAATTAATCGGTATAGTGCGCGGTAAACTATTCGAAACAGTAATAGCCAAACGGTCGAAATTGAACAGGGACATGGAGTCCTTTAATCAAAAGTAGCAATATTTCTTGCATATTAAGAGGACTGGTCAAGCAGTGCTGTGTGTGTGAGCATTCTCAACCAAAAACAATAACTGAAAATCTGTGAAAATTAACATTAAGCAAGTGGATGAACGCGATGCGATAAGAAGTATCCATAAAAGAATCAAAGAAACTCCGATTCTGGTGGAGAAGGAAGATTGTATCCCCGAAGGATCCACAACTGGGAACTCAAGGAATAATTCTAAACAACATTAACCTTTGTGAGTTA
>SMLE01000074.1_pt1 | contig 20242 bp, 17 predicted proteins | sample 2451431 | NCBI scaffold set ML178787.1 | reverse complement strand
GGGAACGGCTTTACTATACCTCGAAATTTATTTATTCAACAAAGCCCGTTCGGGTTAATCAGATAAACCTGTCCGTTCCCGGTGACGGCTCCGGCGATCGTGGAGCGAGTGGAGCCGGTTACCCGATTGAGGATCGCAGAGGAACTGCTCGGCTGAATAAAATTAACGGATTGCCCCTGACCGACAGAGAAACTGTTCCAGTTAACAATGGCCGTATTGGATTTCTGAGTGACCGTCATCGCATTGCCGTTGCCGCCAATCGACACGTTACCCGCTGCCACCGTGGCACCACCAGGCAACTCTCCGCCCAGAGTGGGGGCGGTGATAGCGGTGCTTACCAAGAGGGCAATGATACGTTTGTTGAACCTGGTGTTAATTTTGCTGTGCTGTGCTTAACAAGATGTTACTAAAAAAGGCGATGTCATTAGCATCATTCCTAAAAATGGTGATAGTTGTAAATTTCGTTTCCTTATTATCACACTCTAATTTTACGGTGAATTTACATTTTCAAGCAGTAGGTTACAAAGTAATCGACTGAGCGGTATGTAAGGATTAAATGCTGATTTGGTGTGCTGCTTGTTGTTTTAAATGGCGCATTCCATCGCGATAGGGAGCGTTTTTTGCCAATTTAGTTTCTTAAAAAAGGGATACAGCTTAAACGCTGTTTTTTTCAGCGTTTTTGCGCTGAATCAAGCCATTTTTCTCTGTTTTTTGTGCGTGCGCGGCGGGCTGTTTTTCAAGGGTTGACAACTGTCTTTTCTTTTCAATAAAATAGAGAAAGATTTCAGATCTTGTCCTCGCATCATCTCTGATTGATAGCTTGCTTTTTCACGGTTGGCGGCGTACTATTTGCCACGTTTTCGGACGCGGGGTGGAGCAGCCTGGTAGCTCGTCGGGCTCATAACCCGAAGGTCGTCGGTTCAAATCCGGCCCCCGCAACCAAATCACTTCTTTCGCTTAAGTTTTTTTTCAAATGAACTGTGAGTGGCGGTTATGACACCCACAGCGGTTTTTTGAAAAAATCCTTGTGAGAAGTAATACCGCGGCATGTTGCGGTATATAGGGTCCAGTTGCATAACGCCCCGATATTTCGGGGTTTTTTGTTATTTGGCAACAACATGACTGGGCTTTTAGCCCTTTTTTTATGTCTTGGGGGTGGGCTTGTCCACATTAGAACAGAAATTGACAGCGATGATCTCGGCACCCGTTGAAGCATTAGGCTACGAATTGGTGGGCGTTGAGTTTGTCCGTGGTCGCCAATCGACGCTGCGTATCTATATTGATAGTGAAGACGGCATCACAGTTGATGATTGTGCTGATGTCAGCCACCAGGTGAGTGCGGTGCTGGATGTCGAAGATCCCATTACGGTTGCCTATAACCTGGAAGTGTCATCACCTGGCCTGGATCGTCCTTTATTCATCGCAGAACATTACGTGCGTTTCCTCGGCGAAGAAGTGACCCTGGTGCTGCGCATGGCGGTACAAAACCGTCGTAAATGGGCGGGAATTATCAAATCCGTTGAAGGTGAGATGATTACCGTAACAGTGGAAGGCAAAGATGAAGTGTTCGCACTGAGCAACATCCAGAAGGCGAACCTGGTACCCCACTTTTAAAGTTTGGATGAGGCAACTAGGATGAACAAAGAGATTCTGGCTGTTGTTGAAGCAGTTTCCAACGAAAAAGCCGTTCCGCGCGAAAAAATTTTTGAAGCACTGGAAACTGCGCTGGCGACAGCGACAAAGAAAAAATACGAACAGGAAATTGATGTTCGAGTTTGCATCGATCGCAAAACCGGCGATTTCGATACGTTTCGCCGTTGGGTTGCTGTTAACGAAGTGACGCAACCAACGCGTGAAATCACGTTGGAAGCGGCCCAATTTGAAGATCCGAGCATTGAACTCGGCGGTTACATTGAAGACCAGATCGAATCGGTCACGTTTGACCGTATCACCACACAAACGGCCAAACAGGTTATCGTACAGAAAGTACGTGAAGCTGAACGTGCCATGGTGGTCGATCAGTTCCGTGAGCAGGAAGGCGATATTGTCACTGGCGTGGTCAAAAAAGTGAACCGCGACAACATTTCGTTGGATCTGGGCAACAACGCAGAAGCGGTGATTGGCCGTGAAGATATGCTGCCGCGTGAAAATTTCCGTCCGGGTGACCGCATTCGCGGCGTGCTGTACTCAGTAAGACCGGAAGCGCGTGGCGCACAGCTGTTTGTCAGCCGTTCACGCCCTGAAATGCTGGTGGAACTGTTCCGTATCGAAGTGCCGGAAATTGGCGAAGAAGTTATCGAGATCAAAGCGGCTGCTCGCGATCCGGGTTCTCGCGCTAAAATCGCAGTGAAAACCAACGACAAGCGTATCGACCCGGTGGGGGCGTGCGTGGGCATGCGCGGTGCGCGTGTACAGGCCGTATCCAGCGAACTGGGCGGCGAACGCATTGATATCATTCTGTGGGACGATCATCCGGCACAGTTCGTCATCAACGCCATGGCACCGGCAGACGTCGTTTCCATCGTGGTTGACGAAGATACCTGCACCATGGATATCGCCGTAGAGTCCAGCAACCTGGCACAGGCGATTGGCCGCAACGGGCAGAACGTGCGTCTGGCTTCCCAACTGCTGAAACAGCATCGTTCAGATGACCGCTGGGAACTGAACGTAATGACCGTGGAAGACCTGCAAGCCAAGCATCAGGCGGAAGCACACGCGGCAATTGACGTCTTTACCAAGCACTTGGATATCGACGAAGAATTTGCCACCGTGCTGGTTGAAGAAGGTTTCTCCTCACTTGAAGAACTGGCCTATGTGCCTATCAAGGAACTCCAGGAGATCGATGGTCTGGATGAGGAAACCATCGAAGCACTGCGTGAGCGTGCCAAAGCGGCATTGACCACATTGGCGTTGGCGCAGGAAGAGAGCCGTGGCAGTGGCCAACCGGCTGAAGATTTGCTCAGTTTACCGGGTTTACCGCGCGAGTTGGCGTTCACTCTCGCCGCGCGTGGAGTATGTACGCTGGAAGATCTTGCTGAGCAGGGCGTTGACGACCTGACGGATATTGAAGGGCTGAACGATGAGAAGGCCGGTGAGTTGATCATGGCCGCCCGTAATATCTGCTGGTTCGGCGACGAAAACGAATAACGACACTGTAGCAGGAAAGGAACAGCATGACAGAAGTAACTATACAATCGCTGGCCGTAGAGATTCAGACTCCGGTAGACCGCCTGATACAGCAATTTGCTGATGCGGGAATTACCAAGTCTGCATCGGATAGCGTGTCCCAGCAGGAAAAAGAGACGCTGCTGGCGCATTTGAACCGCGAACGCGGTTCTGCGGCCGGTAAGTTGACTCTGCAACGTAAAACGCGTAGCACCTTGAATATTCCTAGCACTGGCGGAAAAAGTAAATCAGTGCAGATTGAAGTCCGCAAAAAACGCACGTATGTTCAGCGCGATCCGCTGAACAGTCAGCAGGCTGAAGAAGAAGAGCGTGCACGGCAGGAAGCGGAAGAACTGGCTCAACGTGAAGCTGAAGAGCAGGCCCAACGTGAAGCTGAAGAGCAAGCCAAGCGAGAGGCCGCTGAAAAAGCCAAGCGTGACGCAGCGGAAAAAGACAAATTGAGCAATCATCAAAATACCAGTATGACGAAATCTGTTCCGGCGACAGAGAAGGCCCGCCGTGAGGCAGAGGCTGCTGAGCTGAAGCGAAAAACTGAAGAAACTGCCCGCCTTAAGGTTGAGGAAGATGCCCGCCGCGTTGCTGAAGAAGCACGCCGCATGGCGGAAGAGAATGCCGCTAAATGGGCTAGCGAGACGCCGAGCAGTGAAGAAGAGGATAGCACTGACTATCACGTAACCACTTCCCACCATGCCCGCGTTGCAGAAGATGAAAACGATCGCGAAGTCGAGAGTAATCCTCGTGGCCGCACCCGCAGCGCCAAAGTCACCAAGCAGAAGAAAGGCAACCGCCTGTCGGAAAGCAAGGCTGACCGTGAAGAAGCGCGTGCCGCAACTCGCGGTGGCAAAGGTAAACGTAAACCTAGCTCGTTGCAGCAGGGCTTTAACAAGCCGGTTCAAGCGGTTAACCGTGACGTTATGATCGGCGAGACCATTACCGTTGCTGAGTTGGCGAACAAGATGGCGGTGAAAGGTTCTCAGGTCATCAAGGCGATGATGAAACTGGGTGCCATGGCAACCATCAACCAGGTTATCGATCAGGAAACGGCACAATTAGTGGCAGAAGAGATGGGCCACAAGGTCATCCTGCGTCGCGAAAATGAGCTGGAAGAAGCGGTGATGAGCGACCGCGATACGGGTGTCGCTGCGGAAGCACGCGCACCGGTCGTGACCATCATGGGTCACGTTGACCACGGTAAAACCTCTCTGCTGGACTACATCCGCTCCACCAAAGTGGCGGCGGGCGAAGCGGGCGGGATCACCCAGCACATCGGTGCCTACCACGTTGAAACTGAAAATGGCATGATCACCTTCCTGGATACCCCGGGCCACGCCGCGTTTACCGCGATGCGTGCACGTGGTGCGCAGGCAACGGATATCGTGGTGTTGGTGGTTGCAGCCGATGACGGTGTGATGCCACAGACCATCGAAGCCGTTCAACACGCCAAAGCGGCCAAGGTGCCGGTGGTGGTCGCGGTCAACAAGATTGACAAGCCAGAAGCCGATCCGGATCGCGTCAAAAATGAACTGACGCAATACGGTATCATCCCTGAAGAGTGGGGTGGCGATTGCCAGTTTGTTCCTGTGTCAGCCAAAGCCGGTACGGGCATTGATGATCTGCTTAACGCGATTCTGCTGCAAGCAGAAGTGCTGGAGCTGACGGCTATCCGTAAAGGTATGGCAAGTGGTGTGGTCATTGAATCCTTCCTGGACAAAGGCCGTGGCCCGGTAGCAACGGTACTGGTACGCGAAGGTACGCTTAACAAGGGCGATATCGTGCTGTGCGGTTTTGAGTATGGCCGCGTGCGCGCCATGCGTGATGAGCTGGGTCGTGAAATTACCGAAGCAGGTCCGTCCATTCCGGTAGAAATCCTCGGCATGTCCGGTGTTCCGGCGGCGGGTGATGAAGCCACTGTGGTACGTGATGAGAAGAAAGCCCGTGAAGTGGCGCTCTACCGTCAAGGTAAATTCCGCGAAGTGAAACTGGCGCGTCAGCAGAAATCCAAGCTGGAAAACATGTTCGCTAACATGACCGAAGGCGAAGTGTCCGAACTGAACATCGTGATGAAAGCCGACGTTCAGGGCTCCGTAGAAGCGATTGCCGATTCGTTGCAGAAACTCTCCACCGACGAAGTGAAAGTGAAGATTGTTGGCTCCGGCGTAGGTGGGATCACCGAAACCGACGCGACGCTGGCTGCGGCATCCAACGCGATCATCCTGGGCTTCAACGTCCGTGCCGATGCTTCTGCCCGCCGCGTTGTCGAAGCGGAAAGTCTGGATCTGCGTTACTACTCCGTGATCTATGATCTGATCGACGAAGTGAAGCAGGCGATGAGCGGTATGCTGGCGCCGGAATACAAGCAAGAGATCATCGGCTTGGCCGAAGTTCGCGACGTGTTCAAATCACCGAAGTTCGGCGCGATCGCTGGCTGTATGGTGACGGAAGGTATCGTGAAACGTCACAACCCGATTCGCGTGCTGCGTGACAACGTGGTTATCTACGAAGGTGAGCTGGAATCTCTGCGCCGCTTCAAAGATGACGTTAACGAAGTGCGTAACGGCATGGAATGTGGTATCGGCGTGAAGAACTACAACGACGTGCGCGTTGGCGATAACATCGAAGTGTTCGAAATTATCGAGATCAAACGTACTATCGCCTAACCGGTCAGGGCATAGTGAGACGCGCCGCGTCTGCATGTTATATTGACTTATAGGGGGCCCAGTGCCCCCTGATTTTTCTTTGAGGATTCGATTATGGCTAGAGAATTCAGCCGCACTCAGCGCGTGTCGCAAGAGATGCAGAAAGAGATCGCCATTATTCTTCAGCGTGAAGTGAAGGATCCGCGCGTTGGCATGGCGACGGTTTCTGGTGTCGATCTGTCACGCGATTTGGCGTATGCCAAGGTATTTGTGACCTTTCTGAACGATAACGAACCTGAGCAAGTGAAGGCGGGCATCAAAGCATTGCAGGATGCCTCCGGTTTTGTTCGTGTGCTGCTCGGTAAGGCAATGCGTTTGCGCGTAGTGCCGGAATTGACTTTCGCCTACGACAACTCGCTGGTGGAAGGGATGCGGATGTCTAACCTGGTAACCAACGTTTTGCGCAATGATGCGGAGAAGCGTTCTGCCAACGGTGACGATGATCGGGAGGATTGATGAGTCGTCCTCGTCGTCGCGGCCGTGATATTCACGGCGTGTTATTGCTGGATAAACCGCAAGGTGCGTCATCCAATGACGTGCTGCAAAAGGTAAAACGCATTTTTAATGCCAACCGGGCCGGACACACCGGTGCGCTGGATCCGCTGGCTACCGGAATGCTGCCGATCTGCCTGGGGGAAGCCACCAAATTCTCGCAGTATTTGCTGGATTCGGATAAACGTTACCGGGTGATTGCTCGTCTGGGGCAGCGTACCGACACCTCAGATGCCGATGGCAATGTGGTGGAAACGCGTGCGGTGACGTTTAGCGCGCAGGCGTTGGCAGAGGCACTGGAACGTTTTCGTGGCACCACGCAGCAGGTGCCATCGATGTATTCCGCGTTGAAACATCAGGGCCGCCCGCTGTATGAGTATGCGCGTCAGGGGATCACTGTCCCGCGTGAAGCGCGCGATATTACCGTGTATGAACTGCTGTTTATTCGTCACGATGGGGATGAGCTGGAGCTGGAAATTCACTGTTCCAAAGGCACCTACATTCGTACCATCATTGACGATCTCGGTGAAATGCTCGGCTGTGGTGCCCATGTGACTTATCTGCGTCGCGTGCAGGTTGCCACTTATCCGGCAGAGCGCATGGTCACATTGGATCAACTGCAAGCCCTGTTGGCGCAAGCGGAAGGGCAATCCCTTGACGCGGTGCTGGATCCGCTGCTGATGCCGATGGACAGCCCGGTCAGCAATTATCCTGAGGTGAATCTGCCACCAGTTGTGGCGGGTTATCTTAAACTCGGGCAGGCTGTTGCGGCGGCTAACGCCCCCTCTGAAGGGATGGTGCGCATCACCGAAGGTGATGCGCATGCGTTCATTGGTATGGGGATTATTGATGATGCTGGACGCGTGGCCCCCAAGCGTCTGGTGGTCGAATTCTCGGAATAAGGCTTACCGTGTCTGCCTTGCGATCGGCCATGGCTGAGAGTAGAATGGCGCGGCCTATTTTTAATAGGTTACATAGGTCGCTGAATTAGAGATCGGCACCTGTTTTTTTATCTATACTGTTTTGGAGTATTACAATGTCTCTAAGCGTTGAAGCTAAAGCAAAAATCGTCGCAGAATTCGGTCGTGGTACTAACGACAGTGGTTCTACCGAAGTGCAGGTTGCTCTATTGACCGCGCAGATTAACCATCTGCAAGGCCACTTTTCCGAGCACAAAAAGGATCACCACAGCCGTCGTGGTCTGCTGCGTATGGTTTCTCAGCGCCGTAAGCTGCTGGACTACCTGAAGCGTAAAGATGTAGCGCGTTATGCTACCCTGATCGAGCGTCTGGGTCTGCGTCGCTAATCTGGCGAGTTTCAGTGGGAAGGGGCCTCATAGGGCCCCTTTCTTCTAGGAAGTGCTTGCAAAACAGAGTAATGTATTACCGACTTTGTCGTCGCCGTTCGCTACAGAGGTTCGCGCGGCTAATGAGAAACTTTATGTCTCTTTCTGGACGGGTTCCAGCCTGACATGAAGGTTGTCATTAGTCGCGAGGATGTAGTGAGATGGTTTGTAATCAACGGGGAGACGCGGTGCCGAACACAACGACATCGGCTGGCGTCTGGTAAACCCGAGAATGATAAACCCTGAGTAAAGGATATTATTTTGCTAAATCCTATCGTACGTAAGTTTCAATACGGTCAGAATACCGTTACGCTCGAAACGGGCATGATGGCACGTCAGGCCACTGCTGCCGTTATGGTCAGCATGGATGACACCGCAGTTTTCGTGACCGTTGTCGGGGCAAAAAATGCCAAACCAGGTCAGGACTTTTTCCCGCTGACCGTTAACTATCAAGAACGTACCTACGCTGCGGGTCGCTTCCCTGGTGGGTTCTTCCGTCGTGAAGGCCGTCCGAGCGAAGGCGAAACCCTGATTTCTCGTCTGATCGACCGCCCAATCCGTCCGCTGTTCGCCGATGGCTTTGTCAATGAAGTGCAGGTTATCGCAACGGTGGTTTCTGTAAATCCGCAGATCAACCCAGATATCGTAGCAATGATCGGTGCGTCTGCGGCGCTGAGCCTGTCTGGTCTGCCTTTTAGTGGACCGATTGGTGCTGCCCGTGTTGGTTACATCAACGATCAGTTTGTGCTGAACCCGACCATCGACGAACTGAAACAGAGCCGTCTGGATCTGGTGGTTGCCGGTACGCAGGGCGCGGTTCTGATGGTGGAATCCGAAGCGGATCTGCTGAGTGAAGATCAAATGTTGGGTGCCGTGGTGTTTGGTCACGAGCAGCAACAGGTGGTTATCGACAACATCAATGAACTGGTGAAAGAAGCCGGTAAACCGCGTTGGGATTGGCAAGCGCCTGCTGTTAACGTTGCGCTGCTGGATCGCGTGAAAGCGCTGTCTGAGACGCGTCTGGGCGATGCGTATCGTATCACCGAGAAGCAAGAGCGTTACGCGCAGATCGACGTTATCAAATCAGAGGTTAGCGCTGAATTGCTGGCTGCTGATGATTCTCTGGACGCCAATGAAATTCAGGACATCCTGGGCAGCATCGAGAAAAATGTAGTGCGCAGCCGCGTACTGCGTGGTGAACCGCGTATCGATGGCCGTGAAAAAGACATGATCCGTGCGCTGGATGTGCGTACTGGCGTGCTGCCGAGAACTCACGGTTCTGCGCTGTTCACCCGCGGTGAAACTCAGGCGCTGGTAACGGCAACGCTGGGTACTGAGCGTGATGCACAGAACATTGACGGATTGACCGGTGAAACCACCGATCGCTTCCTGCTGCACTACAACTTCCCTCCGTACTCTGTGGGTGAAACCGGTATGGTTGGCTCGCCGAAGCGTCGTGAAATTGGTCACGGTCGTCTGGCGAAACGTGGTGTGCTGGCTGTGATGCCTACTGCCGCTCAGTTCCCGTATACGGTGCGTGTGGTTTCTGAAATCACAGAATCCAACGGTTCTTCTTCCATGGCTTCCGTCTGTGGTGCTTCTCTGGCGCTGATGGATGCAGGCGTGCCGATCAAAGCCGCCGTTGCGGGTATCGCGATGGGTCTGGTGAAAGAAGGCGAGAACTTTGTAGTGCTGTCCGATATCTTGGGTGACGAAGATCATTTGGGTGATATGGACTTCAAAGTGGCCGGTAGCCGCGAAGGCGTTACTGCACTGCAAATGGATATCAAAATTGAAGGTATTACCCGCGAAATCATGCAGGTTGCACTGAATCAGGCCAAAGGTGCGCGTCTGCACATTCTGGGCGTGATGAAACAGGCCATCGGCGCGCCGCGTGGCGATATTTCTCAGTTTGCACCGCGTATCCACACCATCAAGATCAACGTCGACAAGATCAAGGACGTGATCGGTAAAGGTGGTTCAGTGATCCGTGCGTTGACTGAAGAGACGGGTACCACCATTGAGATCGAAGATGACGGTACGGTGAAAATTGCCGCAACCGACGGTGAGAAAGCGCGTCATGCCATTCGTCGTATCGAAGAGATCACCGCAGAAATCGAAGTAGGTCGTGTCTACCAAGGTAAGGTAACGCGCATCGTTGATTTCGGCGCGTTCGTTGCTATTGGCGGCGGAAAAGAAGGTCTGGTACACATTTCTCAAATCGCTGACAAGCGTGTTGAGAAAGTCACTGACTACCTGCAAATGGGTCAGGAAGTTCCGGTTAAAGTACTGGAAGTTGACCGTCAGGGCCGTGTACGTTTGAGTATCAAGGAAGCAACTGCTCAGTCTCAGGATGCTGCTACAGCGCCTTCTGAGGAAGAATAACAGCCGTTTTGCTGTTGTTTTGCCACTCCTCGCTCAGGCGGGGAGTTGGGCATTTTGTGAGGCACGGATAGCCTTACATTGAGCGTGCGGGGACAGGATGTTCATCCAATGTTTGTCTTCGGGAGTGGGAAATGAAGCCTTTCTTACGCTGGTGTTATGTTGCGACAGCACTTATGCTGGCAGGATGCAGCAACACGGATTGGCGTAAAAACGCGGTATTGGCAATTCCAGTGCAGCCTGCTTTACAGCAGGAAGTCATTTTGGCGCGCATGGAACAAATTCTTGCCAGTCGGGCGTTAACCGATGACGAACGCGCACAGCTATTATATGAGCGCGGAGTGCTGTATGATAGTCTCGGACTGAGAGCGTTAGCGCGTAATGATTTTTCACAGGCGCTATCAATCCGTCCGGATATGCCGGAAGTGTTTAACTATCTCGGCATTTATTTAACGCAGACAGGCAATTTTGATGCTGCCTATGAAGCGTTTGATTCTGTACTTGAGCTTGATCCAACTTACAATTATGCGCGTTTGAACCGGGGCATCACCTTGTATTATGGCGGTCGTTACCTGTTAGCGCAGGATGATCTGCTGGCGTTTTATCGAGACGATCCGAACGATCCTTTCCGTACGTTATGGCTGTATTTGGCTGAACGGGAGATAGATCCCAATGCTGCCAAAGCTGCGCTGAAGAAGCGTTATGACAGTGCAGAAAGAGGTCCTTGGGGATGGAATATTGTCGAATTCTACCTGGGCAACATCAGTGAAGCTGTGCTGATAGAGCGCCTGAAGGCAGAAGCAACGGATAACACTTCGCTCGCTGAGCATCTCAGTGAAACTGACTTCTATTTAGGTAAGCACTACCTAAGTCTGGGGGACAAGAACAACGCCATGGCGCTGTTCAAGCTGACGGTTGCCAACATCGTACATAACTTTGTTGAGCACCGCTATGCATTGTTGGAATTGGCATTGTTAGGCCAAGAGCAAGACGACCTATCAGGATGGGACCAGCAATAGCTGACGAACGTAATCAGCCGGGAACCATCGTTTCCATCGCCTTAACGGGCGAGGACTTTTTTGTTCGTTTTTTAATCTAATTTGAGCCGGTTCACACTTTTCAATGAAAATGACTGAGTATTTTCTCGACAAGTTACGTGTAGACTGGCCGTCATTTCACTATGAGGCACGTTTACATGGCAGAGTTTAAAACCTCTTTTGCTGACCTGGGGCTGTCCGCTCCTATTTTGAATGCACTGTCGGATCTGGGATATGAGAAACCCTCTCCCATCCAGGCAGAATGTATTCCTCATTTGCTTAATGGCCGCGACGTGCTGGGTATGGCCCAGACGGGTAGCGGCAAGACAGCAGCGTTTTCATTACCGCTGCTGCACAATATCAAGCCTGAACTGAAAGCGCCGCAAATGCTGGTGCTGGCACCGACCCGTGAGTTGGCGGTGCAGGTGGCTGAAGCCTGTAATGATTTCTCTAAACACATGCACGGTGTGAGTGTGGTAGCGCTCTACGGCGGCCAGCGCTACGACGTTCAATTGCGTGCGCTGCGCCAGGGTGCGCAAATTGTGGTCGGTACGCCGGGACGTCTGCTGGATCACCTGAAACGCGGTACGCTGGATCTCTCCAACCTGAGCGGTCTGGTACTGGATGAAGCTGACGAAATGTTGCGTATGGGCTTCATTGACGATGTCGAAAGCATCATGGCCCAGATCCCGGCTCAGCACCAGACGGCACTGTTCTCGGCAACCATGCCGGAAGCGATTCGCCGTATTACGCGCCGCTTTATGAAAGATCCGCAGGAAGTGCGCATTCAATCAAGCGTGACGACGCGCCCGGATATCAGTCAGAGCTACTGGACTGTGCACGGTATGCGTAAGAACGAAGCGCTGGTGCGTTTCCTGGAAGCGGAAGACTTTGACGCCGCTATTATTTTCGTGCGTACCAAGAACGCTACGCTGGAAGTGGCTGAAGCCCTGGAGCGTAGCGGGTACAACAGCGCGGCGCTGAACGGTGACATGAATCAGGCTCTGCGTGAGCAGACGCTGGAGCGCTTGAAAGATGGTCGTCTGGATATTCTGATCGCCACCGACGTTGCGGCACGCGGTCTGGATGTGGAACGTATCAGTCTGGTGGTGAACTACGATATTCCGATGGATGCCGAATCCTACGTGCACCGTATTGGCCGTACTGGCCGCGCCGGTCGTGCAGGTCGTGCATTACTGTTCGTGGAAAACCGTGAACGTCGCCTGCTGCGCAACGTTGAACGCACCATGAAGCTGACGATCCCTGAAGTCGATTTGCCGAATGTTGAACTGTTAGGCGAACGCCGTCTGGCGAAGTTTGCCGCCAAAGTGCAGTCACAACTGGAAAGCAGCGATCTGGATATGCACCGTGCGTTGCTGGCTAAGCTGCAACCGGCTGAAGAGCTGGATATTGAAACGCTGGCGGCTGCATTGTTGAAAATGGCGCAAGGTGAGCGTCCGCTGATCCTGCCGCCAGAACCGGCTATCGAGCGTCGTCCGCGCCGCGAATTCCGCGATCGTGATGATCGTAATGACCGCGGCGAGCGTCGCCCGGGTCATGATGGCGATCGTCCGCAGCGGCGTGAGCGTCGTGATGTGGGTGAGATGCAACTGTATCGCATCGAAGTGGGTCGTGATGATGGTGTTGAAGTTCGCCACATCGTTGGTGCCATTGCCAACGAAGGGGATATCAGCAGCCGTTACATCGGCAACATCAAGCTGTTCGCATCGCATTCTACCATCGAATTGCCGAAGGGAATGCCGGGCGATCTGCTGACGCATTTTACCCGCACGCGCATCTTGAACAAGCCGATGAACATGCAACTGATCGGTGATGCTCAGCCGTTCGAACGCCGTGAGCGTAGTGACAGCCGTGGCTCACCGCGTTCTGGCGCTGGCGATCGTCGTGACGGTGGCCGTCGTTCATTCGGTGGTCAGGGTGATGCTCGTCGTGAAGGTCAGGGTGAACGTCGTGACCGTAATTTCAACCGTGATGGTCAACGCAGTGAAGGTCAACGCTCTCCGCGCCGCCGTCCTGCTGATATTGGTCAATAAAAATCACATTAGGTAATCGGTGTATTGGCTATCTTTGAGGCGAAGTTCAACACTTCGCTTCTAAGGATAAAATAGTCCTTTACATAACTTTTACCCTTGTATTTTTTTGGTATAAAAAGTGTGCCGCTTTTTTTTTGACTCACCGGCTGAACTTAATTTTGTTTTAAGGTTTTAAAGAGATAGTCCAGCTCTTCGGCGTGGTTATTGCGGTGCCGGAAGAGAGGGACTAAAAATAGACCTCATTAAAGTAGTGCTATTTGGCGCTGCATAAAAAATAACAACGTTGTGTGGAATTAACTATGTCTGAACGCTTTGTTAAAGAACGCTTTAGTTGGCGTTCGCTCGGATGGCTTTTGCTCTATTTTTGGTTTTTCTCCTGTGCACTCCAGCTTGTCATTGTTCTCACCGGTCATAGCGGCACCACGGGATTACGCGATTCGTTACTTTACAGCTTGCTATGGCTAATCCCTGCTTTTGTTTTCCCTGCCAGAACCAAAATCATTAGCAGCGTACTGGGTATCCTGTTATGGGCTACCTCTTTGATCGCCCTGGGTTATTACTCGATATATAAACAAGAGTTTTCACAAAGCGTTATGTTTGTGATGTTCGAGTCTAATAGCAAAGAAGCGGGTGAATATGTAAGTCAATATTTCAGTCTGAAAGTTTTGGCTATATTGATTTTTTATACGGTGATAGTTGGGTTCCTGTGGCGTAAAGTGCGACCAGTTTACCTGCCGTTTAAATATAAAGTGACGGTATGCACCTTAATTGCCGTAGTGCTGTTTGGTGCTCCTCTTTATAAAAAAATGCATAACGAGGGTGAGACACTGGAAGAGGCCAGCGGTTATCTGGCGAGCCGTATGTCCACTACCGCACCGTGGCAGTATATTGCAGGTTATGTTGAGTACCGCCAGCAGTTGGCAAGCATGACAGAAATGCTCAAACAGAATGCGGCATTGCCCCCGCTGGCAAACCTGAAAGACGCGAATGGTGATACGCCGCGCACGCTGGTGCTGGTGATTGGTGAGTCAACCACCAGTAGCCGCATGAGCCTATATGGCTATGGTCGTGAGACCACGCCGCGGCTAGACGCGTTGCGTAAAAGCGATCCCAATCTGGTGGTGTTCAACGATGTCGTGACCTCACGTCCGTACACCATTGAAATCTTGCAGCAGGCGCTGACGTTTGCCGATGAGTTGCAGCCGGACCTCTATCTGACCAAACCCTCGCTGATGAACATGATGAAACAGGCCGGATACAAAACGTTCTGGATCACCAATCAGCAGACCATGACCAAACGAAATACGTTGCTGACAGTGTTCTCTCAGCAGACAGACGAACAGTTCTATATGAACAATCAGCGCACTCAAAGCGCGCGTCAGTATGATGACGTGGTGTTCGCGCCGTTTGAAAAGGTATTGGCCGATCCCGCTGAGAAGAAGTTCATTGTGGTGCACCTGTTAGGTACTCACATGAAATACAAATTTCGTTATCCGGAAGAGACAACCAAATTTGTCGGGCGCGAAGGCATTCCTGACGGCGTGAGTGACAGCGATGTTGAAGTCTACAACGATTACGACAATGCTGAGCTGTACAACGATTATGTGGTCGAAACGCTGATCCGCACCTTTGAAAAAACGCAGCCGAATGGTTTCCTGCTCTACTTCTCGGATCACGGCGAAGATGTTTACGAGACGCCGCCGCACAACGTGCTCGGACGCGATGAATCTGCGCCGACGCGTACCATGTATACGGTGCCATTCATTCTCTGGAATTCGCCACAGTGGCAGAAAGATCACCCTATCGACTATGCCCCTTACGTAAACCGGAAATACAGCAATGCGCATTTGCTACATACCTGGTCAACGTTGGCAGGACTCAGCTACGATCTTCAGGAACCGGAAAAAAGCCTGGTCAGCCCAGCGTTTCGAGAATCAAAACGTTTGATCGGCGATCCCTATGGTAAGAAGGCACTGCGCACCTTTGACAGCTTGCCGATGACGGCTGATAGCAGGTGATGGCACTTGCCATTCCCCGTGGGGCGTCATTCCCGCGTAGGCGGGAATCTCTGATAGGCTAAACACTGTCCTCTGTTAGCGATCCCCGGCCTGCGCCGGGGATGACACGCTCGTTGTCGCTTGCTCTTCTGTGACTAGTCAAAAAGTGACTGACGAATCTGCATGATCCGCTCGAAAGAGTCTTTTCGTGCTTGATGATCAAAGATCTGCCCATTGATCATGATTTCGTCTGCTTTCGTCTCTCGCAGCAAGCTGCGCAAGCCATGCTGCACTTTACTGTTGTCACCCACGATCGCTAAACGCAGTGCTTGATCCACACCAAACTGTTCGGCTGGAGACCAGAGTGAACCCATATCTTGCACTGGCTCAGGCAGCGGTCCAGGTTGACCACGACGCAAATTCAGAAACTGCTGTTGTACCGAGGTGAACAAGAAACGCGCATCGCGCTCACTTTCAGCCGCAATCACGTTCACGCACACCATGGCATAAGGCTTGTTCAGCGTGCTGGAGGGTTTGAATTTCTCCCGGTATAGCGCCATTGCCTGAAGCAACATATCCGGAGCGAAATGCGCGGCGAAGGCAAACAGTAATCCCAATGCTGCCGCTAACTGCGCGCTGTAGAGGCTGGAACCCAACAGCCAGAGGGGCACCTGTAAGCCTTGACCCGGTACGGCACGCACCGCTTGGTCTGGTTGAGCATCAGCAAAATAGCGTTGTAATTCCTGTACATCGCGGGGGAAATCGTCGATTTCCGCATTCTGGTGGCGACGCAGGGCCATCATGGTACGCTGATCGGTGCCCGGCGCGCGTCCCAAGCCTAAATCGATACGCCCGGGATAGAGTGATTCCAGCGTACCGAACTGCTCGGCAATCACCAGCGGGGAGTGATTTGGCAGCATGACGCCACCGGAGCCTAGCCGGATGCGTTCAGTGCCGGAAGCAAGATAGCCGATCAGCACCGAGGTTGCGGCGCTGGCGATACCGGTCATGTTGTGGTGCTCGGCTAACCAATAACGGTGGTAACCCCATTTTTCCGCGTGCTGCGCCAGATCGAGCGAATGATGAAAGGCATCTCTGGGCGTCGCCCCCTGTGGGATCGGCGCTAAATCCAGAAGGGAAAACGGGATATCGTGAGAAAATAGTGTTGTTTGGGTATCGGTTGACATTGCGGCAGGCTCACTGTGTTTTTTTCACAGTATTGCGCACGCCCGCACTTTTTTATATTCAAAACGGGCGATCGGGAGGATCACCGCCCGACGCCAGTCAGGACACCAATTCCAGACCGGCGACGCGTCGCCAGTAGCCGTTACAATCGGCATCTTGCGTCAGGGGCAGTGGTGCCTGGCCTTGCTCGTTAGCGCGGAAGCTATCGACCAGGGTCAGCGTATCCAAGGACTGTGGCGACAAGCGAACGATATCCACAGACCTTGCATGGACGCCAGTTCGTTGCCGAGGTTATAGCAATAGCCGCTCTGCGTCTGGATACCGTTGAGCACAAACACGTGCTGGTTTTCCTGCGACAGCATGGCACGCCCCTGCGGGTACTTGATGCAGCAGGTTTCACACTCATCCTTGGCGCGGTTTTCTGAGCGAGCGGTGAAACAGCGCGCTGAATAAACCAGCGGCAAGTGCCCGTAACTCAGCACTTCTACCTCGAACTGATGGCGAAAACCGAGCTCATCGCATTGGTCAAGCAGGTCGCTCAGCCAGTCGCGGGAAAGCTCTACCGGCATGCACCAGCGCATCATCCCTTGCTTATGCAACAGACGCAGCGTGTAGGCGTTGTAGCAATTGAGCGCATGGCCCGCGACAAACGGTAAATGCCGGTCTGCAGCCATGTTCACCGCGCCGAGATCGTTGGCTTCCAGCAGGAATTCCCCGTTCTCCACATAGCGTTTCAATTCGCTGAGTTCTGAGGGCGCCTGAATTAACGCCAACGTAGACAATACAATTTGCTTGCCGCTGGCGGCGAGTTGTTTCGCCAGATCGAGCCAGTCGCCCACTTTGATGGCGCGCCGCTTACTGCACACCGTTTCACCCAAATAGATAATATCGGCGCTGCTCTGGCTGGCTGCCTGATAAAAGGCTTCCACATCCGTTTTTTGCCAATAGTAGAGGATGGCACCTAACGCATATTTCATACTGTTCTCTTCTCTCACCTGCCGCTTATTTCCATTTTCGGTAGTACGCACCCTGCGTGGTTTGCGTGCCTTCCGCCACTGCCCCGAGCTCTGACATCCACTCCGCACTCGGGGTGAAGGTGCCGGGAGACGCAATGCAACGGTCAATGGCTTGTCGCCAGACGCGGGTGATTTGGCTGACATAGGCCGGGCTGCGCTGGCGTCCTTCAATTTTCACTGAGGCAATGTTGGCTGCCATCAGTTCCGGCAGTAACTCCAGCGTGTTCAGGCTGGTTGGTTCTTCCAGTGCGTGGTAACGCTCGCCGTCCACCAGATAGCGACCTTTGCAGAGCGTGGGATAACCGGCATTTTCATCGTCCTGATATCTGTCGATCAGAACATTATTCAAGCGCGACTCCATCCCTTTTTCGGTTTGCTGCCAGCGCACAAAACGAGCGGGCGAACAGGCACCGACGGTATTGGGGGATTCCCCCGTCAGGTAGGAGGAAAGGTAACAGCGACCTTCAGCCATGATGCACAGGCTGCCGAACGCGAACACTTCCACAGAGGCACCGGGTTGGTACGCGCCAATTGCTTAACCTGATGGATCGACAATACGCGAGGCAGTACGATGCGGTGAACTGCAAAGTGGCGCTGATAAAAACGAATGGCTTCTTCGTTAGTGGCAGATGCTTGTACAGAGACGTGCCGTTCAATATGCAGATAGCGCTCTGCGGCATACTCAAGCATGGCAAGATCAGCCAGGATCAGCGCATCGGTCCCCATATTGGCCGCCATATCGACAGCGCGCTCCCAGCGTTGATAGCCGTTTGGGTGGGCAAACGTATTGATGGCGATATGCAATTTGCGCTGATGGCGATGCACATAGTCGCTCGCCTCCTGCAACTTCTTGTCCGTGAAGTTCAACCCAGCGAAGTGGCGTGCGTCGGTATCGTCTTTTAGCCCGATGTAAACAGCGTCGGCACCGTTATCAATTGCCGCTTTCAGTGCGGGCAGGTTCCCTGCGGGGCACAGTAATTCCATACGGGTTTCCTCATTCATCAGGCAGCCTGATGTCATGTCAGGGCTGATGCAGGGCGGGGACATGCGGAAAATGGGAATATCAACGCACGACCCTTCTTTAACGTTAGGGAATCTTAATTAACCCGCTGGTGCAGGACTTTGATTTAGGCCAGCTTATCGTGTAATGAATAGGGATTGCTTGCATGCATTACCGAGATTTCCGTGCATAATAATGAAATTATTGACCCGGCATCGCGTCTGCTTTACTGGACTGTGGCAAAATAGTGTGATGAGAAAAGCAGCACATGCGGTGCGCATGGCCTGAGCGGACCCTTCGTTCAGCGGGTGAGTGGTTTGGATTGAACGGTTTGCTTTATAAGGGGTACATCAGTGTTGGAAAAACTACGGGCACAGATTGTGCGTCAAGGTCCGGGCTTGTTAGGTAAGCCTCTGAAGTTCACCCCATTTGCCTTACAGCGGCAGGTGTTGGAGCCGGTACTGAGCTGGCAGTTTCAGCAGGCGTTGGGTGAAGGCGAGCTGTCATTTCTGACAGAACGCTGGCTGAAAGTGGAAGTCCGTGATGTCGGGCTGACCTGGTTTGTGACATTGCGAGACGATCGCCTGGTGGTGAGCCAGCATGAAGTGGAAGACGTCAGCTTCAGCGCTGAAGCCAACGATCTGGTACTGATCGCCGCACGCCGTGAAGATCCCGATACGCTGTTTTTCCAGCGTCGTTTGCGCATTGAAGGCGATACTGAACTGGGGCTGTATGTTAAAAACCTGATGGATTCTATCGATCTGGATGCCATGCCAGCGCCGTTGCGCATTGGCCTGCTGCGACTGGCCGATTTCGTTGAGGCGGGATTACATGAGGGCGCGATGCACGCTGACGATCGCGCGGCCACCACATGTTAGTACGGGTGGAAATTCCGGTAGATGCAGCGGGTATTGATGCGCTGCTGCGTCGTGCGTTTCCCACCTCGGCAGAGGCAGAACTGGTTCATCAACTGCGGGAAGACGGGCTGTTAACGCTTGGCGTAGTCGCGACGGATGACGAAGGCGTGGTGATGGGATACATCGCTTTTAGCCCGGTGACCATTGCAGAGGAAGATCGTCAGTGGGTCGCTTTGGGGCCGCTAGTGGTAGATGAAACGCTGCGCCGTCAAGGATGGGGTGAAAAGCTGGTTTACGAAGGGTTGGATGCGCTAAACGAGTTTGGTTACACCGCCGTGGTGGTGCTCGGTTCTCCCGCTTATTATGCTCGCTTTGGCTTTGTGCCTGCGCGCGAGCAGCAGTTACGCTGCCGCTGGCCCGATAGCGACGAGGCCTTCCAAATGTATCCGCTTTCCGATAACCATTTTGAAGGCGTGAGTGGCATCGTGGATTATGCTGTGCCCTTCCAACGTTTTCTGCCCTGAGCGCTTTAGGTAACATCAGCACGTATATAGTCAGAGAGCGTCGTAGGCTGGTCGCGCACCAGCCTCTCTTTTTGCTGCTTGCTCAGTTGCTTCAGGCGGTATTCCAGCCGTAATGCCGTGGTGTGATCCCCCACCTCACAGTGATAGACCAGTGTCAGTTCGCCTTTCCCTCGCAGTGCCTTTGCGCCTTTTCCATCCTGGTGCTGTGCCACTCTGCGTGCCACATCGCGCGTGATACCAGTATAGAGCGCGCCGTTAGCGGTGCGCAGCATATAGAGTTGCCATTGGGGGCGTGAGGCATCTGTCATGGTTAAGGGGGCGTCTTTATCGGTCACGATAATGGCAGTGTAGCTTGAAGCGCTGAATTCAAAAAACCTTATTTTTTATATGGTCTTGATGTAACGATAACTTTACTTGCATTGATAATGGCTTTGTTGAATAAATAAATTTCGAGGTATAGTAAAGCCGTTC
>SMLE01000356.1_pt1 | contig 20260 bp, 20 predicted proteins | sample 2451431 | NCBI scaffold set ML178787.1 | reverse complement strand
GTGCTGAACACCGTTCTTAATCACCTCGCCAGAACCTACCGAAATATGGCGTTGGTTTATTAGCGCTGATTTATGGGGATCCCTCAGCGCCGAAGCGGGGATAACAACAGGATTCAGGACGATGGACCTTCGTTGCTTTCTTCTGCCTCGCGCTCTTCCGCCTCATACTGACGGCGTCCTTTCCCCACGTAAAAACGTGAGCAGAACAGGCCGACTTCAAACAACAGGTACATCGGAATAGCTAACAACGTCTGTGAGAACACGTCCGGCGGCGTCAGCAGCATACCGACAACGAAAGCGCCAACCAGCACATAAGGCCGCTTCTTCTTCAAATCTTCCGTGTTGGTTACACCGCTCCAGCACAGCAGTACAATAGCAATAGGTACCTGGAAAGAGACGCCAAACGCCATAAACAGCGCCATCACGAAATCGAGGTAGTTATTGATATCAGTGGCGATTTGCACACCCTGTGGCGCTGTCTTGGCAAAAAAGCCAAACGCCAGTGGAAACACGACAAAGTAGGCAAATGCCATACCCGCATAGAACAGCAGGCTGCTGGAGAACAGCAACGGCATCATCAGGCGACGTTCATGTTTGTACAGCGCCGGAGCGATAAACGCCCAGACTTGATACAACACCAACGGTGCAGCGACAAACACCGACACGATCATCGTGAGTTTAATCGGCGTAAAGAACGGGGAAGCCACGTCGGTGGCAATCATACTGGCCCCGGCAGGCAGTTGTTCAATAAGCGGTGCCGAGACAATCTGATAGATGTCGTTAGCAAAAAAAACCAGCACGACAAATACGCCCAGCACACAAAGAATGCTGTTTAACAGGCGCTTGCGAAGCTCAATCAGGTGACTGATTAACGGTTGTGTATCTTCAACGGCCATAGACTAGCGTTCATCAGCAGAGGGTTGGGAAGGCGCGACAGCCGGAGCAGGCGCTGCGCGCTTATTGGGTACATCATCGGTCGGTGCCACGGCAGCGACAGCTGGCGTATTGTCAGGCACAGCCGTTGCAGAAGGCGCTTCTGGTGCGCGATTCACTGCCGCAGGCGGTGCCACATCGATAAGGGATGAGGATGGCGCCGCGGCGGGTTGGTCGACAGCCGGTAACGCGGCTGGCGAAGAGGCTTGCTCGGTGCTGATAACCCCATCATGCGCTGCTTCAGCATCCGCCAGCGGTTTATGTGGCACCTCACCCAACTGCGACGTGGCGCTGTCACCGGGTTTCACATATCCGCGCCGCATCGCGTCCGCCGCGTCTTTGAGTTCGTCCATAGAGGCTTTCAGCTCTGGGGAAAGGTTTTTCAGGCTAGCCTGCTCCACTTTCTTCAAACTGTCCTGCAACTCTTGCAACTTCAACTCTTGGGTCAGCTCATTTTGCACCGTAGACGCCAGCGAGCGCAGCGTTCTGACCCAACCAGCAATCGTTTTAACCGCAACGGGCAGGCGTTCAGGCCCGAGTACTACCAGGCCGATCACCATTACGAGCATCAGCTCACCAAATCCGATATCAAACACCGATTATACCTGCTCTTTATGCTGGCTCTTCGTTTCTTCTGATTTTGCGTCAGCCTGTTGTTCCGTGATGGACTTCGTCGCGAAATCGGCATCCTGCTGTGTTTTTTCATTCTGGTTTGCAGATGCGCTGTCAGCGGACGAAGGTTGGTCATCGCTGATGGCTTTTTTAAAGCCTTTAATCGATGCGCCCAAATCGGAGCCTAGCGTTCTCAGCTTGTTAGTACCAAACAGCAGCACCACGATCACCGCAATGATCAACAAGTTCCAAATACTAATACCACCCATACCAATTACCTCTTTTCTACAAAGGGGGGTTATCTATCATCTTTCACACCGCAAACGTTCGTGTGTGCATTTTGCCCAAAAACGAGTCACCGCGCGTTATTCTTACCTAGAGAATGCATGCCCAGAGGATGCGCTCGGTTTGCGTTTCCTGCAACACCTTTTTCCTGCGGCGGAAAGGCATGTAAGGTCAAAGCCGCAACTATTATATACGGCTATTAATAGCGCCTGTCATGATCTGCTTCAACGTGTACGACGCCAACCAATGACCCAGCTCACAACACCAGCGGCCATTAACCCCGCCGAAATCACTTCCGGGAGATCCCGACGCCCCACCAACATGAGTAACCCAGCCAGCAACAATGTTGCGCCAACGCCAAGTAAATAATGCGACTGGCTTTGGCGCACTCGCTGCACGCGCAGTTCATCTGTCAGTTGTGTCACACTGTGGCGCAGCAGCCGATGCTGCCGCAAACCATCATAAATCAACTCGGGAATTTCCGGCAGTTTTTCCGCCCAGAAGGGGGCCTTTTCTTTCAATCCGCGAATCAGCGCAGCAACCCCCATCTGATCTTTCAGCCACGACTCCAGAAAAGGCTTGGCAGTTTTCCATAAATCCAACTGCGGGTAAAGCTGGCGGCCTACACCTTCAACGTAGAGCAACGTCTTTTGCAACAAGACCAACTGTGGCTGCACTTCCATATTGAAGCGGCGCGCCGTATTGAACAAGTTTAATAACACATGCCCAAAGGAGATCTCTGCCAACGGCTTTTCAAAAATGGGTTCGCACACGGTGCGAATCGCAAATTCAAACTCTTCAACATTAGTATCGGCAGGCACCCAGCCGGAATCCACATGCAGTTCAGCAACACGACGATAATCGCGATTGAAAAAGGCAATGAAGTTTTCTGCCAGATAGCGCTTATCTTCTTTGTTCAATGACCCAACGATGCCACAATCAATACCGATATATTGTGGGTTTTCAGGGTGTTCATAGCTGATAAAAATATTTCCCGGATGCATATCGGCGTGGAAGAAGCTGTCGCGGAACACCTGAGTAAAGAACACCTGCACGCCGCGCTCCGCCAGCAACGGCATATTGGTGCCGTTGGCTTTCAGCGCCTCAACGTCTGAGACCGGAATACCGTAGATACGCTCCATGACCAGCATGTTTTCACTGCAATAATCCGAATAGATTTCCGGAATATACAGCATCGGGCTGCCATCAAAGTTACGGCGCAATTGAATGGCATTTGCCGCTTCACGCAGCAGGTTTAATTCGTAAAGCAGGGTTTTTTCGTACTCATGCACGACTTCTCGCGGGCGCAAGCGTCGTCCATCCGGTAACAGCATCGGCAACCAGCCCGCTAAACGGTTCATCAGCCGCATATCAGCCTTGATGACAGGGAGGATATCAGGACGAATGACCTTGATAACCACTTCCTGGCCATTTGTTTTGAGCCGCGCAGTATGTACCTGTGCGATAGACGCAGAGGCCAGTGGCACTATTTCAAAATCATCAAACCAGCTTTCGAGTGGAATGCCCCCCATCGAAAGTTCGATCTGCTCACGAGCCAGTTTACCGTCAAAAGGATCGACGCGATCCTGAAGGATAGCGAGCTGATCGGCAATCTCCGGTGGAAAAAGATCGCGTCGAGTAGACATCATCTGACCGAACTTGATCCACACCGGGCCCAATTCCTGCAACGCCAAACGCAAACGTTCACCAAGCGGTTTGTCCTTATGGCGGTTTGGCATCCAGAACAGGAATTTGCGCCAGATACGCAACGGTAAGGTGATGCACAAATGCGGGATCAGTTCATCGAGCCCATAGCTCAACATGACGCGAATAATGTGATAAAGGCGTAGCAATTCACTTGGCGTCATGCGGCAGACTCCAGCTTCGCCAGTCGTGCCGCCAGCGTATCGACGTCATCGCTTAACGCGGCCACTTCATCATACCACCAGGCCGCTTCTAAACACCCAGGCGCAAGCCGCCACTCTTCCGTTACGGTTTCTGCCAAATAATGCCGCTGACGATCGAACAAACGGGCCGCACCGCGAAACGCGCCTTGTACTGTCTGACCAATGCCTTGCGCAACAACGTCGCCCGTGTAAGGCGCAAGCCACTCTGCAGGGTCGCACTCTGCCAAATCCAATAGATTGACAAGGTGTTGGACAACCTGCATATCCCCTTCAATGACCAGTTCACCACGACGCATTAGCGATGAAAGCTGCTGGCGATCGCGCAACGTGAGCAATGCGGGTATCCGGGTTTCTAACTGACAATCCGCCGTATCAGCCCACTGGCTTACCACATCAACGCGGTGTTCACCAAAGACCAATACCAGCGGCACGGGCAGTTCTGCTAACACAATTTTGAGCGTTTTTCCCTGTAGTCGCTGGCGCGCCGCTTTCAAGCTACGTTCGCGAAAAAGCAGGCTATTTAACGCCGTTTCCAGCGCGGCAGTCAGCACAGACGTTATCAGCATCAGCGTTTCCCACTATAAAACAACTTAAAATTTGAACCCACGGTGTAACGCGACAATGCCTCCCGTGAGGTTGAAGTAGTTTACACTGTCAAAGCCCGCATCCACCATCATGCCCTTCAGCGTTTCCTGATCCGGATGCATACGTATCGATTCCGCCAAATAACGGTAGCTGCCCGCATCTTTGGTCACCATATCGCCAATACGCGGCAAAACATGGAATGAGTAGAAATCGTAGACTTTGCTGAGCGGTTTCAACATCGGTTTGGAAAACTCCAGCACCAGCAAACGGCCGCCAGGCTTCAGGACGCGGAACATGGAGCGCAGCGCTTTGTCTTTATCCGTCACGTTGCGTAAACCGAAAGAAATGGTGATGCAGTCAAAGTAGTCATCCGGGAAGGGCAGCGCCTCCGCATTGGCCTGCACATAGCTGACGTTATCAATAATCCCCAGATTGCGGAGCTTTTCGCGTCCCACTTTCAGCATGGAAGCATTGATATCGGCCAGCACCACTTCCCCCGCTTCGCCGACCAGACGTGAGAATTTAGCCGTCAAATCCCCCGTTCCGCCCGCCAGATCCAGCACGCGCTGGTCGCGCCGGACGCCGCTGCACTCAATGGTAAATCGTTTCCAGGCACGATGAATCCCGAAGGACATCAAATCGTTCATCAGGTCATATTTTCCCGCTACGGAGTGAAATACGCCCGCTACCATGGCCTCTTTATCGTTTTTATCGACAGTACGAAAACCAAAATGCGTGGTTTTCTCCGGATCGTTCGTCATGTTCTTCGCCCTACTTTTCCAAATCAGAATTGTGGTCAATCCCCTTTGCGCACTCTCGGCTAGACTCACCGCTCACATTGCGCTGTCGAGCGTTATGCGCAACACGAGCTTGGCGTGTCTGTGTGCGTTTCGCATCAACAATCGAAGAGGAACATCGAATTTTGAAACTACCCCTTAATGGGGAGAGTGTAACAGACCAGGCTTAAAAACCCATCGCTCTGATGCACTGAATAAAGTTGTAAAACGTGAACATTCGCAACGCATCACAGCTGCTTCGATATTCCCACGTCTGCACTGGCAGGTTGTTCTCCACTGGTCGGGATGTCAGTTTGCATTGCTTCAGGCTGCTGAGACAGCCGCCCGGTCTCGTCGTTAGCCTCAGCAGAGAGCACCGCTTGCTCTGCCACGTTGGGGTTTATGGTACGCTTAACCTCAACACCAAGGGAACGGAAACCTTCTACCTGGGCTATCAGATTGCCGCGCCCGGAAGCCAGTTTGTTCATAGCCTGCCGATAGCTAACCTGTGATTTATCCAGACTTTGCCCCAACGCCGCCATGTCTTCCACGAAGAGACGCAGTTTATCGTACAGCCGAGAGGCACGATCGGCGATCTGCTGCGCATTGCGGCTTTGCTGTTCATAACGCCACAGATTGGTGATGGTTCGTAACGCGACGAGCAGCGTGGTAGGGCTTACCAACATGATGTTGTGTTGCAGGGCTTCGCTGATCAATTCAGGATGGCGGTCGATAGCAACCAGAAAGGCAGGCTCGACGGGGATAAACATCAGCACATAGTCCAACGAGCGCAGCCCCGGCAATTGCTGATAGTCCTTATTGCTCAGCAGGCGGATATGCCCGCGCACGGAGGCGATATGCTCGTTGAGTGCGCTGGCGCGTTCCCCGTCGTCCTCACTGTTAAAGTAGCGCTCATAGGCCACCAGCGACATCTTAGCATCAATCACCACATCTTTGCCCTGCGGGAGACGAACGATCACATCCGGCTGCATGCGTCCGTTCGTGCCCGTCTGGATACTGACCTGCGTTTGGTATTCATGGCCTTCACGCAGGCCCGAGGCCTCAAGCACGCGTCCCAGCACCACTTCGCCCCAGTTCCCCTGGGTTTTATTATCGCCTTTCAAGGCTTTCGTCAGGTTGACCGCTTCTCGCGCCATTTGCACGTTGAGTTGCTGCAACTGGCGAATTTCATGCGCCAGCGTGTGGCGCTCAAGCGCTTCACTGCCGAACCCCTCCTGAACCTGACGACGAAAACCGTCCAGTTGTTCCCGCAGCGGCGTCAGCAGTTTATCAAGGCTCTGTTGATTTTGTTCATCCACCCGGCGACCGCTCTGCTCAAAAATCCGGTTAGCCAGATTTTCAAACTGTGTCGTCAGGCGTTGCTCACTGTTGATTAACAAGCGCTGTTTTTCCTCAGCGGCGAGGCGCGTCTCTTCCAGACGGATGGTTACTTCACGCAGTTCCGCTTCCTGCTCACCGTTTGCTTCGCGCAGCGCGCGCAATTCCTGGTTAAGCTGGTTGCACTCCTCTTGCAACCGGGACATGACCAGCAGCTTTTCCTGATGGGCGGTGAGTTTACCGTGCATCAAACGCAGTTCCATATCATCCTGACGCAGGCGCTGTTCGTCCTTATCACGCGCCAGCTGAAGCTCACGTACCGCGCTTTGCGCCTGCTGTAACGCTTGTTCTTGTATACGTTGTTCCGTTTCTTGCCGGGCACGGCGTTGCTGGTAACGCAGGCTGGCAACCAGCCATCCCACCAGCACGCCGACCGCCCCGCCGCCTACACCGTAAAAGAGGGTGATATCCACGTCGCATTCCTTTCGTTATCGCCACTGTCCGTCAAGGTAAAGTGATACTGTATGTATGTCCAGAAAGAATAACGCAGGCCAACGTAAAGCGGCATCGTTGCCAGCAGTGAAATGGTTAAAATGCGAGGCGTCTTGCGTTATGGCTTATGGTTATTGGCTGAATAAAAAAGGGCCGGAAATCCGGCCCTGATACAGGTGACAGAGCGCTATCAGCGCTACAGACGCCCTTTGGCATCGGCAATCGCCTGTGCGACCTGCTGCGGTGACACACCGCCTTTGGCCACACGTTTTTCCAAACAGGATTGCAGTGACAGGATGGGATACACGTCATCGCCAATGGTGGCACTGAATTTCTGCAAATCCGCCAGCGGCAATGCTTCCAGCGGCTTACCCTGCCGAATAGCTTCCACCACGGCCTCACCGACAATGTGGTGCGCTTCGCGGAACGGAACGCCTTTTGCCACCAGATAGTCTGCCAGTTCGGTCGCATTGGCGTAATCCTGCTGCGCCGCTTCCTGGCAGCGCGGACGACGGACCTGGATGCCTTCCAACACCAGTGCCGCCATCATCAGACAGTCATGCCAAGTATCGAGCGCGTCGAACAACCCTTCTTTGTCTTCCTGCATGTCTTTGTTGTACGCCAGCGGCAAGCCTTTGAGCGTCATCATCATGCCGGTCAGCGCGCCTTGCACTCGACCCGATTTACCGCGGATCAGTTCCAGCGCATCCGGGTTTTTCTTTTGCGGCATCAGGGATGAACCGGAGGTCACACGATCGGACAGCTCAACAAATCCGGATTCACCGCTGTTGAAAAAGATCAGATCCTCGGCCAAGCGTGACAGGTGCACCATGCCGATCGAGGCATTAGAGAGCAGTTCCAGCACGTGATCGCGGTCTGACACCGTGTCCAGACTGTTACGCGTGGCAGACGCAAAACCCAGCCAGCCTGCCAGTTGCTCACGATCGATAGGATAGGCCGTCCCGGCCAACGCGCCGCAGCCCAATGGGCTGACATCAAGGCGTTTTAACGTATCTTCCAGGCGGCTTTCATCGCGTGCCAGCATTTCATGGTAAGCCAGACACCAATGGGCAAAGGTCACCGGTTGAGCGCGCTGCAAATGGGTGTAACCCGGCATCACCGCATCCTGATTCACCTCAGCGGTAGCCACCAACGCGGAACGCAGTTGGTGCACGGCCAGTTGCAGTTCGCTGATTTGCGCTTTACACCAAAGTTTAAGATCGGTGGCGACCTGATCGTTACGGCTGCGGCCAGTGTGGAGTTTTTTACCCAAATCACCCACTTTGTCGATCAGTTTCTGCTCTACCCAGCTATGAATGTCTTCGGCGTCGCTTTGCAGAATCTGTTCCGGATCAGCTTGCACCTCGGCCAGCAGCGCATTCAGCGCCTGCTCTAACTGCTGCTGTTCCTGTTCGCTGAGAACATTGACCGTCACCAGCGCTTTTGACCAGCCGATAGAGCCGACGATATCTTGCTCCGCCAGACGGTAATCAAACCGCAGCGAGTCATTAAATTGTTTGAACCGCTGATCTGCCGCCTGACTGAAACGACCGCCCCACAACGCCATAACCGATACTCCCAAAATGTGCTTCGATGTCTTGTAACCATGCGGGCGACCCGCATGCTCGCTTCCGTTGCCTTTCAGCCAACGGAAATGCCTACAGATTAACAGATTTACGCCAGAATCCGCGTGCCAATCGGCGTGCCGTTAAATAGCGCGGGCAGTTGATCGGCATGACGCCAGCTCGCGATATCGACCGGGCGACCCAGCGCGCGAGCCGCATCCAGCGCCGCGTTGACTTTAACGATCATGCCGTCGGTAATAATCCCCTGCGCAATCAGTTGTTCTGCTTTCTGCGCGGTCATTTCCGAAATACGTTGACCCTTGCCATCAAGGATACCGCTCACGTCCGACAGCAGGATCAAATCGGCACCCAGCGTCTCTGCGAGCGCGGTTGCGGCCTGATCGGCGTTAACGTTCATAATCACCTTGTTCGGTAATGCCGATGGAGCTAACGATAGGCAGATACCCGGCGCTCAGCAGTGCATTAGGCAGATCGGCGGAACCCGCCTGTGCTTTACCCACGTAGCCCAGGGATTCATCCAACTGCGTTACCGTGGTCATGCCGCCATCCGCCAGGCACAGACCCACCGCGTTGATAGCGTGTTTCTTCGCCCAAGCCAGCAGCGTTTTATTGGCCGAACCCGCCAGCGCACCAGTGATGATGTCGATCTGATCTGCCCGTGTGACGCGCAGCCCGTTTTTCTTCACCACGGGTAGCGCCAGTTTTTTCATCAGGTCATCCACCAGGCAGCCGCCGCCATGCACAATGGCCAGCGGGCGCTGGTATTGCTCACGATAGGCAACCAGCGCCGTAAACAGACGCTCCAGCGCTTCTTCGCTGTCCAGTAACACACCGCCCAGTTTGATAATTAACGGATTCATCGCTTTCGTGCCTCAGGATTATGTCAGAGCAAAGATTGGGTTTCAGGGAAACCAAAACGAATATTCAGGCACTGTACGGCTTGCGCCGCCGCACCTTTAAGCAGGTTGTCTTCCGTGGCGACCACAATCAGGTGCTCATCCTGTACGGAGAAACCGATATCGCAAAACGGCAAGCCGACAACCGATTTTAACGCCGGAACCCCTTTATCGTAGAGGCGCACCAGCGGTTTGTTGTGATAGGCATTGTGGTAAGCTTCCTCCACATCCTGCGCGCTAACCCCCGGTTTCAGGCGGCAGGTAATGGTCGCCAGAGTCCCGCGCGCGAAATTCCCCAGATGTGGCGTGAAGATAACCGGGATGCCCAGGTGGGTCGCAATTTCGGGTTGATGGCGGTGATTGAACACACCATAGGGCTGCAAGCTCACCTCGCAGAAGCTGCTGGTGAGCGACGCTTTACGCCCGGCGCCGCTCACACCGCTGACCGCATTGATCACCGGCCACTGATCGGTGTTGAGCAGTTGCGCATCCACCAGCGGTTTCAGTGCCAGCTGTGACGCCGTCGGGTAACAACCGGGGACAGCAATCAACTGCGCTTGCTTGACGCGCTCTGCCTAAAACTCGGCCAGGCCATACACCGCCTGCGCCAGCCAGTCAGCGTGTTGATGCTCGAAACCGTAGTAGCGGCGATAAAATTCAGCATCCTGCACGCGAAACGCACCGGAGAGATCGAACACCACGCAGCCTGCGGCCAGAAACACCGGCGCAAGATCGTGACTCACTTTGTGGTCGGTCGCCAGAAACACCACATCGATGCCTTTGGCGGCTTCGGCGGCATCCGTCAGCGCCTGTACCGGCAAATCGATGATGCCTTTCAGTTGAGGGGGCAGATCAGAAATGCGTTTGCCCGCATCAACGCTCTGCGCGGATACCGCAAGTGCGGTAAGGTTCATCTGAGGGTGACGATTCAGATAGAGTGCAAGTTCAGCGCCAGTATAACCGCTTGCGCCAACAATCAACGTATTCAGCATGGGATCTGCATACCTTCCACTAAAATAATGTAAACAGTGCATCGTTAAAAACAATGTCGTTAAAACAGGGTATCTACAAAACGCCAAACCCGCTAACGGTATTCGACCGGTGCAAGTGTAGACTATCAGGTAATGTCTCATCCAAGGGTTAGAAACAGCTTCCTTTCGCTACGCGTTATTGTATTTTTATTCAAAATAAATGCATGAATATTGATGCTATCCTAACATAAGGCTGTCAACAGTGAAGATGAATTTACCCCTATTTATTGAGCTGTATCGGGCGTTGATCGCGACGCCTTCCATCAGCGCTACCGATCAGGCGCTCGATCAGAGCAATGAAGCATTAATCAATCTGCTCGCCGGATGGTTTGCCGATTTGGGCTTTCACGTTGAGGTACAGCCAGTGCCCGGTACGCGGCATAAATTCAATCTGCTGGCGCGCATCGGCCAAGGCCAGGGGGGCTTGCTGCTGGCCGGGCATACCGATACGGTGCCGTTTGATGATGGCCGCTGGACGCGCGATCCCTTTACCCTGACAGAACACAATAACAAGCTGTACGGGCTGGGCACTGCGGATATGAAAGGCTTCTTCGCCTTTATTCTGAATGCGCTGCGCGACATCGATCCGGCAACGTTGACCAAACCGATTTACGTGCTGGCCACCGCCGATGAAGAGACCACCATGGCGGGCGCCAAATATTTCTCTGAATCTACGCAGATACGCCCGGACTGCGCCATCATTGGCGAACCAACATCGTTGAAACCGATTCGCGTCCACAAAGGCCATATGTCAAACGCCGTGCGGATTCAGGGGCAATCCGGCCATTCAAGCGATCCTTCACGCGGCGTAAACGCTATCGAACTGATGCACGATGCCATCTCCCACTTTATGGTGTTGCGCAATACGCTGCAAATCCGTTATCACAACGCGGCGTTCCATATCCCCTATCCAACCATGAATTTCGGCCATATTCACGGTGGCGATGCGGCCAACCGCATCTGTGCCTGCTGTGAACTGCATATGGATATCCGCCCACTTCCAGGATTAACGCTGAACGATTTAAACGGTCTGGCGACGGAAGCGCTGGCGCCAGTGAGCGAGCGTTGGCCGGGACGCGTGAGCGTCAGCGAGCTGCATCCGCCGATCCCCGGCTATGAATGCCCAGTGGATCACGCCTTGGTAGGGGTGATTGAGAAATTACTGGGCGTGCCTACGGATGTGGTGAACTACTGTACCGAAGCGCCGTTTATCCAGACGCTGTGCCCGACGCTGGTACTCGGCCCCGGTTCGATCGAACAAGCCCACCAGCCGGATGAATATATCGACACCGCATTTATCGCCCCAACGCATAAGTTGATCACCCAGATGGTGCAACATTTCTGCCGGTAAACGTGAAAGGAGGGGCGTAATAAGCGCCCCTAATCTGCGCACGGATGTAATTAAATTTCACCAATTGCCAATTCCACACGAAAGCAGGTACAACAACAGGGGGGGTAAAACTGGCAGGGTGATAAAACAACCAATCGTCAATTGACGAATCCCGCCGGGCGTGGATAGATGAAGGTAGCGTTTTGCGTCTTTCTATGAAACAAACTTACAAAAAATAGAGATGGGTCAGGGTAAATATGAACGAACAATATTCCGCGATGCGAAGTAATGTGAGCATGCTGGGTAAACTTCTTGGTGACACCATCAAGGATGCATTAGGAGAGAGTATTCTTGATAAAGTCGAGACGATCCGTAAGCTGTCAAAATCGTCCCGCGCAGGCAATGAAAAGCACCGTCAGGAGCTGTTGAACACGCTGCAAAATCTCTCCAATGAGGAGTTGCTCCCAGTCGCGCGCGCCTTCAGCCAGTTCCTTAATCTGACCAACACCGCAGAGCAATATCACTCAATTTCGCCACACGGCGAAGCGGCCAGCAACCCGGAAATTTTATCTCAGGCGTTCGATCGTCTGAAAGCGCAGGCACACTTAAGCGAACGCGATATTCGTGACGCGGTGGAGACGCTCTCCATTGAACTGGTGCTGACCGCGCACCCGACAGAAATTACCCGTCGCACGCTGATTCATAAGCTGGTTGAGGTAAACACCTGCCTGAAACAGCTCGATCACAACGATCTGGCAGACTATGAGCGCAACCAGATCATGCGCCGTCTGCGTCAGTTGATCGCCCAGTCGTGGCATACGGATGAGATCCGTAAGATCCGCCCAACCCCCGTAGACGAAGCCAAATGGGGCTTTGCCGTGGTGGAAAACAGCCTGTGGGAAGGGGTGCCAGCCTTCCTCCGCGAGCTGGGTGAGCAGTTGGAAAAATCCTTTGGTTTCCGCCTGCCGGTGGATTCTGTCCCCGTACGCTTTACCTCCTGGATGGGTGGCGACCGCGACGGCAACCCAAACGTGACTGCCAAAATTACCCGTCACGTCCTGCTGCTGAGCCGTTGGAAAGCCGCAGACCTGTTTTTGCGTGATATTCAGGTACTGGTGTCCGAGCTTTCCATGTCGGAATGCACACCGGAGCTGCGTGAGCGCGCCGGTATCGCAGAAGGGGAAGAGGTTCAGGAACCCTATCGCGTTATTATGAAATCCCTGCGCGCGCAGCTTAACGCGACCCTGACTTACCTTGAGGGCAGCCTGAAGGGCGAGCGCACGCTGCGTCCGCACGATCTGCTGGAACACAACGAACAGCTGTGGGAACCGCTGCACGCGTGTTACCAATCGCTACATGCCTGTGGCATGGGCATTATCGCCGACGGCCAACTGCTCGATACCCTGCGTCGCGTGCGCTGTTTCGGCGTGCCGTTGGTCCGTATCGATGCGCGTCAGGAAAGCACGCGTCATACGGAAGCACTGGCGGAAATCACCCGCTACCTTGGGCTGGGCAACTACGAAAGCTGGTCTGAATCCGACAAGCAGGCGTTCCTGATTCGAGAATTAAGTTCCAAACGTCCGTTGTTGCCCCGTCAGTGGGAACCGAGCGCAGAAACCAAAGAAGTGCTGGATACCTGCCAGGTGATCGCCGAAGCGCCGCAGGGCTCTATCGCCGCTTACGTGATCTCCATGGCGCGCACGCCATCCGACGTGCTGGCCGTGCACCTGTTGTTAAAAGAAGCGGGTTGTCCCTTCGCCTTGCCAGTCGCTCCGCTGTTTGAAACGCTGGATGACCTGAACAACGCCGACGATGTGATGAAGCAACTGCTGGGTATCGACTGGTATCGCGGCTTTATCCAGGGCAAGCAGATGGTGATGATCGGCTATTCCTACTCCGCCAAAGATGCGGGTGTGATGGCGGCTTCCTGGGCGCAATACCGCGCGCAGGACGCACTGATCAAAACCTGCGAGAAAGCAGGCATTGCGCTTACGCTGTTCCACGGACGCGGCGGCTCCATCGGTCGTGGTGGCGCACCGGCTCACGCCGCCCTGCTGTCACAACCGCCGGGCAGCCTGAAAGGCGGCCTGCGCGTCACCGAACAGGGAGAAATGATCCGCTTCAAGTTCGGTTTACCGGAAGTGACCATCAGCAGTTTGTCGCTCTATACCGGTGCTATCCTTGAGGCCAACCTGCTGCCGCCGCCAGAGCCGAAACCGGAATGGCACGACATCATGGATGAGCTTTCTCGCGTGTCTTGCGATATGTATCGCGGTTATGTGCGTGAAAATCACGACTTTGTGCCTTACTTCCGCGCCGCAACGCCGGAACTGGAACTGGGTAAACTGCCGCTCGGCTCACGTCCGGCCAAACGCCGTCCTAACGGTGGTGTAGAAAGCCTGCGCGCCATTCCGTGGATTTTTGCCTGGACGCAAAACCGCCTGATGCTGCCAGCCTGGTTGGGCGCGGGCGCGGCGTTGCAAAAAATCGTGGAAAATGGTCAGCAGAAAGCGCTGGAAACCATGTGCCGCGACTGGCCGTTCTTCTCCACGCGTATCGGGATGCTGGAAATGGTGTTCGCCAAAGCGGACCTGTGGCTGGCGGAATACTACGATCAGCGTCTGGTCGACGAAAAACTGTGGCCGTTGGGCAAAGAGTTGCGCGACCAGTTGGCGGCAGATATCAACGTGGTGCTGCGAATTTCCAACGATGACCATCTGATGGCAGATTTGCCGTGGATTGCTGAGTCTATCGCGCTGCGTAACGTCTATACCGACCCGTTAAACGTGCTGCAAGCCGAGCTGTTACACCGTTCGCGTGAGCAAGAAAACCCCAGTCCAGAAGTGGAACTGGCGCTGATGGTGACCATTGCCGGCGTGGCAGCGGGTATGCGCAACACGGGCTAACCGCAACACCGCTCTGTTTCCGCCTCGCATTGAGGCGGGATATCGCCTTGCTTTACTTAGTCAGCCAGATACTTACGCTGCAATTGGTTGCGTGCGTCATCATCCAGCCCATAGTCCGTCGCCAGCCAACGGTTTATAGAACCATAGCGTTCTTTGATAGTTCGCAGTGCGGTCGCCAGAAAGGCTTCCTGAACCGAGAGCACAAAGGAGAATTGCGACAGCGCTTTCTCATTCAGCGTATCGGCCAGCGATGTCAGCAGTTGCTCGCGAAAAGGCGCAAGGGTGATGTCCGTAACCAGATAATCTTCCATCACCGTCTTTTCATCCACCCCGAGCGCAAACAACACCAGAGCGGAGCCGATGCCGGTACGATCTTTGCCAACAGCACAGTGCTGCACCAGTGCCCCTTCTTCTGGTCCCTGCAACAGGGCAACCAGTTGACGATAGGCGGGATTGTTGAAAGGCAAACGCCGATAGAGTTCCAGCATAAAGGCCTGTGAGTCAAACGCAGAGAGCTGATCTGAACCCAACGACTCCAGACTGGCCGTAACTTCGTGGCGAATCGGGTTGGCGGGGCACGTGTGATAATGCGCGCCTTCCCACAGAATATCAGGCTTGGCCGTCACTTCATCCGGGTCACGATAGTCAACCACGTGCGACACGGGAACACCGGCCAGGTGCTCACAGTCAGCGGCACTCAGTTGATCCAACGAGCCTGCACGGAACAGTTTGCGCGGGCGAATACGTTGCCCGTCTGCGGTATACAATCCACCTAAATCACGGAAATTGATGCCGCCCTCTAACGCAACCAAAGAGGGATGGCGTGGTGCTGATGTTGTCATACAACTCCTTGCAATACGTGGCGGAAAACTCAGGCTCTCAATAACCGGCGTGCTGCATCCAGCACCACCGTAACGGCAGCGGTCTCCGCCAGCTTCATCGTCGCAACATCCGCTGTTTCCTGCTGGGTGCGGTTGACGATGACGCCCGCGACCATGCCCGCCCGCAATCCCTGACTGGAACACATGGTGAGCAGCGTGGCCGACTCCATTTCATAATTCAACACGCCCATGCTTTGCCACTCTTGCATTGAGCCTTGAAAACGTCGCACGACGCGCCCAGAGTAGGTATCGTAGCGCTCTTTCCCCGGATAAAACGTATCCGAAGAGGCGGTTACGCCAATGTGCAGCGGGAAACCGGAGGCCTTCGCAGCATCAACCAGCGCAGCAGTGCACGCAAAATCGGCCACAGCCGGATACTCCAGCGGTGCAAAGTGCAGGCTGGCACCGTCCAAACGCACAGCCGCCGTCGTCACCAACACATCCCCCACATTCATATCAGGCTGGATCGCCCCTGTGGTGCCAACGCGCAGAAAGGTTCTGACGCCTAATTGCGCCAGTTCTTCCACCGCAATGGAGGTCGAGGGGCCGCCAATACCCGTAGAGCAGATAACCACCGGTTGCCCTGCAAGCGTAGCACGCCAAGTGGTAAATTCACGGTGCGCGGCCAGAAACACAGGGTATCCATCTCGCGCGCGATTTTTTCAACCCGCGCCGGATCGCCGGGCACAATGGCTAACGTCGCCCCTTGCAGCCCCTGTTTGGTTAACCCCAGGTGGAACACATCAGATTCAGACATACTCGTCTCCTCATCATGGGCAAGATAGTACCGTTTATTATCCTAGAGCATCAGTACCCTAACAGCAGTGATATATCTCACTACCAAAAGAAACCAATACAGTGGTATACACTTATAAATTGCGCGCTGTCACACCAATAATCCCTTTTATGCTCAAGAGGAGAACAACCACCATGAAAGTGACCGAACCGCTGGAACTCCGACAAACCGATCGGGCGATGACCCGTGCTGTTATGCCCCATGCCGAGTCAACTATCCTCACCGACAGCCAAGGGATTATCGCGGGTGAGACCACCATTCCGTCCCAAGGTGAGCAGCTTCCCGCTTACCTCGCCAAACCGGCATCAGGTGATGGGCCTTATCCCATAATTCTGGTGGTACAGGAAATTTTTGGGGTGCATCAGCATATTCAGGATATTTGCCGTCGGCTGGCGAAACAGGGTTATCTTGCCATCGCGCCAGAACTGTATTTCCGTCAGGGCGATCCACATCAGTATGATGATATTCCGACGTTGCTGGGCGAACTGGTCAGTAAGGTGCCGGATCCACAGGTGCTATTGGATCTCGATCGCACGGCCAACTGGGCCGTACGGCAAGGAGGCGATGCGAACAAAATAGGGATTACCGGCTTCTGTTGGGGTGGGCGAATCAGTTGGCTGTATGCGGCGCACAATCCGCAGTTGAAAGCCGCCGTTGCCTGGTACGGTAAATTTTCCGGTAACAAAACCCTGACCACGCCGAAACACCCGGTGGATATCGCCGCCGATCTCAGTGCGCCCGTGCTCGGTTTGTACGGCGCAGAAGATGGCAGTATCCCGCTCGATCAGGTCGAGCTGATGCGACAGGCGCTACGCGCCGCCAACGCCACGGCGGAGATTGTGGTGTATCCCGAGGCGGGACACGCTTTCCATGCGGATTATCGCCCCAGCTACCATCAAGCGTCCGCGCAGGATGGCTGGCAGCGTATGCTGGCGTGGTTTGCGCAGTATGGTGTGAAATAAGCAAAAAAAACGCAGGGGGAAACACCCTGCGTTTGATACCAACCTTGTGAGGTTAAACTTCGGTTGCGCGTAAGCGCTGTGCCGCTTCGACCATGTTAGCCAGTGATTGGCGCGTTTCCGGCCAGCCGCGCGTTTTCAGGCCGCAGTCCGGGTTGACCCACAGCCGCTCGGCGGGAATACGCTGTGACGCTTTACGCAACAGCGCTTCAATCCATTCCACACTCGGAACGTTCGGTGAGTGGATATCGTACACGCCCGGCCCGATTTCATTCGGATACTCGAACTCTTCGAACGACTCCAACAGCTCCATGCCGGAACGCGAGGTTTCAATGGTGATCACATCCGCATCCAGTGCCGCAATGGAGTCCATGATGTCGTTAAACTCGCAGTAACACATATGGGTGTGAATCTGGGTGTCATCCCGTACCACGGCCGCATTCAGACGGAATGCTTCCACGCCCCATGCCAGATAAGCCTGCCAGTCAGAACGGTGCAGCGGCAGCCCTTCACGCAGTGCCGGTTCATCAATCTGGATAATACCGATACCTGCACTTTTCAAATCCGCCACTTCATCACGCAGTGCCAGCGCGATCTGCTTGGCGATGGTTTCACGGCTGACATCTTCGCGCGGGAACGACCAGCACAGGATGGTCACCGGCCCGGTCAACATACCCTTTACCGGCTTGTCGGTCAGGGATTGGGCATATTTGGCCCACTCGACCGTGATCGGTTCCGGGCGGCTGATATCACCAATGATCACCGGCGGTTTCACGCAGCGTGAACCGTAGCTCTGCACCCACCCGTTCTGGGTGAAGATAAAGCCATCCAGGTGTTCACCAAAATACTCGACCATGTCGTTACGTTCTGCTTCACCGTGCACCAATACGTCCAGACCCAGACGTTCCTGCTCGACAATCGCCTGTTTGATGTGTTCGGCGATGCCGGTACGGTAGTTGTTGCCATCAAGGCGGCCTTGCTTGAAGTCCAGACGCAGGCCACGAATTTCTGTGGTTTGCGGGAAGGAACCAATGGTGGTAGTCGGCCAGTCGGGCAGATTAAAACGTGCGCGCTGTGCCTCGGCACGTACCGGATAGGCGTGTTGACGCTGGCTATCCTGCGCGGTAATCGCCGCCAGACGCTGAGTCACTGCCGCATTGTGAACACGCGTTGAGGTGCTGCGCGCACGAATCGGTGCGCTGTACTCCACCAGAGCAGCACCCTCGCCACTGTTCAGTGCCGCCGTCAGCAGCGACAGTTCAGCACACTTCTGCAATGCGAAGGCGAACCAGCTTTTAACTTCGTCATCCAAACGCGTTTCCACGCTCAGATCGATCGGGCTGTGCAGCAGAGAACAGGAAGAACCGATCCACAGTTGACGCTGCCCGACCAGCGGCTGCAGGCGTTCAAACCAGGTGCTTAGATCCGCACGCCACACGTTACGGCCGTTAATCACACCCAGTGAAATCAGCCAATCAGCCGGCAGTTGCGCCAGCAGCGCGGCGGCATCATCCTTACCGTGCACCAGATCCACATGCAGACCTTGTACCGGCAGCGCACGGAGGGTATCCAGGTTATGGTCGATGCTGTCAAAATAGGTGGTCAACAGCAGTTTGACCGAGCCCTGCAACGCATCGTAAGCCGGTTTAAAGGCATCCAGCCACTCTTGCGGCAGTTCCAGTACCAGTACCAGTGCAGGTTCATCAATCTGCACCCACTCGATACCACGTTTAGCCAGTTCTGCCAGCACCTGTTGATACACCGGCAGAATGTCTTTCAGCAGGGAGAGACGATCGAATGCGTCACCCTTCACTTTTCCCAACCACAGGTAGGTCACCGGCCCCAGCAGCACAGGTTTGACTTTGTGGCCCAGTGCCAACGCTTCGTCCACCTCGTCGAGCAGTTGCGTCCAGGTCAAGGCAAAACGCTGTCCCTGAGTGAACTCGGGCACCATGTAGTGGTAGTTGGTGTTAAACCATTTGGTCATCTCTGCGGCGGCCGCCGGTTCGCCCGTCGGCGCACGACCACGGCCAATGCGGAACAGCGTGTCGATATCAACCTTGCCATCGGCATTTTAGTGGCGCGCAGGCACGTTACCCAGCAGCAGGCTGGTGGTCAGTACATGATCATACCAGGCAAAATCACCCACCGGCAGCAAGTCAACGCCAGCGTCTTTCTGCTGTTGCCAGTGACGTGCCCGCAGCGATTTGCCCACTTCCAGCAGCTCAGCCTGAGTGAGGTTGCCTGCCCAATAGCCTTCTTGCGCTTTTTTCAGTTCACGGCGCAGTCCGACGCGCGGAAAACCCAGTGTGTGATTTAAAATTGCCATCGTTAATCCTCATTTAGCCGTCCAGATGTTTACACATCCATAATCAACAGGTACTGTATAATGCACAAGCGCAAATTATTCACTGTCATTGTGAAGGACTCTCATGATCGAACTGAAACACTTACGGACACTGCAAGCACTGCGCGGCACAGGCTCGCTGGCAGCCGCTGCCGCGCAGCTTCACCAGACGCAATCGGCGCTTTCCCACCAGTTCAGTGAGCTGGAGCAGCGTCTGGGTTTTCGGCTGTTTGTACGTAAGAGCCAACCGCTGCGCTTTACTCCTCAGGGGGAAATCCTGCTGCAATTGGCCGATCAGGTGTTGCCCCAGATTCAACAGGCGTTGCAGGCATGCAACGAACCGCATCAGACCACGCTGCGTCTGGCGATTGAGTGCCATAGCTGTATTCAGTGGCTGACGCCCGCGCTGGAGCATTTCCACAGCCAGTGGCCGCAGGTGAACATGGACTTCAAATCCGGTGTCACCTTTGATCCCCAACCGGCACTGCAACAGGGGGAATTGGATCTGGTGATGACATCGGACATTTTGCCGCGCAGTGGGTTGCACTATTCACGGCTTTGTTGAATAAATAAATTTCGAGGTATAGTAAAGCCGTTCCC
>SMLE01000640.1_pt1 | contig 20380 bp, 18 predicted proteins | sample 2451431 | NCBI scaffold set ML178787.1 | reverse complement strand
GCCCACATAGACGCCGGATAGATTTAAGCAAGCCCATCATTAATCAAAAGTCTGTGTTGCAAAAATGGGGGTGACCATAGATTTTTGTTTTCTTGCGACAAAGCATGCACGGAACACTACAGGCTCTGCGCCGACTCGGTAAGCGCCACGCGGCGGCGCGACTGTGTCTGATAAAGATAAAGCCCCAGCAGCAAGCCAAGCCCAGACAGTGCCAGCACATAAACGGCTGGTGCGATAGGCGTTATCTGCATCATCAATGTGACGCTTATCGGCGTCAGACCCCCGAAAATCGCGTAAGAGACGTTGTAAGAGAACGATATGCCCGAGAAGCGCACTTCTGGCGGGAACGCTTGCACCATCACATAAGGCACCGCACCGACTACGCCAACGCATAATCCCGCAACCGCATACCCTAAGAACAGCAACGAAGGATCGCGCGCTGCCACCAGATAGAAGAAAGCTCAGCCCGCTGCCAGCAGGATGCTGCCGAAAATAAACGTCTTACCGGCCCCGATTCGATCGACGATCATCCCGACGGTTACACAGCCTATCATCAGGGTGATAGTTGCCAGACAGTTGGCCTGCAACGCCAGCGAAGCGGGGATGCCATGCGCTTTTTGCAAATAGGTCGGAGCCATCAGGATCACCACCACGATGCAGGCTGAGAGCAGCCAGGTCAGCAGCATCGACACCACAACCGCCGTTTTATGTTTCTCACCACCGCTTTAAGCGGCAATTCGTCCGCCAGACGTTTGTGCGCCTGCATATCCATAAACACCGGTGTCTCTTGCAACCAGCGACGCAAATACATGGCAAAGAAACCAAAGATACCGCCGAGGAAGAACGGAATACGCCAGCCACCGCCGACAATCTGCTGCGGCGTTAATGTGCTATTGAGTAGTGTCGCAATCGCAGAACCAAGCAGAATACCGAGCGTCAGCCCCGCCGTCAGAATGCCACACGCCAGCCCAATGCGAGAACGTGGCACATGCTCAGAGACAAACACCCAGGCTCCCGGCACTTCACCACCAATCGCAGCACCTTGTAAAATACGCATCAACAGCAGCAATACTGGCGCAGCAATCCCCATACTTTCATAGGTCGGCAACATTCCCATGGCGAGCGTAGGCACCGCCATCAGGAAGATGCTCAGGCTGAACATTTTTTTACGTCCAACCAGATCGCCAAAGTGGGCCATGATGATGCCCCCCAATGGGCGGGCCAGATAGCCTGCGGCAAAGATGCCAAAGGTTTGCAACTGGCGCAGCCAGCCACTCAGGAATATCAGGCGGGAAGAACAGCTCGCCAATCACCGCAGCGAAAAATACGAAAATGATGAAATCGTAAAACTCCAACGCGCCACCCAACGCGGCCAGGGAGAGCGTTTTGTAATCCTGTCGGTTCAGTTGGCGCTGTTTGTGTGGCAAAGGCTGTGCTGACGATTGTTGTGATGAAAATGATTGTGATGGAGCGTTATCACCGTTCATAAGTTACCGAATAAGGCCAGAGTGAGAGAAAAATAATTTACCGTCTTTGTGTAAAGCTAAGATTACTATAATGGCTAAATTTTTACACTCCAGAGAAGCTGTAACTTATGTTTAAAATGGCCCAATTTTAGCTTTTTGTGTCGCGGATCGCACTCTTGGGGCGAAATGCTGCTACCACTTGCGGATCGGTTTCGACATAAGGTCCTTCCAACAACTGTATACAATACGGTACACTGGCAAAAATCCCTGGCACCACCACATTTCCCGCATCGTCTTTTAGCCCTTCCAGCGTCTCTTTGATGGATTTGGGTTGACCCGGCAGGTTCAGGATTAATGCCTGTTTACGAATAACCCCCACCTGACGCGATAAAATCGCCGTAGGCACAAAGCGCAAGCTGATCTGGCGCATCTGTTCGCCGAAACCCGGCATTTCTCGATCGGCCACCGCCAGCGTGGCATCCGGCGTGACATCCCGCCGTGCCGGTCCCGTACCTCCGGTTGTCAGCACCAGATGACACTGACGCTCATCGACTAACTCACACAAAGCCTGTTCAATTAACGGCTGCTCATCGGGAATCAGACGGGATTCCACGTCAAAGGGCGTCGTCAGCGCAGCAGCAAGCCACTCCAGTAATGCAGGGATACCTTTATCCTGATATATGCCGCTTGAAGCACGGTCGGAGATGGATAACAGGCCAATTCGCAATTCATTCATAACAACATCTCTGTCAGTTAAAATCTGATTTTAACAATCTTTTTCATGCATGAGAGCAGCACATCGTTTAAGGCACTAGGTTATCAGCAATAATGTGAAATAAGCGGGTTTTTATGCCGCCAAAGGGAAAAGTTTGCGTTTATATTTAAAGTCACGGCCACTTAGCGCCGACACTGAGTATGTTAGCGCATTGCTGGCGGCAGCTGTACGCGCTAGTACCAAGGAAACGTTCATGGCCGGTCTGAAATATCAATTACTCAAACTCATCTCTCATCCGGTATCTGCGTTTTTCTTCTTTGGTTCCGTGGTTTTTTCTGCCGCCCTGTTCGTCATCTATCACGATCGTCAGGCTGAATGGGATACTCAGCGACATAACCTTGATAGTATTATTAATATTTATCAATCCTATAACACTGGCGGTGAAGTCAAAGACAGTGACATTCGTTTTTTGACCGGCGATTTTACCCAGGTGCGCGTCAGAACGTTGGGCTTCAACACGCGCGACACACAGCCGGAATGCATCACCCACCTGTCACAATTGGATTTGACCTTCAATGACATGACTATCCTGCGCTTGTGCAAAGACAAGCTGCCCGCGATGGGACAATATGCGGGCAAAGGAGCCTACACCACCATTTTTCCGCTGATGTCGCCGCTGGACGAGCTGCACGGCGTTATCATACGCACCACCGGTGTATTGAGTGAACCGACGCTCTATAAGACCGTAAGATCGTTCTCGTCTCTGCTCATTGCCGCATTTATGGCATTACTCGCTGCCATGCTGGGCAGCGTGCTCTCGCTGTTTGCAAAAAAATACCTGATTGAGTTGCCCACCACCGCTCGCTACGACGATTTGACGGGCTACCTGCGCCGCGATGCCTTTTACCATGCAGCCAACAAGGTGCTGCAAATCGCCAATGTGACCCGGCGCCCCACCTGTGTCATCCTGATCGATATCGATCACTTTAAAAACGTGAACGATACCTTGGGCCACGACGGCGGCGATGATGCGCTAAAAACCGTAGCCGCTATCTTGAAAAACTCGTTTCGCAAAGAGGAAATCTTCGGCCGTTTGGGCGGCGATGAATTCGCTATCGTTCTGCCCAATATCGCGCTGGATGACGCTTACTGGGTCGCTGAACGAGCGAGAGTAGCTGTGAGCAACGCCACCAGCGCCTCGTCTTCGGGCCAGAAGATGAAGCTCTCCGTCAGTATCGGTTTGGTGGAATATCACATCGCGCAGGAAGATCTTACCCAGGTGATGAAGCGTGCCGATGAGAAACTCTATCTGGCGAAACGTGAGCGTAACCGCGTTGCGCTATAACCAGACCAAACGGTAGCAACAAAAAGGCCGGGGAAACCCGGCCTTTGAGGTTACTGCCAAACTGACCTACGCTCACCGTCATTCCCACGCAGGCAAGAATCTCCTACAGATTACACGCGTTTCTTCTGGCAGAGATCCCCGGCTTTCGCCGAGGATGACGAAGGGGAAAGGCGGCTCCCCCGGAGAAAACCCGGCCTTCTGCGTTAATTACAGCAGATCTTCAATCATTTTTTCCAGTTTGCCCTGATCGATAGCAAACTTGCGGATACCGTCTGCCAGTTTATCAACGGCCATCGGGTCCTGATTGTGCTGCCAGTAGAACTCGGCTTCAGTCATTTTCGCCGGACGCGCTTTGATCTCACCGCTATAAGTCAGTTTGCGCGGCACATCGCCGGTGGATTCCGACAATTCTTTCAGCAATGCTGGCGCAATGGTCAGGCGATCGCAGCCCGCCAGCTCTAGAATTTCGCCGCTGTTACGGAAGCTGGCACCCATCACCACGGTCTCGTAACCGTGCGCTTTGTAGTACTCATAGATTTCAGTAACGGAGATAACGCCCGGATCTTCCTGCGGCGCATACTCTTTCTTATCCGTGTTGGCTTTGTACCAATCCAGAATACGGCCCACAAACGGAGAGATCAGGAAGACACCGGCTTCCGCACAGGCACGCGCTTGTGCAAAAGAGAACAGCAGTGTCAGGTTACAGTTGATGCCTTCTTTTTCCAACTGCTCGGCGGCACGAATGCCCTGCCAGGTTGAAGCCAGCTTAATCAAGATGCGATCGTTACTGATGCCTGCATCGTTATAGAGCTTAATCAAATATTTAGCTTTGGCAACGCTCGCTTCGGTGTCATAAGAGAGGCGTGCGTCCACTTCCGTGGAGATACGTCCAGGGATCAGTTTCAGGATTTCCAGACCAATATTGACGGCCAGTTTGTCCGTGGCATCGACAAGCTGCTGTTCCCGTTTGCTGCTCTGCTCACGCGCCCATTTCACCGCGTCTTCAATCAAAGAGCGGTATTCAGGAATTTGCGCCGCGTTCAGAATCAGGGAAGGGTTGGTGGTAGCATCCTGCGGTTTGTAGAGCTTCATCGCGGCGATATCACCGGTATCAGCCACGACCGTGGTCAATTGGTGTAAGGAAGTCAGTTTATCCGTCATGTTGGCATATCTCGTTGTGGGTATATGAACGTCGTCTTGTGTTTCGCACTTATAAATTACTTATGTTTCGATAATAACACGCACCGCCCCCCGCGCAAGACAGCCTTTTCCTGTTGCAGCCATCGCCCCTTTTTTCCGTGTTTTTTGCTACAGTACTTGCAACAAAAACAGGGGAGCCATGCCATGTTGATCACCATTTCACCAGCGAAAACGCTGGACTACACCAGCCCGTTAGCCACCGAGCGTTACACGCAACCCGCGTTGCTGGACCACGCCAGCGAACTGATCGCCCAGTGTAAACAGCTCACACCGGCACAGATCGCCTCGTTGATGGGCATCAGTGACAAACTGTCGGATCTCAACGCGGGACGTTTTAGCGAATGGCAGCCCCATTTTACCCCCGACAATGCACGCCAGGCCCTGTTGGCCTTCAAAGGCGACGTGTATACCGGGCTTGCCGCAGAAGATTTCAGCGAGGCGGATTTCGATTTTGCCCAGCAGCATCTGCGCATGTTATCCGGGCTGTATGGCGTACTACGTCCGCTGGATCTGATGCAACCCTATCGTCTGGAAATGGGCACGCGGCTGGAGAACAAGGCTGGCAAAGATCTTTATCACTTCTGGGGTGATACCATCACGCAGCACCTCAATCAGGCGCTACAGGTGCAGGGGGATGATATTCTCGTCAACCTGGCGTCGGATGAATACGTCAAATCCGTGAATGTCAAAAAGCTCAACGCTACGCTGATAAAACCGGTGTTTCTGGATGAGAAAAACGGCAAGTTCAAGGTGATCAGCTTCTACGCCAAAAAGGCGCGCGGTTTGATGAGCCGTTTTATTATCAAAAACCGGCTGACGCAGGTTGAGCAGCTGCGAGATTTCAATCTGGAAGGTTACTTCTTTGCGGAATATGGCGCGACCCAGAACGAGCTTATCTTTAAGCGCCACGCGCAGTGAAGGTTACCGTTCCCCGCGCGGCGCGGGGAACGATGAACATCGACGGTTATAACAACAACGCTTATAACAACAGGGGTTATTCCGGCAACGCCATCAGGAACTGACGCAGTTGCGCGAAATCGGGTGCAAAGTTGTGCGAGAGCAATTCCAGATCCGCACGCTGCGCCAGCGCTTCCGGCAGGTCCAGAGTTTTCCCCAGAATGGCTTCTACGCTCTCTTTGAATTTCGCCGGATGTGCCGTCCCCAGGAACAAACCGAACTCGCCCGGCTGAAGTTGGTCGCGCAGCAGACGATAAGCGATGGCCGCATGGGGTTCAGAGGTATAGCCCAAGGCTTCCAGTTCATGCATGGTCGCTTTGGTCACGTCATCACTCACCGCACCAAATCCCAGCGTTGGCAGCGCCCAGTTTTTACGACGGAACAGTTCCTCGACGCGCGGCCAGTTGTTCGGCTGGCTGACATCCATGGCGTTAGACAGCGTTGCCACGGTTGGGTTAGGCACCCATTCGCCGTTGCTGAGATAACGTGGCACGGTGTCATTGGCATTGGTGGCAGCGATAAAACGCTTGATCGGTAAGCCGAGGGATTTTGCCAACAGACCAGCGGTCAAATCACCGAAGTTGCCACTCGGCACCGACACCACCAGTTGCTGACGCGCGGCGGCAGGCAACTGCGCCACGGCTTCAAAGTAATAGCAGATTTGTGCCAGCAAGCGGCTGATATTGATGGAGTTGGCTGAGTTCAAGCCAATAGCCTGTTTCAAGTATTCATCGTCAAACGCCTGCTTCACCAGCGCCTGGCACGCATCGAAATCGCTGTCGATCACGATGGTATGGATGTTGCCCCCCAGCGTACAGAACAGCTTCTCCTGCAACGGGCTGATTTTGCCGCGTGGATACAGAATCACCACACGCACGTTCTCCAGACCGTAAAACGCGTGCGCGACCGCCGCACCGGTATCACCGGAGGTTGCGGTCAAAATGGTGACTTTTTCTCCGTTGGAGACCTGTGCCAGCATTTGCGCCATAAAGCGCCCGCCAAAATCCTTAAACGCCAGCGTCGGGCCGTGGAACAGCTCCAGAGAGGCAATGTCTTCAGAGACCGTGGCAACCGGAGCCGGGAAGCTAAATGCCGCTTTAACACGTTGATAAACGGTTTCCGGCGCAATCTCATCACCCAGATAGGCAGAAAGAATGCGGCTGCTGCGCGTAACCAGATCCAGTTCCAGTTCCAGCAGATCATCGATTTCCGTCGAACTGAACTCAGGCAATTCCAGCGGGAAGAACAGCCCTTGCTGGCGTCCAAGTCCCTGTTTGATCGCCTGCGCGAAGCTGACCTGCTCGTTGTGATCTTTTAAGTTGTAAAGTTTCATGCCTTATCCCAATTGACGTGCGCCTGTCGTGTCCAGACGGCAAATATGAACAAACCCTTCATCGCTCTGCAAATAGTTATCTTGCAGCCAACTGGCCAGACGCTGCGCCTTTTCCATATCGTCGCACACGGAAAACAGCGTCGGCCCAGAACCGGAGATACCGCACGCCAGCGCACCGATATATTTTGCCGCCTGACGCGCCTCGGCAAACCCAGGCAGCAGGCGCGTACGGTACGGCTCGGCGATCACATCCTGCATCAACGCCGCCGCCAGCGCAGGCTGGCGGGTGTGGCAAGCGTGAATAAAGCCCGCCAGATAACGGCCATGGCTGATGCAATCCTGGCGGCGATACTGCGCGGGCAGAATGGCACGCGCTTCCGCCGTTGACACTTTTATCCCCGGATAGGCCATGACCCACAGCCAATCGTCAAACGCAGGCACTGGCTGACTGATGATGCCGTTTTGCTCGATCATCAGTTGAATACCGCCCAGGAAGCACGGCGCAACATTATCGTAGTGTACGCTGCCAGAAATACGCCCTTCCAGTTCACCCATCAGCGCCAGCAATCGCGTATCATCCAGCGGTTTGCCACAAAATTCGTTCATCGCCATCAGACCGGCAACCACGGAACAAGCACTGGACCCCAGACCCGAGCCGATCGGCATGTTCTTTTCCAGCGTCATAGCGACAGGAATGGTTTTCCCCACTTCCTGACAAAACCGCTCCCAACACTGGTAGACAATATTCTCTTTCGGTTCACTCGGCAGTTTGCCGACAAAACGGCCTTCATTACGTAAGCTGAAGCTCTCAGCAGCCGTTACGGTTACGCAATCGCCCAACAGTGAGCCATCAACAGGCGTAACCGCCGCGCCCAGTACATCAAACCCAACGCTGACGTTGCCGATCGACGCGGGCGCATAAATTTTAACCATCATTATACTCCTGACTTCCATGACAGCGTGCGCAACAGATCGGCAAACACACCGGCCGCTGTCACATCATTACCCGCGCCATAACCGCGCAGCACCAGCGGCAATGGCTGGTAATACTGGCTATAGAACGCCAGCGCATTCTCACCGTCTTTTACTTTGAACAGCGGATCGTTACCGCCCACTGCGCTAATTTGCACTTTACAGCGCCCTTCTTCAATCACGCCGACATAACGCAACACTTTACCTGCTTCCCGCGCTTGCGCCACTTTTTCACTGAATTGCGCATCCAACTCGGGTAAACGCGCCATAAAGGTATCGACATCGCCTGAAGCATCAAAGGACGGCGGCAGCACCGACTCTACGTCGATATCGGCCAACTCCAGCTTATAGCCCGCTTCACGCGCCAGAATCAACAGCTTGCGCGCCACATCCATGCCGGACAGATCGTCACGCGGATCGGGTTCGGTGTAACCATTGGCTTTCGCCTGCAACGTCACCTGCGACAAGCTCATGCCTTCATCCAGCTTACCGAAGATATAGGAGAGCGACCCCGAGAGGATCCCGGTGAAACGCAGCAGTTCATCCCCGGCATTCAACAGGTTTTGCAAGTTTTCAATCACCGGAAGCCCGGCGCCAACGTTGGTGTCATACAGGAACTTACGGCGTGACTTACCGGCAGCGCTGCGCAGTTGCTGGTAATAGCTCATGGAACCGGTGTTAGCCTTTTTGTTGGGCGTGACGACATGGAAGCCATCGGCCAGGAAGTCAGCATACTGATCGGCCACTGACTGATTAGAGGTACAGTCCACGATAACCGGGTTAAGCAGATGATACTCTTTCACCAGACGAATCAGACGACCCAGATTAAAGGGTTCGCGTGCCTCATTCAGCGCTTCACGCCATGAGTCCAGCGCAATGCCGTTAATATTGGTCAGCAAGGCTTTGGAGTTGGCAATACCACAGACGCGCAGATCGATATGTTTCTGCTTCAGCCACGGCTGCTGGCGGTGAATTTGCTCCAGCAAGGCACCACCTACGCCGCCGACACCGATAACGAACACATCGATCACTTGATCGGTATTAAACAGCATCTGGTGCGCCACACGCACGCCAGTCACCGCCACGTCGTTATCCACCACCACAGAGATGGAGCGCTCAGAGGAACCCTGCGCAATCGCGATGATATTGATATTGGCACTGGCCAATGCGGAGAACAGGCGTGCAGAAAGGCCGCGCAGCGTGCGCATACCGTCGCCCACCACGGAAATGATCGCCAGACGCTCGGTGATATCCAGCGGCTCCAGTACACCGTCTTTCAGTTCCAGATAGAATTCATCTTCCAGCGTTTTCTTGGAACGCGCCAGTTCGCTTTGCGACACGCAGAAGCTGATGCTGTACTCGGAAGAGGACTGCGTGATCAGCACCACCGAGATGCCCGCACGAGACATCGCCGCAAACACGCGCGCGGCCATCCCCACCATGCCTTTCATGCCGGGGCCGGAGACGTTAAACATCGCCATATTGTTCAGGTTGGTGATGCCTTTTACCGGATATTGGGTATCGGTGCTGTCTAAACCAATCAGAGTGCCGGGCGCTTGGGGATTTTCGGTATTTTTAATCAGGCAGGGAATTTGGAACTGGGCAATGGGAGCGATGGTACGGGGGTGAAGGACTTTGGCACCGAAGTAGGAGAGCTCCATCGCTTCCTGATACGACATCGACTTCAGCAGTCTCGCATCAGGCACCTGACGCGGCTCGCAGGTGTAGACACCGTCCACGTCAGTCCAGATTTCACAACAGTCAGCGCGTAAACAGGCGGCCAACACGGCGGCAGAATAATCAGAGCCGTTGCGGCCCAGTACCACCAGTTCCCCTTTATCATTACCCGCGGTGAATCCCGCCATCAGAATCACGTGATCGGAAGGAATGCCTTGCTCGGCGATACGGCGCGTGGATTCCGCGATGTCCACGGTAGATTCCAGATAATGCCCTTGTGCCAGCAGGCGTTTTACCGGGTCGATAACCGAGACCTTATAACCACGGGCCTGGAATACCGCTTCCATGATAGCAATAGAGAGTTTCTCGCCACGGCAGATAATGCTTGCGTTAACGCTGTCCGGGCATTGCCCCAACAGTGAAATGCCGTGCAGAACCTGTTTCAACTGGCCCAGTTCTTGTTGTACCAGCGTGGACAAGCGCTCATACGGGAAACCCGGCTGGGATTCTGCCAGCCCTTTTAGCAGAGAAGAAAAGATAGTTTCGGCATCATTGATATGCGGCAGAATATCTTGGCCCGCAACGGTTTTATCAATCATCGCCACCAGGTGGTTGGTGATTTTCGCCGGGGCAGACAGCACGGTGGCAACCTGTCCCTGACGCGCATTGCTCTCGATGATATCGGCAACGCGCGCAAAACGCGCCGCATTCGCCACGGAAGTCCCGCCAAATTTCAACACTCGCATTTTTATCTCTTCTCCTGAGTTTCAGTCACCAAAACACGCCGTGCGTTTTTGGCTGCCGCCGCTGGCGGCCCGGGTCGGCGGAGCCTGCTCTTCGCCGTAAAAAAAAGCCCGCACTGTTTAGGTGCGGGCTTTTTCAGATTCTTTTCTACGCGTCAGCCCGCACCGTTACTGGTAGTAATGGTGGTGCTAATAATGGTGGTGGTCAGGCTGATTTGACGCATGCGTAAAGGACTCTCGATCAACAAATCGGTTTCTATCCTCTATTAGTTAAGGCAATCGCGACATGAAATCAATGGATTTCTTTTTTTCATCTCACTTCAGCGCCTTCTCAATATCGTGCAGCAGCGTATGCAGCATGGCGGTATCCCGCTGCTGTAACAGCCCGATGCGTTGTAGTAGCCAATCACGCAGTTTCTCGTCATCGTCTACCTGCAACGTCACCAACAGCTTTTCCAGCCGATGACGCAGCGCCACCAACTGCCCGGCTTGAGCAGCTTCGGCAGTCTCTGCCTGCACCTGCATCAGTTGCGCCAACTGGTAACAATAGACCATGACGGCCTGCCCTAAATTCAGTGACGGGTAGTCTGCCTGCATCGGCACACCCGTCAATATATCCGCCAACGCCAATTCGTCGTTGGTGAGGCCAGAATCTTCACGGCCAAACACCAGCGCTGCCGAACTGACCCACTGCTGTTTCTCCTGCATCAACCCAAGCAACTCTGTCGGCGTGCAGTTATAGTGAAACCGGGCTCGCGAGCGCGCTGTCGTCGCGACGGTAAAATCCACATCGGCCAACGCGTCAGCAAGCGTAGGGTAGCAGGTCACATTATCCAGAATATCACCGGCCCTGTGCGCCACGCGGCGTGCACCTGGCTCAAGGTGCGCCTGACTGTCAACAATACGCAGTGAATGAAATCCCATGGTTTTCATGGCTCTGGCTGCCGCCCCCACGTTCTCTGGGCGAGCTGGCTCGACCAGCACAATAAAAAACTGCACAAAACCTCCAAAGAAGAGAAAATGGCTGACGAACGTGCGATACCCGGTATGCGCCGTCCCCCACGCCGTCGTTTAATTTAACATAAATGAAACATTCGAGCGTCACCTTACGGTAAAAAATGCGGGTCAGGCTTAAAAAGGGATAAAAACCAAAAAAATCATTACATATGCTTTAATATCAATGTATTATATAATTACCATCGCGAGATGGCGTTCCGTGTTCGTTGCGGTCGCTTGCGCTGCTGAATCGTATCCAAATCAGGCAGATTGTGACTTAAGCTGGCAATCTTATAAGTATTTTTCACAAAATAGTTAACGTGCTACAATGAAATTTGATATATGTCAACGGAACCGTAGATTTGTGAGCGATCAAAATCGGCGCTTACTGTTATGTTGCTGTTAATAAGGTTAAACTATGCACCACTTTAGGCGTAGTTGAGTTAGCCTGATTATCATCTGATATCGCCGGTTATCACGTAGAAAGCACTGGCGCTGCCCGCGCAACTGATTCACGCGGAATTTTGTCAGCGTCAGGCAACCGATACGCGGAGATGTCGTTGCTGTAGCAACGTGCCGCATCGGGTGAAGTCAGGCATGCACCAGGAACGTATTTGCGTACTTTAGTCTACATTGCGAGAGTGAGCGTGTTCTTTGCGCCTCAAGCTCCGGTAAGAGCCCTATAATCTCGCACCAGGCGTGCGGGCACGAAAAGACCGATGGCGACTTCTGTACTTCCGAATTCTATAATTAGTTGGCAATTTTAGGTAGCAAACATGCAGACCCCGCACATTCTTATTGTCGAAGACGAGTTGGTAACTCGCAACACCCTCAAGAGCATCTTTGAGGCTGAAGGATATGTCGTTCACGAAGCCACTGACGGCGCTGAGATGCACCATATCCTGTCCGAACATGATATCAATCTGGTGATCATGGACATCAATCTGCCCGGCAAAAATGGCCTGCTGTTGGCACGCGAACTACGTGAACAGGCTAGCGTCGCGCTGATGTTCCTGACCGGGCGCGATAACGAAGTGGATAAGATCCTCGGCCTTGAAATCGGTGCTGATGATTACATCACCAAACCGTTTAACCCACGTGAGTTGACTATCCGTGCACGTAATTTGCTGTCCCGCACCATGAATTTGGGCGGTGTGAGCGAAGAGCGTCGTCTGGTAGAAAGCTACCGTTTCAATGGTTGGGAACTGGACATCAACAGCCGTTCGCTGATTAGCCCAGCGGGTGAGCAGTACAAACTGCCGCGCAGCGAGTTCCGTACGATGCTGCACTTCTGCGAAAACCCTGGCAAGATTCAGACCCGTGCTGAACTGTTGAAGAAAATGACCGGCCGCGAGTTGAAACCGCACGACCGCACCGTGGACGTGACGATTCGCCGCATTCGTAAGCATTTCGAATCTACAGCCGATACGCCGGAAATCATCGCCACCATTCATGGCGAAGGCTACCGTTTCTGCGGCGATCTGGAAGACTAACGTCGCGCCGCCAGTGACTAAAAAAGGCCGAAACCCTCTGGTTTAGGCCTTTTTTCTATATCAGCACCGATTATTCCCTAAGACACTACTCGCTCTTGCCCCAGGGAATGATTGGCACCGCGCTCAAGGCGTTTTTCGGCGAGCCGTCGACCAAACGATCGGAATACGTCAGGTAGACCAGGGCGTTGCGTTTCTCATCATAGAAACGAACCACCTGAAGTTTTTTGAACACCAGTGACGTGCGCTTTTGGAGCACCACCGTGCCACTATCATCACTTTTCTTTATCTTATCCGACAGCGTAATCGGCCCAACCTGCTGGCAGGAAATGGCAGCATCGGAGGTATCTTCTGCCAAACCTAAGCCCCCTTTGATACCGCCGGTTTTAGCACGACTCAAATAGCAGGTAACGTTCGCAACATCAGGATCATCAAAGGCTTCCACCACAATTTTATGGTCTGGCCCCAGCAGTTTGAAAACCGTATCGACAGAACCAATCTGTTCCGCCCTGGCGACGCTACCTACGCCCAACAACGCGAAACAGGCTCCCATGATTAATGCGTTTTTCATCAATATTTCTCTCTGTCTGGAAACACGTTACAGGGGCTTTTCCCCCCTCTGACGAGGCTGTTACTAGATATAGGGCTAAAATATGCAAATTTCACCTGATTGTTTGTATAAATTATTCAAAAACCTTAAGCGGTGACAACAGCAAAAAGTTGCTATGATGCCTGATCTCTATGCGCTTCGTGCTTTGTGTGTTCTATCGAGGATGTTCTATGGATCAAGCCAGTATCATACGTGACCTGCTCAATTGGCTGGAAAACCATCTTGACCAGCCACTGTCGCTGGATAACGTGGCAGCAAAAGCCGGCTACTCCAAATGGCACCTGCAACGTATGTTCAAAGATGTCACTGGGCACGCTATCGGCGCGTACATTCGTGCACGCCGGTTGACAAAAGCCGCGATGGCACTGTGTATGACCGGCAGACCGATCCTTGATATCGCGCTGCAATACCGCTTCGATTCACAGCAAACGTTCACCCGCGCTTTTAAAAAGCAGTTTGCACAGACGCCAGCCTCTTACCGCCGTGCCGAAGAGTGGAATACCTACGGTATTCGCCCTCCGTTGCGCCTGGATGAATTTACGCTGCCGCAGCCCGAATTTGTCACACTGCCAGAGACGCAACTTGTAGGTGTCACGCAAAACTGCAACTGTTCTCTGGAGCAGATCTGTAATTTCCGCACGGAAATGCGCGTGCATTTCTGGCGGCAGTATCTGGGTGAGGCCAAGTGCATTCCCCCCTTGCTGTATGGCTTGCACCACGCCCGTCCGAGCAAGGATAAAGAAGACGAGCATGATGTGCTCTATACCACCGCGGTGGAGCCGGAGCACGTTCCTGAAGGGGTTCACCCCGGCGAGCCGATTACGCTCCCCGGCGGCGAGTATGCGTTGTTCGTCTATGAAGGCCCCACGGATGCGCTACAGGATTTTATTATCAGCCTGTACGATACCTGTCTGCCCACCTTCGAGCTGACGCGTCGCGATGGCTGTGACGCAGAGCGTTTTACCCCGAATGGGACGAAAGAAGACGGACCACCGAAAGTGATCCGCTGCGAATACCTGATCCCTATCCGTCGCTAAGCGCGCACACCGTTAACGCTGGAGTTCATCCAATGCCGGGGTATTAAGATGAGAAACATCCCCGGCGGTTTCCACGACCCAACCGGACGCCAACCACGGGCTCTGCTGATAATCGATGCGGGAGAGCGAGCAGTTACGCAACCGTAAACGGCGTTCCGCGCTGGCGGGCAGCCCAAGTATGGTGCTTAACAAGCAGCCGAGGGCCATACCATGACTGACCAGCAGCGGACGACTGCCAGGCGGCAGCGCCAGACAGCGATCGAGCACCTGATGCATACGCATTGCCATCTCCGCCATAGATTCCCCTTTGGGAATGCGGCCATCTGGCGTACCGTCCACCAGTTGCTTGCGCCAGGTTTCCTCCTGCGGACTGAGCGTGTCTATGTCACGCATTTCCAGCACGCCCATATTCAGTTCACGCAAATTAGGGTCTTCAACCACTTCACAGTGGTGGCAAGACTGCGCAATAATCTCGGTAGTGCGGCGCGTCCTCCCTAAATCGCTGGTAAAGATATGCGTGATGCCTAGCGTTTTAACACGGTTCGCAACCTGATAGGCCTGCTGTTCGCCTTGTGCGGTCAACGGGCTGTCGGATTGTCCCTGAATACGCCGAGCCACGTTCCATTCCGTTTCACCGTGGCGAACAAGATATACCTGTAACATCGCTTTTTTCCATTATACTGCGTCAAATTAACTAAAAGAGTATGAACCGTTATGTACCATGTTGTCGCTGCCACTACCAACCCGGCAAAAATTAAGGCTATTACACTCGCATTCACGGATGTCTTTGGCGAAGAAAACTGTCGCATCGAAGGTGTTGATGTCGACAGCGGCGTTTCTCATCAGCCCTTGGGTTCCACCTAAACGCGTACCGGAGCCCGCAACCGCGTGATGCGCGCCCGCCAGGTTCGGCCCGAGGCCAATTTCTGGGTCGGCGTCGAAGCGGGCATTGAAGAGAGCATGACGTTCGCCTGGATGGTGATTGAAAACCCACATCTGCGTGGTGAATCACGCTCCGCCAGCCTGGTGCTGCCGGAAAGTATATTACAAGGAATCAAGGAAGGAAGAGAGCTGGGAGACGAAATGGCACGTTTGACCGGCATTCAGGACATTAAACATCAGGGCGGTGCGATTGGCGTGTTCACCGACGGTAAACTGACGCGCACCAGCGTCTACTATCAGGCACTGTTGTTGGCGTTGCTACCCTTTCACAACCCCATTTACAGCCAGCCGAGCTGACCCGTTTAAGGGGCGCGATGCCCCTTAACCTTTATGACGTCCCACAGACCTATTTGCCCTCTGGCAGCAGTTGTGCGTCCAGCCACTGTTTCAGTGCGGGCGATGCCGCTTTTAAACTGTTAGATCCGCGCGTAATGGTCGCAATACCAGCACCCAATTCGTTTTTCAATTCACGCTGGCTCATCTCTCCTCGCATTAACTCCTGAATGATGCGCACACGCGTAGCAAGCGCCGTGCGTTCGTCTGGCGTCAACAACAGTTGCAACAGAGGGTGATGCAGATCTTGCGCCACGGAGAGCTTCAATAGCTCAACAAACTTGAGCCAATCTTCATTGCCGTGTTCGGAAAGCGCGGGATCGGTATGTGATAAAGGGGTCATAGCGGGCTGCCATACTCGTTAACGAGTACAGCAGCATAGCATAATCAGTGGGAAATCACCGATATCGTGCGTGAAAAATCGTATCGGTAACCGGGTACTTAGTAACGCTGTCCCCACTCCGCTGACGTCAATACGCTGTCATTCTGATGCAGAAAGTAGCGATAGAAGGCATCGTAGGCCAGCACGTTTTTCACATAGCCCCGCGTTTCGGTAAACGGAATGCTTTCAATAAAGGCAACCGGATCGATACGCCCTGCGCTGTTTTTCAGCCAGGTATTCACGCGCGAAGGCCCGGAGTTATAGGCTGCACTGGCAAGGATACGGTTGTTATTAAAGGTCTGATAGACATCATCCAGATAAGTGGTGCCCAACAGAATATTGGTTTCGGGATCGAACAGCTGGCTGCTGTTGACATAGCCGCTCAGGTTGCCCTTTTTCGCGGTATGCTGCGCGGTGGCCGGCATCAGTTGCATCAGGCCGGAGGCACCGACCGGAGAGCGAGCCTGCGGGTTCCAGGCACTTTCCTGGCGAGCAATCGCCATCGCATAGCTCTGTTGAATGGCACGCCCTTGCGTCATTCGCTGGAAGGTGTCACGCCATGCCAGCGGGAAACGCTCTTCCAGATTGTCCCACAGCTTAGCCACGATGGTCGCCTGCACGCTGAGGTCAGCCCAGCCTTGATCAAACGCGTAACGCGCTAACGCCCCCTGGCGCGGCTTATCGCTATTCGCCACCAGTTCTCCCCATTCGCTGCGCGCCAGATTGTCCATGTTCCAGTACATCAGTTCGCGCACGCGCGCAATTTCCGGCCGTTGTGCCAGGGTTTTATCCGGGATGGACGAGGTAATGGTCAACGAATAAGGGATACCGAGCTTCTGCGCGGCAACCATCGGGTAGAAGCCCCGTCCCTGCATTAGCGAACGCAGTATGGCTTCACCATCCTGACGCTGCCCGTTATCTAACAGCAACATCGCTTGCCAGTAGCGCCACTCATCTTTCTGTAACGCCTCTGCCGGAAGTTTCGCGAGCCAGAAGCGCAGGCCCGCCTTATCCCCTTCGCCGAGCGTCATACGCACCCTGCGTTCAATCAGGCTGGTAGATTGGCTGCGCTGCGCCACGGCATCACGCCAGGCGGCCTGTTCTGGCGTCGCACCGGTTCCCATCCAACGCCAGGCCACCGCTTCTTCCATCTCGCGGCGATCGGCTTCGCTCATTTTTTGCAGCCGCACCAATACGCTGATAAGCGCACGCGCACCCTCTTCGTCCTGTCGCGCCAGTTGGCGGAAGGCAACCAGTGTGGCATTGCGGGTAAAATCGGTTGGCCCCACGCTGCGTGCAAAGCGCTCTACGGTTTTGGGGTCATTCTGTGACTTCATCAGCGCATCGCTGATAGTACGGTAATCAGGCGGAAGCTGTTTCACCAGATAGTTAACCAGCCCGGTGCTGCCTTCGTTCATTGCCAGCCGAATGCGCTCCAGTACGGCGATCGGCGTTTTTTCACCAGCGGCTTCCCAAACGGCAAACAGCTTATCGCAAGTGGTAGGCAGCGAACGGCCGGTCAGCCAGATGGCCTTTGCTTCATCCCATACGCCCTGACGCTGTCCCGTTGCGTAGCGGGCATAGAGGTGGTTACAGTGCGCCGCAACCGGTTTGGGTGAGGTGGGTGCAAACGCCAGTAGGCCCGCCCAATCCTCGCGGCGCGCCAGTTCATTCACAAACAGGGATTTCAGGTTACGCGCAGGCGGTAATGTTGGATAACGCGCAGAGAATGCGCTGACGTCGCTGCTGCTCACCTGCCCCAGCGATTGTGTTAACGCACGGTATTCCAGATAAGGATAAAGCGGGTAATCGTGCAAGGTTGGCATCAACGCCTGCACGGTATCCATCTGATTACTGTCCCACGCCTGCTTAACCTGTTGATAGTGCTGGCGTTGAGCATCCAGCGTATCCGCCATGGCCGAGCTTGTAACCCCCGCCAGACACAGGATGGAAATGCGCCCCATGTTACCCTTCATCCAAACCACCTCATCCCAAACGGTTATCGACATGCAATGTGCACATCACTGATACATTTCGCCGCAGAACGCCGCCGTCAGTGCAAACAGGGTGCTTGCATCAGCAAAATTTGCATCATCCAGACGACATTTGCTGCCCTCCAGTGTGGCACAGGATGCGCGACGGCGATATATCGCAAAAGGGAATAAAATGTCAAGCAACGTAAGGATAACCGTTTATCAATTCCGGGTAGGACGCTGAGTGCCAAAACGCCGCCCTTAGCGCCATCTCACAGAGTGACAGACAGTGAGGGATGATGGCTGGGATCGCACGGCGAAACCAGCTACACTCCGCATCAGCATAACGATAAATCGAAGAGGGCGGCACCCCACCCTCATCGTTAACCTCGATGCAGCGCGGGCTACGCACTGCATCCTTTAACCCATAGAGAGGCGAAGTCGCAACGTGGCTCAATACGTCTATACCATGCACCGCGTCGGCAAAGTGGTTCCGCCGAAGCGCCATATTTTAAAGAATATCTCCCTCAGCTTCTTCCCGGGCGCAAAAATTGGCGTGCTGGGTCTGAACGGCGCAGGGAAATCCACCCTGCTGCGTATCATGGCTGGGATCGATAAAGACATCGAAGGGGAAGCACGCCCGCAACCCGGTATAAAAATCGGCTACTTGCCGCAGGAACCGCAGCTCAACCCGGAACACACAGTACGTGAATCCGTCGAAGAAGCGGTATCGGAAGTGGTCGGTGCGCTCAAACGTCTGGATGAGGTGTATGCACTGTACGCCGATCCGGATGCCGACTTCGACAAGCTGGCGGCTGAACAGGGTAAGCTGGAAGAGATCATTCAGGCGCACGACGGCCATAATCTGGATAACCAGTTAGAACGTGCTGCCGATGCGCTGCGCCTGCCGGAATGGGATGCGAAAATCGCCAAGCTGTCCGGGGGCGAACGCCGTCGCGTGGCGCTGTGTCGCCTGCTGTTGGAAAAACCTGACATGCTGCTGCTCGACGAACCGACCAACCACCTGGATGCAGAATCCGTGGCCTGGCTGGAACGCTTCCTGCACGACTTCGAAGGCACCGTGGTTGCCATCACCCACGACCGTTACTTCCTCGATAACGTGGCTGGCTGGATTCTGGAACTGGACCGCGGCGAAGGCATTCCGTGGGAAGGTAACTACTCTTCCTGGCTGGAGCAAAAGGATCAACGTCTGGCGCAGGAAGCCTCTCAGGAAGCGGCTCGCCGTAAATCCATTGAGAAAGAGCTCGAGTGGGTGCGTCAGGGTGCCAAAGGCCGTCAGGCCAAGGGCAAAGCCCGTCTGGCTCGCTTTGAAGAGCTTAACAGCACCGAATACCAGAAACGTAACGAAACCAACGAATTGTTCATTCCACCAGGTCCACGTCTGGGCGACAAAGTGGTGGAAGTCACCAACCTGAGTAAGGCCTACGGTGAGCGCCAACTGATTGATGGCCTGTCATTCGCGGTGCCCAAGGGGGCAATTGTTGGGATTATCGGCCCGAACGGCGCCGGTAAATCAACGCTGTTCCGTATGATGTCCGGCCAAGAGCAGCCCGATGGCGGTACTATCGAACTGGGCGAAACGGTAAAACTGGCGTCGGTCGATCAGTTCCGTGACAGCATGAACAACAGCAAAACCGTGTGGGAAGAAGTCTCCGGCGGGCTGGACATCATGCGTGTTGGCACCACCGAGATGCCAAGCCGCGCCTATGTTGGCCGCTTTAACTTTAAAGGCACCGATCAGGGCAAACGCGTCGGCGAACTGTCCGGTGGTGAACGCGGTCGCCTGCATCTGGCGAAGCTGCTGCAAGTCGGCGGCAACGTGCTGCTGCTCGATGAACCGACCAACGACCTGGATATTGAAACCCTGCGCGCGCTGGAAAACGCCCTGCTGGAGTTCCCCGGCTGCGCCATGGTCATTTCCCACGACCGTTGGTTCCTTGACCGTATTGCTACTCACATTCTGGATTATCAGGATGAAGGCAAGGTGGAGTTCTTCGAAGGTAACTTCACCGAGTACGAAGAGTACAAGAAACGCACTCTGGGCGCAGACGCACTGGAACCTCACCGCATCAAGTACAAGCGTATCGCGAAGTAATCTGCGGTTAGCTATCCCGTGATATCAAACGCCCCGGTTCTTGCCGGGGCTAATGAGATGGTCACCCCCACCCTGTGAGCGGTACGCTGATAG
>SMLE01000244.1_pt1 | contig 20824 bp, 16 predicted proteins | sample 2451431 | NCBI scaffold set ML178787.1 | reverse complement strand
CTGATCCTGTTTCACGCCGAAAGTTCGATTTATTCAACAAAGCCCCTTGAGACGTGTCTGTGTTTTTCATGTCATTAATTGTATATGCAACCATTGTATATGCAACATTTTTACATCAGAAGATCGCGATATTGGTCCATTATCCGGCCCATAACGCGTACAATATATGAGTATTCACGGTTTCACTCGAACCAGATTAGCGATAAGCTCATGTTTTTTATATCTCTTTGGAGTCAGCGTGAAACGCCTGTTATCAACCCTGCTTCTGGCAACGCTCACGGCTTATGCACACGCAGCGCCTGCTGCCACACATGCCACCATGACAACAACATCCCAACAAGACACGGATGCCAGTTTGGCCAAGAAACATCCCAGCGAACTCTATCTGTACGCCAAACAACTGTTTGAAACCGGCCATAAGGATGAGGCTGTGACCTGGTTTTATATCGGCCAATTGCGCTGGCGCTACCATTTACTGGCGCACCCCGAACTGCCACCCGATGGTGAACCTGCGGCAATGAATGCCCTTAATGCTACGCTTGGACAAACGATCAATGAATGGGCGGGTGGCTCACCCACGGCCTGGCGTGCAGCGATTGGCAAAGCACTGGCATGGGATGCCGCTCATCCTAACCCCACGCCCCCCAAAGCACGGTATGCTGACCAATGGCAGCAGGTGCGTGCCGGACTGATGCAGCTTGATGCTTATCTGCGTGATAATGAAAACCAGATCCGTACGGAACGTCAGGCTCGCGGTTTGGAAAACCGGTAAACAGACCTCTTCAGGTTCAACGAACAGAAAATCACACAAAATGCACTCAGGCTGTGTTTTCCAGACCGAAACACAGCCTTTTTTCACTCGCACACCTGGGTATCGCTCATAATCGCAACAGTCGTTTACCGCAGACTATCCGTGAGCGCAGCGACAGGGCGCAGCGTAAACTCACCGCTGTGCAGTTGCGCAATAAAAAGAAAGAAAATGAGGGAAAATGACAAAATCGTTAGTTTTTTTGCGCAAACACAAGAAAACGCGCTATCTTAGCAGCGTAATTATCTTGTTTCCCCATGCGTTATAACTATAATACGAAACGTTGTTTCATTGAATGGTTTCAGCAAATCGACGTGCCGAAAATACTACGATTAGACACTGTTACTGCAAACATAACTCCCCGAGACGCGCTTAAGGTTGAAAGACGCGTTTTACCGGTGGCGAGCGACACGGTTGCAGCATATCACCGCACTCGGCTTACCGCCGGTGGTAACAGGCCACGTCCATCATCTTTCATTCATCGTAACCCGCTACAATTACTATTCGCTCTGGACTCGCAAACACATTCCCTTCGTCGGCCTCGTAGTATCCGGTGCCCGCGAACTCATGATTTTTTATCCATCACAACTTGTAGAAAACACTCGTATGAAAAAGACTAAAATCGTTTGTACTATCGGTCCGAAAACCGAATCAGAGGAAATGCTGACCAACATGCTGAATGCAGGCATGAATGTGATGCGTCTTAACTTCTCACACGGGGATTATGCTGAGCACGGGCAGCGCATCAAAAACATGCGCGCGGTCATCGAGAAGACCGGTAAACAAGCCGCCATTCTGCTGGATACCAAAGGGCCAGAAATCCGTACCATGAAACTGGAAAACGGTGCGGACGTTAGCCTGGTTGCAGGCCAGACCTTTACCTTCACCACTGACCAAACGGTTATCGGTAATAAAGAGCGTGTTGCGGTTACCTACGAAGGTTTCGCCACTGACCTGTCCGTCGGCAACACCGTACTGGTGGATGATGGTCTGATTGGTATGGAAGTCACCGCCATTAACAACGGTGAAGTGGTTTGTAAGGTGCTGAACAACGGCGACCTGGGCGAGAAAAAAGGCGTGAACCTGCCGGGCGTATCTATTCAGTTGCCTGCACTGGCTGAAAAAGACAAAAGCGATCTGATCTTCGGCTGTGAGCAAGGCGTTGACTTCGTCGCTGCCTCTTTCATCCGTAAGCGTTCTGACGTCGAAGAGATCCGTGCCCACCTGAACGCCCACGGCGGCGAAAACATCCAGATCATCTCCAAAATCGAAAACCAGGAAGGTCTGAACAACTTTGACGACATCCTGGAAGCGTCTGACGGCATCATGGTTGCCCGTGGTGACCTCGGCGTGGAAATTCCGGTTGAAGAAGTTATCTTCGCCCAGAAGATGATGATCGAAAAATGCAACAAAGCACGTAAAGTGGTTATCACTGCCACCCAAATGCTGGACTCGATGATCAAAAACCCGCGCCCAACCCGCGCAGAAGCCGGCGACGTCGCGAACGCCATTATCGATGGTACCGATGCAGTTATGCTGTCTGGCGAAAGCGCCAAAGGGAAATACCCGTTGGAAGCCGTCACCATCATGGCGACCATCTGTCAGCGCACTGATGTGGTGATGAACGCACGTCTGGATGCACAGCAAGACTCTGCCAAAATGCGTATCACCGAAGCGGTATGCCGCGGTGCGGTAGAAACCGCAGAAAAACTGGATGCGCCATTAATCGTGGTAGCGACCAGCGGCGGCAAGTCTGCGAAATCCATCCGTAAATACTTCCCGCACGCGCGTATTCTGGCACTGACCACCAATGCCATCACTGCACGTCAATTGCTGCTGAGCAAAGGCGTTGACACGCTGCTGGTGAGCGAAATCGCCTCTACCGACGACTTCTATCGCATTGGCAAAGAAGCGGCGCTGAAAAGCGGTTACGCACAGCCTGGCGATGTGGTTGTGATGGTTTCTGGCGCGCTGGTTTCCAGTGGCACCACTAACACGGCATCCGTACACCGCCTCTGATCGTTTCCACTGGCTGTTGCCGTTAACTGTGCGACAGCCAGTCAACGTCGATCGTGAGTGAATAAATGACCGATAGTAAAAAAGCGCCGTAAATCGCGCTTTTTTATATTTTTATGTTATCAATCGACTACACTCAGTAAATAAGCACTATTCCGATCCACCTATTTCCGCAGAATATATCCCCAATTCGCATCATAAAATACCGCTGTTTTCACTCCTTTTTTAACTACTCTGTAAAACTCGCTGCTTCTTTGAGCGAACGATCAAAATCAAGCATGTTCTCATCAAAAATTTATTCTCATTAGAAAAAGCTTTGTGTAATACTTGTAACGCTACATGGAGATTAACTCAATCTAGAGGGTATTAAGAATGAATCGTACTAAACTGGTACTGGGCGCGGTAATCCTGGGTTCTACTCTGCTGGCAGGCTGCTCCAGCAATGCTAAAATTGACCAACTGTCTTCTGACGTTCAGACTCTGAACGCTAAAGTTGATCAACTGAGCAACGACGTGAACGCAATCCGCGCTGATGTACAGGCTGCTAAAGATGACGCAGCTCGTGCTAACCAGCGTCTGGACAACCAAGTTCGTACTTACAAAAAGTAAGAATTGGTTAAGTAGTGAAAATGGCGCACAGTGTGCGCCATTTTTTTTGCCTGCCCTTTTGCCTGTTCAGCACATGTCGCTAACGCCTCCCGCAACCCGCTGACGCACATCACACGATTCAGATAATCTGGCATTGAGAACAACATGTTCCGGTTTTCACCGAGGAGTGGCGTTAAAACGCGCTCAACGGTGGCTGAGCGCGTTTTAACGATGTATTAGTACGACGAGTTCAAAGAAGAGATAGGCGCAGCCTGATGCGTCTCAGGCGCTGTTAGCGCAGGCTCCTGAAAATGCTCAACGCTTTGCCCGGCGCTGACCAGAATCGGCATCCCGGAACGGCGTACAATAGCATCGGCTACCATTTGGCTATCCGTTTCCGCCGCATGGATAAAGCTCTGAATCTGCTTATTCAGCGGAATTGCCATGGTTTGTGGATCGTCCTTGGACGTTTTAGACAGCGGCTGATGCACTTCAATGTAACGCTTGCCGTCAGTCTCCACAGAGGTTTTCACCGCGTCATTGATGATCTGCACTCGGGTGCCTACCGGTACGTTATTAAACAACCATTCAATGTCATCGGCACGCAGACGTATACAGCCGGAACTGACACGCATACCAATACCGAAGTTAGCATTGGTGCCGTGCAGCAAATACCCCCCCCCATGGGCCGCCAGACGCAGGGCATGCAGCCCCATCGGATTATCCGGCCCCGCCGGGACAACCGCCGGAAGTTTGATGCCCTCTTCTTCCAAATAACGCTTACGGATGTTAGCCGTCGGCGTCCAGGTCGGATTGGCTCGTTTTTCGCTGACCGACGTGACCATCAACGGGGTGTTACGCCCCTGCTGACCGATACCGATCGGGAAAACAATGACGGTGCCCGTCCCTTTCGGGTAATAGTAGAGGCGCAACTCAGCCAGATTGACGACAATGCCCTCGCGCGGCGTATCCGGCAGCAGCATCTGCGTCGGGATGGTCAGGGTGGAACCCGGCGTCGGCAAATAGGGATCGGTGCCAGGATTGGCTTCCAGCATATTCAACAGGCCGATTTTAAAATCAGACGCAATCGCTTCCAGCGGCCGACCATCATGGGGCACCGGGTAGGCAATGTTCTCACCGATCAGTCGGCTGCCCGCAGGGGGCAATGGGTATTCGGTGGCGCTCGCCGCCGAGCTTCCTACCAGGTAGGTCGCCAGTACCATACCCAAAAGTGTAAACATACGCTTCATACGAAAATCTCTACAGGTTGACGTTATTATTCGTTTGTCATTGATACCAGCCGGGGCCTGAATGCGGCCACTTCCGTCGGATTCTGCAAGTGTAGCATGCCAAAAACACCCTCAGATTTTATTTGCTAATCAATGCGTTAATATGCAGTTCTTGACAAAGCACCACGACAGAATAAAAGGAGTTTCTGGTAATAACCAGTGGGGTAATCTGAAAAACCAAGCAGTTGGCGCGCACACGCCGTGCTTGAGTGAACCAGCCCGCAGTAAACAGGCTGGTTAGCAGGATCAGGCCAGGGTAGACGCTTTGGCGCGAATGGCGCGCAGCATCGCTTCCAGCCCCTGTGAGCGAGATGGCGTTAAATGCTGGCTCAGCGCCAGTTCCGCAAAGAAAGGTCGCACATCAAGCGCCAGCACTTGCTGCGCCGTCAATCCCTGATACAGGCTGAAGACCACGGCAACCAGTCCCTTGACGATAGCCGCATCGCTGTCACCGCTAAAAACCAGGTGGCCCTGCTCATCACGCGTCATCACAATCCATACCTGACTCTGACAGCCGGCAATCAGGTTCTCGGGTTGAGGCCACGGTTCTGGCAACGGGTCTAAACGACCGCCCAGTTCAATGATATACAAGTACTTCTCTTCCCAATTGTTGCAACGAGAAAAATTTCGCAACAATTTTTCTGGCTCTGGCAAATTTGCCATGAATTCCTCCCAACAGGCTGACATGCACGCCCCCCCATTGCCGCCTGGCGACAACGTCAGAACCAAAAGACAAGGGGAAACGCAGGCGCGCACAAAGGCTTATCAGCCTCCCAGCAAACGATGAATACGCTGTAGTCCGGCAACCAGCCGATCTATTTCTTCTCGGGTAGTATAAACCGCTAACGAGGCGCGGCACATACTGGGTACGCCATAGTATGCCATCAACGGCATCGCACAGTGATGACCGGTACGAATGGCAATACCGTACTGGTCTAGGAAACTGCCGACGTCATAGGCATGATGCTTGCCGAGGTTAAAGGCAATCACCCCTTTTCGCTCCGCCGGACCGTAGAGGATGATATCCGCTACCGTGCTCAGCGCATCCAGCGCGTAGTGCATCACCACCGTTTCGTAATCGTGAATAGCATCCAGCCCGATGGCGGAGACATAATCCAGAGCTGCACCCAGTCCCATGATCCCGCCCGTGTTGGGCGATCCTGCTTCAAAGCGCCACGGCGCATCGGCATAGCGGGTGCCCTGCGTCAGGCTGACGTCGCGAATCATCGCTCCGCCTCCTTCCCACGGCGGCATAGCATTGAGCAGCGCGTGCTTGGCGTACAGCACGCCAATACCGGAGGGACCGTATATTTTGTGGCCGGAAAAAGCATAAAAATCACAGTCTAACGCCTGCACGTCCACACGCTGATGCATCACCGCCTGCGCCCCGTCTACCAGCACCGCGCAGCCAACCGCCCGCGCCCGCGCAATCAAGGTTTGCAGCGGGTTTTCCGTGCCCAGCACGTTAGAGACCTGAGCCACGGCCAGCAAACGGGTACGCGCATCCAGCAGCGTATCCAATTGGCTTAAATCCAGTGTGCCTTGCGCCGTGAGCGGCAGCACGCGCAACTCAACGCTTTGGCGTTCCGCCAGCATTTGCCAGGGTACGATATTGGCATGGTGTTCCATTTCGGTGATCAGTATATTGTCACCAGCTTGAATAAAAGCACTGCCGTAGCTGTTGGCGACCAGATTGATCGCTTCCGTGGTACCACGCACGAAGACGATCTCTTCCGCCGAGGCCGCATTGATATAGCGCGCAACCTGTTCACGCACCGCTTCCATCGCGCTGGTCGCCTGTGCACTTAGTGTATGAATGCCGCGGTGCACCGCGGCATATTCATGACTGTAAAACGCCACTTCACGGTCAATCACCGACTGCGGTTTCTGCGCACTGGCGGCGCTATCGAGATACGCCAGAGGCTGCCCGTTGACCTGCTGCGCCAGCACCGGGAAATCGCGGCGAATACGTTCAATCGGATAATTCATCAGGCCACTCCTGCCGCGTTCGGCAGGCGCAGCGCAATACGCTGCAACACCGCTTCTTGCAGCGTGTCGTTATCCAGCGCTTCCGTCAATTCGGCGGCAAACGCATAGATGATCATCTGCTGCGCATCCTGTTGTGAAATACCACGCGAACGCAGGTAGAACAGCTGCTCGTCATCAATACGTCCAACCGTGGCACCGTGGCTGCACTTCACATCATCAGCGTAGATCTCGAGCTGTGGCTTGGTATCCACTTCCGCCAGGCACCCCAGCAGCAAGTTGTTGTTGGTCATCTGTCCGTCTGTCTTCAATGCCCCCGGCGCGACCTTGATCATACCGTTGAACACCGCCCGGCCTTTGTCACTGACGATCGCCTTGTGCAGTTGGCGGCTTTCACCGTGGCCCTGATTATGTTCAAGGTAGGCACGGGTATCGCACACGTCGTTGCCGATCGGCAAAATCAGGCTGTTGATAGAAAGGTTGACGCCTTCACCGTTAATCTGTGCACTGGTGTGGTGCCGAGTTAATCCAGCACCCAGCAAGAAACTGTGGCTGCGCACACGCGCATCTCGCTCCAAGAGCAGATCGTTGTGAGCGAAGTGGTAACTGGCGGCAGCCTCAAACGCCAGCTTGAGGTGTTTTACCTGGCTGTTGGCAGCGGCATGCACCGTCAAGCGCGTACCCGTGAAGTGCGCCTTGTCATCCAAACTGACGTAGTGCTCGATAATCTCTGCGCTGGCTCCCGCCCCGACATACACATGGTGACGCTGGTGTGCCATGTTCAGGCTGGCAGACTGTCCGCTGCTGATATGCAGAATATAAAGTGGTTTCTCCGCCTGACATCCGGTTGGTAAACGAATGGCACTGTGCTGCTCCGCCAGACTTTCCGTCAGGTGCAAAAACAGTTCGGGTTGAACCGCCGCCAGGTCGGTGGGTGCCGCATGGGGCGCGTTCACCGCAATCTGGTAAGGCCCCCACTGCGCATCACTCAGCGCCGCGTTGAATACGCCATCAACAAACACCAGACGCCAACTTTCCAGCGCCAGCGCGTGTGTTGCCAGCGTATCGTCATCAAGGGTCACCGCATCTGGCGCGCTGAACTGCTGTGCCAGCAGCCCATCCAGCAGAGTGTATTTCCAATGCTCGTGTTTGCGCCCCGGCAAGCCGAGCCGCATCACTTCCTGCCAATGGTGTTGCGCACTGGGTGCATCCGCCGCACGTGAAGCGTTAAACAACGCTTGCCACTGCTGGAGCGTTTTGGCCTGTTTTTCAGCCAGCGTGTTACTGTTGGTCGGTAAGCCAGCCATAGCCTTGCTCCTCCAACTGTTTCACCAGCGAAAAATCGCCCGATTTGACGATGCGACCTTGATAGAGCACGTGCACATAATCGGGTTGGATATAATCCAGAATACGCTGGTAGTGCGTCACGATAATAAACGCGCGTTGTTGGTTACGCAGCGCATTAACGCCGTTGGCCACAATCTTCAGCGCATCGATATCCAGCCCGGAGTCCGTCTCATCCAGGATACACAGTTCTGGCTCCAGCGCTGCCATTTGCAGAATGTCATTCCGTTTTTTCTCGCCGCCGGAAAAACCCACATTGACCGAACGGGTCAACAAATCTTCCGGCATTTTCAGCAGTTTGATTTTATCTTCAATGAAATCAGCGAAATCGAATCGGTCCAGCGGCTCCTGCTCGCGATATTTGCGCACGGCGTTGACGGCGGTTTGCAGAAAGAACTGGTTGCTGACGCCAGGGATTTCGACCGGGTACTGGAAGGCCATAAAGATGCCCTCACCAGCGCGATCTTCCGGGTCTAATTCCAACAAGTCTTTCCCCTTGAACGCCACCGTACCATCGTTTACTTCATAATCTTCGCGACCTGCAAGCGTGGCGGAAAGCGTACTCTTTCCGGAACCGTTAGGACCCATGATGGCGTGAACTTCACCGGGCTTCACCTCGAGGTTCAGTCCGTTCAGGATGGCCTTACCTTCAACGCTTACATGTAAATTCTTAATGCTTAACATAGTTTATCCTTGCGGCGTCGTACCGAGCACGCCTGATAACATCAATTCGCGTAGGGTGCTACCCGATTGACATCCGGCACCCTGCTGCATTTTTATTTTGCGACGCCCTTAGCCGACGCTGTGTTCCAGGCTGATGGCCAAGAGCTTCTGCGCTTCTACGGCAAATTCCAGCGGCAGCTCCGAGAACACGTCCTTACAGAATCCGTTCACAATCATTGAAATGGCATCGTCTTCGCTGATACCGCGTTGCAGGCAATAGAACAGTTGGTCTTCACGTATGCGTGAGGTTGTCGCCTCGTGCTCCAACTGCGCGCTGTTGTTGCGCACTTCCACATACGGGAAAGTATGCGCACCGCAGTCGCTGCCAATGAGCATCGAGTCGCACTGGGTGAAATTACACGCATTGGTGGCAGTCGGCATGATTTTTACCAGACCGCGATAGGTGTTCTCACTGTGACCGGCAGAGATCCCTTTGGAGATAATCGTGGAGCGGGTGTTTTTGCCGATGTGGATCATCTTGGTCCCGGTATCCGCTTGTTGATGCCCGCTGGTCAGCGCAACAGAGAAGAACTCTCCCACCGAGTTATCTCCGCGCAAAATCACGCTCGGGTATTTCCAGGTGATGGCCGAGCCGGTTTCAGACTGGGTCCAAGACATCTTGGCAAACTCGCCGGCACAGAGTGCACGTTTGGTCACGAAGTTAAGGATACCGCCTTTGGCATCCTGGCCGGAGAACCAGTTCTGGACCGTTGAGTATTTCACTTCGGCGTTTTTGTTAACTATGACTTCTACTACGGCGGCGTGCAGTTGGTAGCTGTCGCGCACGGGGGCTGAGCACCCTTCGATATAGCTGACATAGCTGTCATCATCGGCAATCAGGATGGTGCGCTCGAACTGCCCGGTCTTCGCCGCATTGATGCGGAAATAGGTGGAGAGCTCCATTGGGCAACGCACACCTTTCGGTATGTAGACAAAGGTGCCATCAGAGGCTACCGCGGCGTTGAGCGCAGCAAAAAAGTTATCGTTGGCAGGCACCACCGTACCAAGATATTGGCGCACCAGATCGGGGTGTTCCTGAATCGCCTCGCTAAACGAACAGAAAATAATCCCCTGCTGCGCCAGCTCTTCGCGATAGGTGGTCGCTACCGATACGGAGTCAAAAATCGCATCCACCGCCACGGCTTGCCCTTCTCGCACTGGCACGCCGAGCTGATTAAAAGCATTTTCGACTTCAGCGGTCAGATAGCTGTTCACCTCGGCAATGCTGGACTGCTGCTTGGCACCGGGTTCAGAGCCGCAGGTGTCATCACAGTGATCGCAAGACGGAGCCGAATAATAGCTGTACTCCTGATAGTCCAGCTTGTCATAGTGCGCTTTTCGCCAGTGCGGCTCCTCCATCTCCAGCCAGGCTCGGTAGGCATTGAGACGGAACTCCAGCATCCACTCAGGTTCGTTGCGTTTGGCGGAGATCGCTCGCACCACCTCTTCATTGACGCCACGTCCCAGTTGGTCAGTAGGCAGTTCGGTGAAAAAGCCCTCTTTATAGCGGCCGTCCCCCATCCAGATTTGCACATCATCAGGTACATCTACATTGCTACGCGCCATATCAGTCATCACTCAATGCCAAAGCTTTCGCCACACCCGCAGGCGTGCTGCGCTTTGGGATTATTAAATTTGAAAATCTGGTTCAAGCCTTCACGCACATAATCCAGTTCGGTGCCATCGATAAAAGGCATCGCCTTTAAAGGGACGTACAGGTGTGCGCCCTCGCGCTCGAACACCAAATCACCCGCATCCGGTGCGTTGACCAGATCCAGTACATAACCAAACCCTGCACATCCTGATTGCTTGACGCTCAAACGTAACCCTTTCACCGAGTCATCAGACTGGACAAGACGCAGGATTTGTTGAGCGGCACTGGCCGTCAGCGTCAGCCCTTTCCAGGTATTCTCATCCAGTGAAAATGTTTCTACGTTTCCCGTTTGCATCCGCCGTACCTCGTTTCAGAAAAGCTCTGTCTGAGCCTAATGTTAGTGATAATGATTATTGCTTCAACCTCTTGTTTCGCAGGGGTATTTGTAACATTTCACCGGTGCCTGAAAAAACCGTTTTTTTTGCCTGCCCACACGTTTATAGGCTGACAATAAAAAAATAACCTGTTGATATAAAATAACTAATTTACCATCACGTGACAAACCAACGAATTAACATCAACATATTGTTATCATAATTATAACATCCATAGACAATACCTATTTTTAAAACAGGAAAAATCGTGACCGATTTTATGGTTTGATTGCGCAATTATTGACCATAAAAAATCCTATCAGGCCGTATACTTTTTTTCTCTGTTACAAAGCGATAGGTTGATCCCGATGAACATTACAAATATGATAATGATTATCATTAATATCCATGGTGATCCCTATGCAATCCGTGAATGCCTGGCTACAGCATCAGATTGATGAGTATAAATTCTTGATCCGGGATGTCACTGTAGATTTTTATATGGCCGAAGCACGGTTGAATCGGCAGGAAAGCCATATCGATCACCTGCGCCGCTACCATAATGCCTGCATGGAGATGATCGATCTGTGCCGTAAGAACGGCGATGATGAGAGCTACCTGCATGCACTGGTAAAATTACATAACCGTTTGATAAAAGAGATTAATAACGAAGGGCGCTGCCATCTTTTCCGAGTGCAGAGCTACTATTTTGCACGCAACACGCTAAAGCTGATTTGCCATCAGCTCAGCCTTGAAGGCAGTTGGGATAAGGCCACCGCTTTTCAGACCGATTTTGTACGGCGCGTGCCTTTTTTACCTTGAAGGACGAGACCGCCAGAATGCGCGCCTAACGACGCACATTCTGCGGTTAGTACCGGATTAAGGTGTTACCACCGCGGTGGTGAGGCGAGACGTGCAGCACAGACGCTGAGTATCGTCGTAAATATCGATTTGCCACACCTGATTACTGCGCCCAACGTGCAGCGCGCGGCACACCCCTCGCACCTCGCCAGAGGTCACAGCGCGTAAATGGTTGGCGTTAATCTCCATCCCGACGACACGCTGTTCCCCTTCGGTACACAGGTAGCCCGCCACGGAGCCGAGCGACTCCGCCAGCACCACCGAAGCCCCGCCGTGCAACAGGCCGAAGGATTGACGCGTGCGCGCATCCACCGGCATCCTACCTTCCAGCGTATCTTCTTCAATACGGGTAAAACGAATCCCCAGGTGCTCCATCATACAGCCCTGGCTGTGCTGATCAATCTGCTCCAGCGTAGCCGGTCTTTTCCACAGCATAACTCTCTCCCCAGTCAGACGAGATCCAGTAGCGCCTGCAACGGATGACGCAACCCTTGCCCTTCCATCCGCTTCACCTGACTGCGGCAGGAATAGCCGGTTGTCAGGCAGCGTGCAGAGGGTAATTTTTGCAATGCCTGCTGCCAGGACAAGGCGTAAATCCCCTTGGAATCAGCGATGTTTTTGCTTTCATGACCATAGGTGCCTGCCATGCCGCAACAGCCAACACTGACACTCTCCAGTCGGGCACCGAAGCGGGCAAAGATATCGGCCCACTGTTTGCTACTGGTCGGCAACGCAGTGGATTCGGTACAGTGACCAAACAGATACCAGGCATCGTCGCGCGGCGTGGCCGGGGGCGTTTTCGTCGACAGCAGCGGCAGCAACCACTCATGCACCAGTTGCACCTGAAAATCGCCGCGTTTGTCACCCAGAATTTCACGGTATTCATCGCGATAACAGAGCACCAACGCCGGGTCGACGCCAATCATTGGCATGCCCAGTTTGGCAACCCGATTCAGGAAATCCGAGGTTTTGGCTGCGGTTTTAGCAAAACGCGTCAAAAAGCCTTTGATATGCTGCGGCTTACCGTTAGGTGAGAAAGGCAGCAGTACCGGCTTGAGATCCAGTTTTTCCACCAGATGCACCAAATCGGCCACCACTTGCGCATCGTAATAGCTGGTAAACGGGTCCTGCACAATCAGCACATACCGAGCGCGGGATGCGGCTGCGACACTTTCCAACTGCTCCAGCGTGGTGGTCATTGCCGGGTGCCCGGCAAATTGCTGACGCAGCGAGGGCGAAGAGAGTAACGGCAGATCGGTCATACCGATCGTCCGACGACTCAAGGCGTCAACCAGCGGCATTTTCAGGAAGAAGTTGAAGGTCTTAGGGCTCAGCGCCATCAGCAGCGCGTAACTTTCTACACCAGCCACCAGATAATCACGCGCGGGACGTAAATAGCGTGTGTGGTAAAGCTGGAGGAAACGTGCACGGAATCCCGGAACATCTATCTTGATCGGACATTGGGTTGAACAGGCTTTACAGGCCAGACATCCGGACATGGACGCTTTCACTTCATGAGAGAAGTCATACTCACCTTTGCGCGCGCGCCAGCTGTTACGCGTCTTTTCAATCAAACCACGCAGGCTGGGCGACCGTGCGGTCAACGACTGCTCCAGCGCCACCGGATCGATCCCCTGCTCGGCAAGCAAGCGCAGCCATTCGCGTACCAGCGTCGCTCGCCCTTTCGGCGAATGGATACGGTTTCCGCTGATCTTCATGGAAGGACACATCGGACTGTTCACGTCAAAGTTGAAACACAGCCCGTTGCCGTTACACTCAATCGCGCCACGAAACGAGGTACGCACCGCCAACGGAATACGGCGATCGAAGATGCCACGCTTATCGGCATCAATACGTATCATCGGCGCATCGACGACCAACGGCGCGCAAATCTTGCCTGGGTTAAGGCGGTTATCCGGATCGAAGGCGGCTTTGATGCGCCGCAGTTCGTTATACAGTTCTTCGCCAAAAAAAGCCGGACTGTATTCGGCGCGGAACCCTTTACCGTGTTCTCCCCACAGCAGGCCGCCATAGTTGGCCGTCAGCGCAACAATTTGATCGGAAAGCTGTTTCATCAACACTTCCTGTTGCGGATCGCACATGTCCAGGGCCGGACGCACATGCAGTACGCCCGCGTCCACGTGACCAAACATGCCGTAGGTCAGATTATGGCTATCGAGCAGCGCACGAAACTCGACGATGTAATCCGCCAAATGCTGCGGCGGCACACAGGTATCTTCCGCAAAGGGGATTGGCTTGGCCTGCCCTTTACTGTTACCCAGCAGCCCCCCTGCTTTTTTACGCATGGCGTAGATACGCTCAATCCCAGCAAGATCGTGGCAAATCTGATAGCCGATCACTCCCGCTTCATGGGTCGCGAGCAGGCCATCAATGCGCTCGCATAACCCACGTACTTGTCCATCGATCAGCGCTTCATCATCCCCAGCAAACTCAACGATGTTCAGGCCCTGCATATCCTGGCCGGGCACATCCTGAATCAGTTCGCTGACGGAGTGCCAGACGATATCTTCACGCGCCAGATTCAATACGCGGGAATCGACGGTTTCCACCGAAAGCGCCTTGGCTTCCACCATAAAAGGCGCACTGCGCAGCGCTGAATCGAAGGAATCAAACTTGACGTTGACCAGACGCCTGACCTTAGGCAAGCGCGTAATATCCAGCTTAGCTTCAGTGATAAAGGCCAGCGTCCCCTCAGCGCCCGTCAGGATGCGCGTCAGGTCAAACGTTTGCATATCATCGCTGAACACATGGCGCAGATCGTATCCGGTCAGGAATCGGTTCAGTTTGGGGAATTTATCGAGAATTAGCGCACGCTGGTCGCGGCAACGTTCAAAAACGGTGCGATACACACGCCCTATCGGTGAAGATTCTTGCGCCAATTGCTGCGCCAGCGCCACAGGCATCGCCTGAGTATCCAGCATGTCACCGCCCAACAGCACGGCACGCACGCCAAGGACATGGTCCGAGGTTTTGCCGTACACCAGAGAGCCTTGCCCTGAAGCATCAGTGTTGATCATGCCGCCAAGGGTGGCGCGGTTACTGGTAGACAGTTCCGGCGCAAAGAAATAGCCGTAAGGCTTGAGGTACTGATTGAGCTGATCTTTGATCACCCCGGCTTCAACGCGAACCCAACCTTCCTCTGGATTGATTTCCAAAATCCGGTTCATGTAGCGGGACATATCCACCACAATACCCTGGTTTAACGCCTGCCCATTGGTGCCAGTACCGCCGCCACGCGGGGTAAACGTCAGTGCACGGTATGGCTCTTGTACTGACAACTGCGCCAGCAGCGCCACATCTGCGGTCGATCGGGGAAACACCACCGCATCGGGCAACAGCTGATAAATGCTGTTGTCGGTCGACATGGTTAAGCGATCGGCATAGCTGGTGGCGGTATCGCCGGTAAAACCACGTTGCTTCAAAGCATCCAAAAAATTAAGCACCGGCTGAGCCAGCCCTGGTGCATGAGAGATCAGTGGGATCATTATGTGTTGGCCCTGTCTGTCGACTAAAAAATAATTAGCGTATTGTGAGTGTGTTTATTGTAAAAATCATTGTGCCAATTCGCGGTTTTACGTTTTATCACATTTCGGCGCTATGCGCCGCCATCCTAAGAAAAACTTTTTGCCGAGTGGTCCAGCATGATTTTTGGAACCCTGTCCGTGAATGTGTTAACAAAATAGCTCACACGCTGTCAAAAACACGAGAAATGCCCCATGATAAGTTATCCCCGCCGGATGACCCGAGCGATCGCAGGGAACTTGTTCAACGTCGGGTCTCTATACAGAGGTATTGTCCATTGACGAAGTCATCATCGCCCAAACCGCTGGCCGCGCATTCTCCACTGTCTGCAACGATGCAGCAAAGTGCACGCCAGCAGCGTTTTGATTTGCCCCGCATCCTCTTTAGTCTGATGTTTATCACTATCATGATCATCGCCTGTTTCTGGGTGGTGCAACCCTTTATTCTGGGCTTTGCCTGGGCCAGCATGGTGGTGATTGCCACCTGGCCGCTGATGTTGAAAATGCAGAAGTTACTGTGGGGCAAGCGCGCGTTAGCGGTAACCGGCATGACGCTGTTGCTTTGTCTGCTGTTTGTGATGCCGATTTCTATCCTGGTCAGCACGGTGATGGACAACACCTCCGCCATCGTCAGTTGGGCCTCCGGGCAAGAGAAACTGACGCCTCCTCGTATGGAGTGGCTGACATCCCTGCCTTTTGTCGGCGACAGGATGTTTTCAAGTTGGCACAGTTTGCTGCAAAGTGGTGGCAGCGGCGTGTTTGCCAAAGTGCAGCCCTATATCGGCCAAACCGCTACCTGGCTGTTATCACAAGCGGCCCACATTGGACGTTTCCTGATGCACTGTGGCCTGATGCTGATTTTCAGTGCCCTGCTTTACTATAAAGGTGAAGCGGTTGCCCAGGGCGTGCGCCACTTTGCGCTTCGTCTGGGACGCGAGCGCGGTGATGCAGCGGTGATCCTGGCAGCACAATCGATTCGTGCCGTCGCGCTCGGCGTGGTGGTGACCGCTATCGTACAATCGGTGCTGGGTGGTATTGGCCTCGCCATCTCCGGCATCCCCTACCCAACCTTGCTGACCGTCGTGATGTTCCTGTTCTGTCTGGCGCAACTGGGACCGCTTCTGGTGCTGATTCCCGCGATAATCTGGCTCTATTGGAGCGGTGATACCACCTGGGGCACCATTCTGTTGGTGTGGAGTTGTGTGGTGGGCACGATGGATAACGTCATCCGCCCGATGTTGATACGCATGGGCGCCGATCTGCCCATGCTGCTGATTCTGTGCGGCGTGATTGGTGGCTTGTTGGCATTTGGCATGATCGGCCTGTTTATCGGCCCAGTGGTGCTTGCCGTTTCGTACCGCTTGCTCTCTGCCTGGATGAAGGAAACGCCGTTGCCAGAAATCATTGCGGATGCATCGCCGTCGCCAAACGATCGTCCGACACACTCGCAGTAAGCACTGCTGCCGCAGCGTGAAACCTTAGCGCTGCGGCAAATCCATCAATAGATAAATAATCTTAATGATTTACGTGTAGCCCCCACGGATTATTCTGATTTACTATGGATAAGCGGCGGTATTACATCAAATAGTTTGACAATATGCATCTCTGCGTGACAAATCCATTAAAAAAACGTTAACCATTAGGATGATTCTTAATGACTTAATGCCCCACAGCTTCTAGCATTATTGATGAAACGATTGTCAACCGTTGTCTTGCAGAACAAATGCTTTTTGCAAGGACAACGCGAGTTTGCCAATGAGGTTTCCTCCTCGTAAGAGCTAGTAACGAATTGCTGTGTGTAGTCTTTGCCCATCTCCTAAGGTGGGCATTTTTTTTGTGGTTTATCCTGTACTTTCCCGCTGCTGTTACTGAGAAATTGCGCCTCATCCTGTTTTTATCAATCTCCGCTTTGCAAGCGTGCATTAATGGATTATTTCTAACGTCTCTTTTTATCAGGAGTCATTTTCTATGTCACATTCCCCACTGGCACGCAGAGTGTGCCTGATTCTGGTCAGTCTGGCGGTCTACAATACCGCGATGGCCGACAGCCGGCCATTGACCAGCCTGGAAGGTAAAACCATGGGGACCTTTTACAGCGTAAAGATCAGCGGGGATCTGCCTGAAGATAAAGCGCATCTGCAACAAGAGATTGATGCCCTGCTTGAACAGGCCAACAACGATATTTCCACTTACCGTGAAGACTCCATTCTGTCGCGCTTTAACCGCTATCAAGGCGGCGATCCTCAGCCCATTCCCGGCGGTATGGCAGACATTATCCTGGTAGCCCAGCGTATTGGCCGGGCGACAGACAATGCCATGGATATTACGGTGGGACCGTTGGTGAATCTGTGGGGCTTTGGGCCGCAAAAACAGCCGGTGACCATTCCAACGCAAGCACAAATCGATGACGCTCGTCAGCGCGTCGGCTTGCAGCACCTCACGCTTACCAGCAACAGCAAGGGAGAGTGGCTGCAAAAAGATCTGCCGTCGCTGTATGTGGATCTCTCAACCTTGGGTGAAGGTTACTGTGCCGATGTGTTGGCGCAGTTGATGACACGCAAGGGCATTACCAATTATCTGGTTTCAGTCGGCGGTGCTATTTCAAGTCGCGGGGTCAATGGGCAAGGAATGCCGTGGCGGGTGGCGATTCAGAAACCTACCGATAAGGAAAACGCGGTGCAAGCGGCAGTAGATCTGCAAGGGTATTCCATCAGTACGTCCGGCAGCTATCGCAACTATTTCGAGCAGGACGGCAAACGCTATTCCCACGTCATCGACCCCAGCACCGGCCACCCCATCAATCATACGCTGGTGTCTGCCACAGTGATTGCCAAAACCGCGCTCGAAGCGGACGGTTGGGACACAGGGTTAATGGTATTGGGAACGGAAAAAGCGCTGAAAGTGGCCAAGCAGCACGGGTTGGCGGTTTATCTGATCACCAAAACCGACAACGGGTTCGAGACGGTGATGACACCCCAATTCAAAGCCTTCTTGCAACAAGAGGCTAAACCTTAACGTCGGGTGAGGTTGCTGATAAACAGCCTTACTCCCACCGTCATTCCTTCCTCGTTATCCTCGGCGAAAGTCGGGAATGACCGCGGTGGAGGGAATGCCGAGAGGTAAAGTGATTCTGTCATCAGTCTCAGGCCCCGGCATTGCCGGGGCCTGCGGCTACTGCACGATTACTTTTCTGCCAGCGTTAACCAGGTCTGCACCACGGTATCCGGATTGAGCGACAGGCTGTCGATACCTTGCTCCATCAGCCAGATGGCAAAGTCTTCGTGATCGGAAGGGCCTTGTCCGCAAATCCCCACGTATTTCCCCTGTGCCTTGGCTGCTTTTATCGCCATCGAAAGCAGTGCTTTCACCGCGTCGTTACGCTCATCAAACAGTTCAGACACCACGCCGGAATAGCGATCCAGCCCCAACGCCAACTGCGTCATGTCATTAGAGCCGATGGAGAAACCATCGAAATGTGCCAGGAACTGATCCGCCAGCAGCGCGTTCGACGGAATCTCACACATCATGATCACTTTGAGGCCATTCTCACCGCGCTTGAGCCCTTGCTGCGCCAGCTCAGCAACCACGGCTTCCGCCTGTGCCACGGTGCGCACAAACGGGATCATCACTTCCACGTTGGTCAGCCCCATGTCATTACGTACGCGTTTCACCGCAGCACATTCCAAGGCAAAGCACGCTTTAAAATCCGGTGACACATAGCGCCCAGCACCACGGAAGCCCAGCATCGGGTTTTCCTCATGCGGTTCATAGCGCTCGCCGCCCACCAGGTTGGCGTATTCGTTGGATTTAAAGTCGGACAGACGCACGATAACGCGTTTCGGCCAGAACGCCGCCGCCAGTGTGGCGATCCCTTCCGTCAAGCGCGCAACATAAAACTCAACCGGATCGTCATAGCCCTGCATCAGCCCTTTGATCTCTTTTTGCAGTTCTGGCGTTTGACTGTCGAACTCCAGCAACGCACGCGGGTGCACGCCTATCATGCGGTTAATGATAAACTCCAACCGCGCCAAACCGACGCCATCGTTGGGCAGGCAGGCGAAATCAAATGCCCGTTCGGGATTCCCCACATTCATCATGATCTTCAACGGCACCGAGGGCATCTCGTTGACTTGTGAACTCTTGACCTGAAACTCCAGCAGATCGGCATAGACGTACCCAGTGTCCCCTTCCGCACAGGATACGGTGGCTTTTTCGCCGTCATGGAGGCGTTCAGTCGCATCGCCACAGCCGACTACCGCAGGGATACCCAACTCACGCGCGATAATCGCTGCGTGACAGGTGCGCCCGCCGCGATTGGTCACGATAGCCGCGGCTTTCTTCATGATCGGCTCCCAATCCGGGTCGGTCATATCGGTCACCAGCACATCCCCCGCCTGCACCAGGTGCATTTCGCTGATATCCTGAATCACTTTTATCGGGCCGGCACCGATACGGTGACCGATGGCACGGCCTTCCGCCAGCACCTTGCCACGTTTGATCAGTTGGTAACGTTCCATCACCTGACCGTTGGAGCGTACCGTCTCTGGCCGCGCCTGTACGATGTAGAGTTTACCGGTGTGCCCGCCTTTCGCCCATTCGATATCCATCGGGCGACCGTAGTGTTTTTCAATCAGCAGCGCCTGATGCGCTAACGCTTCCACTTCGGTATCCGTGAGGCTGAAACGCACGCTCAGTTCAGCGGGCACATCCTCAATACGCACCTGTTTGCCGTGAGCCTGACTGTCGGCATACACCATGCGGATTTTTTTCGACCCCATGGTTCGGCGCACAATGGCGGGTTTTCGGTTAAGCAACGTCGGTTTGTGCACGTAAAACTCATCCGGGTTCACCGCCCCTTGCACCACCATTTCCCCAAGGCCGTAGGCGGACGTGATAAACACCACCTGATCGAAACCGGATTCCGTATCCAGCGTAAACATCACCCCCGATGCCGCCAGATCCGAACGCACCATGCGCTGCACCCCAGCGGAGAGCGCCACGCCACGATGATCGTAGCCCTGATGCACACGATAAGAGATGGCGCGATCGTTAAACAACGACGCAAACACATGCTTCACCGCCACCATCACCGCATCGACACCCTGCACATTGAGGAAGGTTTCCTGCTGCCCGGCAAAGGAGGCGTCAGGCATGTCTTCTGCCGTCGCGGAAGAGCGCACCGCAAAAGAGACCTCTTTTTCCCCTTCCGCCAGTTGATCGTAAGCCGCGCTGATCGCCTGCTCAAGTTCAGGCTGGAACGGTGTGTCGATAATCCACTGACGAATTTGCGTACCCGCTTTGGCAAGTTGGTTCACATCATCGATATCGGTACGATCCAGCAGTTCATAGATGCGCTGGTTGATACCGCTCTGCGTAAGGAAATAGTTAAACGCCTGCGCCGTTGTCGCAAAACCATTGGGAACCGATACGCCAAGTTCTGACAAATGAGTGATCATCTCACCCAAAGACGCATTCTTGCCGCCGACCCGCTCAACGTCATGCATACCGAGCTGGCTATACCAAAGGACATTACGCAAATCAGGGCCGTTATTGGACATCGAAAATAATCCTTTCTGCATACGATTTCGGCCTGCATACCACAGGGTATGGAGACCATTGGGGATATGTAAAATGTTGGTTGGGCAATTGCCTCGGTAGAGTCCGTCAAGGTGGTGTAAATTCGGAACCCGCTTTCCGGC
>SMLE01000300.1_pt1 | contig 20949 bp, 20 predicted proteins | sample 2451431 | NCBI scaffold set ML178787.1 | reverse complement strand
TCATTAATCAAAAATCTGTGTTGCAAAAATGGGGGGGACCATAGATTTTGTTGTCTGCCTTTCTCATTGCCGCCTATCCGCACGTGTTTTAATCGCTCTGTAGGAAAATATGTCCATGTTTTATCAATGCCCGCTCTTCATCAGCCGTTACAGGCTAACGATCGCCAATGGTCATGCGGCACGAATCATTTCGATCGCGCCAGAGAAGGCTACGTCAATCTTCTTCCTGCACAATTTAAGCGCTCCAAAATGCCCGGTGACAACGCAGAGATGATGCGTGCCCGCCGTCTTTTTCTGGATGCAGATCATTATCAGCCGTTACAGGCTGCACTACTGCAACATATACATCGCGCGCTCGCACCGCAGGCGCAGGCACTGCTGGATATTGGCTGTGGTGAAGGGTATTACACCGGGGCATTGGCGGAGGCATTACCGGCAGTTCAGATTTTCGGCCTGGATATCTCTAAGGCTGCTATTCAACGGGCCGCAAAACGCTATACCGCGGTTGAATTTTGTGTTGCCTCAAGCCGACGTTTACCGTTCGGAGATGCGACGCTGGATGGAATACTGAAAATTTATGCCCCTTGTGATGGGGAAGAGTTGGCGAGAACCGTAAAACCGCAAGGGTGGGTGATCACCGTTTCTCCCGGTCCGCGTCATTTGTATCAGCTTAAGGCCCAAGTCTATGACGCTGTCATGCTGCACCCGATAAAAGCAGAGGTGCTGCCGGGTTTTACGTTGCAAGCAGAGCACACGCTAGCGTATGAAATGTCCTTAGGCGGTGATGAGGCAGCGGCATTGTTGCAAATGACGCCCTTTGCCTGGCGCGCGTCGCAAGCGGTTAAACAGCAACTGTTGGATACCGAACGCTTTGCATGTGAGACGGATTTCATTATCCGCTTTCATCAGAGAGATGTTGCGTAGCATTAAAAAAGGGAGCGCAGGCTCCCTTTTTATTAACCTGTGCTAATCAGGCAACGCTGAACAGGTGTTCGTAGAGAATATTGCTGCCAATACCAATCAACACCACACCGCCAAAGATTTCAGCTTTTTTCCCCATCAATGGACCGATGTAGCGGCCAATCATCATACCCAATGTCACCATAATCATGGTGGCGCAGCCGATAACCATCGCGGTATGGAAGATATTGACTTGCAAGAAGGCCAGACCTACACCGATGGCCATTGTATCAAGAGTGGTGGCGATGGCGGTACAAACCAGGGCAAACAGCGTGTGGCGGCGTACCGGTTCATCGTCCTCATGATGCGCGCTGCTTATGCCTTGCATAATCATGCGCCCACCCAGGATGACCAGCAGCGTGAAAGCCACCCAATGATCCCACTCAATGATGTATTGGCTGGCGAAGAAACCCAGCGCCCAACCGATAAGGGGGGTGATGGCTTCGATCAGCCCAAAGATTAATCCAGTGCGAATCGCGTCGCGAAAGCGTGGTTTGTGCAGGACGGCACCTTTACCGATGGAAGCCGCAAAGGCATCCATGGACATGCCAAAAGCAAGAATAAGCGTAGCAGAAAGATTCATAGCAATAGCCTCGGCTGGGCGGTTCTCCATATCCACATGTCGCCTTCCCAACCTAAATAGGGGAAATGTGTCTATGGTCTCGCCTGCATCACTGCCGCCCGCACCACGTTTTTACTATACCTGCTGCCGTATACCCGCTTCTGCATGACGGAGATACCAGCAATCTTTCGGTATAAAACGAGTATGTTGATACGGGCATTTCTGAAACTGATATTCAGAAATTGGCCACTCCCCAAATGACGGCGCAACCTTACCATAATATTTATGCGTGAAACAACCGATAAAAAGCAGGGATTTTTTTATTATCGCCTTAAATGTAATTGATAATTATTTTCATTATCATATGGAGTGCCGTGTTCACAAAAGAATAACAGTGTTAACGGGGTTAAATATAACCATTCATCGTGTGGGAACTTACGTAATGGACTGGATATATCAAAAAGTGATTTATTTATATTATTGATTTTCAATCATAAATTTATATATCTTTTCAAGGTCGTCTAATTGTTGTACGTTGATCAGTAAGCGACGCTTTTCCAATTCGACCACAAGTACACCATCTTCGGATAAATTCATGTTACGAATACGGGTATAAGGAATAAAGATGTTGGCATAGATAAATCCGGTTGCCTTGAATAATAATTTTGGCCGGCGAATATAAGAGAGATATATCGATATTGCCACCAGGGATATTAATAACGTGGTGGTTAATACCGTACCGTTATGAGTGATATTCTGATAGATAAGAATGCCGATAAGACCGACGAAAATCAGCGTATCCAGCCGATTGGTGCGACGCAACGGCACCAGCAAACGGGTGCCTCCCTGACGCAGTGGTTGGATAAATTCATCAAAGATGGCATACGCCAACATAAGCGCAATAACGACAATCAGCACAATATCCGTGGTTGACATAGTATGCTCCTGAGTCTTTTCGTTGAGCTAAACGCATTATAGGGCGAAAAATAAAGGACGCGGCGTGAGTCACGGCGCGTCCGGTAGTTTATCACAGGCTCACTGACGATGAGCGGCGCACGCACCGCCCATCGCCGTTGCTGAGTGCTGTCGGTGTTAAACGCCCAGCAGCCCAATCCAGTAGCCAAAGATACCAATAGCAAAGAAGCCGATAATCAACCACAGTGCATTCACTTTGCGCCGTAACAACCACATACAGCCGAATGTCAGCAGCAGAGGTACCAAACCAGGCATCAATTGATCCAGGATCGATTGCACCGTGGTGACTGTGGTCTCACCGTTCTGATTAGTGACGCGCGAAACCACCATGGGGATATTTACATGGGTCCACTTGTTAACTAACGCCCCCATGACAAACAGGCCGAGGATAGATGCCCCCTCGGTCATCTTTTGCAGGAAGCCGCCGCCCATATCACTGACGATATCGATGCCTTTACGGTAACCGTAAGCCACGCCGTAATAGCGCACCAACAGACGTACCAGGTTAAACAGCACGAAGAACAAGATCGGGCCGAGCAGGCTGCCACTCATGGCGATACCCGCACCCAGCGCGGCAAGCACCGGACGGGCGGTTCCCCAGAAAATCGGGTCGCCGACACCGGCCAACGGTCCCATCAGACCGACTTTCAGACCGTTGATCGCGCCGTCATCAATCGGGGCACCGTTGGCACGCTGTTCTTCCATCGCCATAGTGGCGCCCAGTACTGGCGCTGCTACGAAAGGTTGCGTGTTAAAAAACTCCAGATGGCGTTTGATCGCCTGTTTACGCTCTTCCGAGTTTTCTGGATACAGACGACGAATGACCGGCACCATGGAAAAACAGAATCCCAGCGCCTGCATACGTTCGAAGTTCCACGATCCCTGAAACAGGTTGGAGCGAATAAACACCGCACGAATATCGCTGGGCGTCAGTTTTTTCTCTTGTGTTGAATCAACCATTTCTTTCACCCCTGTTAGTCCAGTTCGTTATCAAGATCGTTGCTGCCCGATGCACTGGCGGGTTGCCCTTGCGCCTTGTTGTATTTCGGACTTAACTGGATGTACATGATCGCCATGACAATACCGATAACCCCCAGCGCAACCAGGTTGAACTGGGTGAAAGCGGCAGTAACGAAGCCAAGATAGAAGAACGGCATCAGGTAGCCAGCACGCATCATGTTGATAACCATCGCATAACCAACCACAACGATCATACCACCTGCAATATTCAGCCCGTTGGTCACCACCTCAGGGATGGAGTTCAGCAGTGTGTGAACCGCTTCCGTACCGACGGACACGGCCACAATCAGCGCCGGAATGGCGATACGCATCGCCTGCAACAGCAGGGCAGAAACGTGAATCCAACTGATGGCGCTTAAATTACCGCGTTCCGCTGCGCTGTCAGCGGCGTGTTGGAAGGCCACGGTGATGGTACGAACGATAATGGTCAATACCTGGCCTGCGGCGGCAAGCGGGATAGCCAGCGCAATACCGGCCCCAACGCCCTGACCACCGGCGATAACCAGAATGGTAGAGATGATGGACGCGAGTGCAGCATCAGGTGCTACAGCAGCACCGATATTCATCCATCCCAGCGAGATCATTTCCAGGGTCCCGCCGATGATGATCCCGGTTTGCAAATCACCGAGCACGGCGCCAATCAATGTACAGGCGACCAGAGGGCGGTGAAACTGGAATTCATCGAGAATAGACCCCATCCCCGAGACGCATGAGACGAGAAATATCAGCACAAGTTGAAGTGTTGTTATCTCCATTGTACTTCTCCTATGAGAAAACTGTCTGAGTAAACATGGTCAAAATAAACATAGTCGAGACAGCGCATCAACGTGCCGGGGCACAATGCAACTGTCGTTGCCAGGCTAGCTATTCACCTTGGCTATCAGATCCATCATTTTAAGTTTTGAATCGGTTGATACCTTTCTGACTTCCAGTTCAATGCCGCGCGCATCCAACGCCTTGAAGGCTTCGATATCTTTGGCATCAATGGAGACGGCGTTATTCACCTGCGTTTTACCTTGACGATACGCCATGCCGCCGATGTTCACGGAGGTGATTTCAACGCCATTCTCAACCAGACGCTGCACATCGGTGGGATTAGTGAACAGCAGCATCACGCGGTCGTTGGCGTATTTCGGGTTTTCATATACCCGGATCGCTTTGGCAACGTCTACCACGTGGGCGGTTACACCGGGAGGGGCAACCTGTGTCAACAGCGTTTTGCGCACGTTATCGGCAGCAACTTCGTCACTTACGACGATAATGCGGCTGACATTGGTCTCTTTGGTCCAGCGGGTTGCTACCTGACCGTGAATCAAGCGGTCATCAATACGCGCGAGGCCAATCTTCATATGCCCACCGGGGCCAACCTGCGCAGGGGCAACAGCTTTAGCCACCGGTTTGGCGGCAGGTGCCGGTTCAGCGGCTTTCAGCGCTTTCACGCCTGCGCGACCCGCTTCAAGCGCGATGGCGATCAACTCCTCGAAGCTAGGGTTATCGTCGCGTGCCATAAACGTTTCTGCCAGCATTGGGATATTCACCCCGGCAATCACGTCATGGTTGGCCTTATCCGTGACCAGACGGCTGGCGGCATTGAACGGGCTGCCGCCCCAGGTATCAACAAGAAACAGCACGCCAAGCGACGTATCCAACGTTTCGAGCTTAGCCTGATATTTCTCAATTAACGTTTCCGCATTTTCACCGGGAACGAAATCAATCCAGGCAACGTTACTTTGTTCACCCAGAATCATTTCCGCTGTTTTCAGCAGTGGCCCGGCGGTGGATCCGTGAGTGCACAACATAATTGCAATACTCACTTGCTACCTCCTCATTCTATTTAAGGTACTCAATGCATCCGGTTAAGGGGGAAGGCAATTAACCGAAGTGATATCAGTATGAACGCAAGTTTTTACTCAAGAATCACAAAAGAATAAAAAGGATGCGCTGTAGCGTTATATGCTATGAAACGATTCAGGCTCCCCATCATTGGTGTAATGTCCGATTTATTTTACCCACTGAAAAAATAAATAGTGTGACGTTGCTTACGTATTTGCTGGTTAAAACGTCGTTTGTTATGTGATTGAGAACAATATCACGGGCATGTTAAGAAAGGTTGCGTATTGGCGTTTTTTAGTAGCAAAGAAATCTTTGTAAAAATTCGAAACAACCTGCTAGAGTAGCCTCCTGTTTAATTGCTTAGGAGCTCAGGGTTTCGACCCACTCTATATGGACCGTCACCGACAATCCTTTCTTACCCAGCCGGCCTGCGCCGGTGCTGTTTCTGGGGCTGACCTGATGGGGCACCCATTTATCGATAGCTGCCAGGGCGGTATTTCTTCTCTTGCTGTTTCCCCTATGCTGCGCCACATCACACCGACGGTGTTGATGCTGTCTGCTTGCACCATTTCTGGAGTCTGACATGGAATTTTTGCTAGATCCCTCAATCTGGGCGGGCCTGTTGACGCTGGTAGTGTTGGAAATCGTCCTGGGCATCGATAATCTGGTGTTCATCGCCATTCTGGCGGATAAGTTGCCGCCGAAGCAGCGCGACAAGGCCCGTGTCATCGGCCTCTCGCTGGCGCTCTTGATGCGTCTGGGACTGTTGTCTCTGATTTCATGGATGGTGAAACTGACCAACCCACTGATCACTATCGCTGGTTACGGTTTCTCCGCGCGCGATATGATCTTGCTGGCGGGGGGGCTATTTTTGCTATTCAAAGCCACCACGGAGCTGCATGAACGGCTGGAAAATCGGCCGCATGAGCATAACGGGCCCAAGGTGCACGCCAGTTTCTGGGCGGTTGTCGCACAGATTGTCGTATTGGATGCCGTCTTCTCACTGGATGCGGTGATCACGGCTGTTGGTATGGTTAACCATATCGGTGTGATGATGACGGCGGTGGTGATTGCGATGGTGGTGATGCTGCTGGCATCCAAACCACTCATGAACTTCGTCAATGCCCACCCGACGGTGGTAGTACTCTGCCTTAGCTTCTTGCTGATGATCGGTTTGAGCTTGATGGCGGAAGGCTTCGGTTTTCATATTCCGAAAGGTTACCTGTACGCTGCGATCGGTTTCTCGATTCTCATTGAGCTGTTTAACCAGATTGCGCGCCGCAATTTCATCAAACATCAGTCACGTCGCCCGATGCGCGAGCGGACTGCCGAAGCGATCCTGCGTTTGATGGGGGCGCGTAAAGCCACGGATGATGAAGAAGCCAAACCCGCATCTCCTGCCATGGAAACCTTCGCAGAAGAAGAACTCTACATGATCAGCGGTGTATTGACGCTGGCATCGCGCTCGCTGCGCAGTGTGATGACGCCGCGTACCGAGATCTCCTGGGTGGACAGTGAACGCTCGACTGACGATATTCGCGTGCAATTACTGGATACGCCGCACAGCCTGTTCCCAGTTTGCCGTGGTTCTCTGGATGAATTGGTCGGTGTGGTGCGCGCCAAAGAATTGCTGGTGGCGCTGGATAACGGTGTAGATGTAAAGAGCTTTGCTGCTGCCACACCGCCGCTGGTGGTGCCGGATACGCTGGATGCCATCAATCTGCTGCCCGTACTGCGCCGTGCCAAGGGCAGTCTGGTTGTTGTCACCAACGAGTTTGGTGTGGTACAGGGGCTGGTGACGCCGTTGGATATTCTGGAAGCGATTGCCGGTGAATTCCCGGATGAAGATGAAACGCCGGATATTGTGGTCGAAGAGGGCGGCTGGTTGGTGAAAGGCGGTACCGATTTGCACTCGTTGCAACAGGTGCTGGACAGCCATGAACTGGTCGATCCGAAAGAGGAATATGCGTCGTTGGCGGGGTTGTTGCTGGCACACAGCAATGAAATTCCCAAGGTAGGTGAAGTGATTGAACTGCATCACTATCGAACTGGTGCGGGTGACGCGTTTGGCAGATCCTTATGCGGATGAAGAAGAGTAATCGTTGCTTCTGACTCTATAACTTTTCCCTCGTTATCCCCGGCGAAAGCCGGGGATCTCTGCGAGAAAAAGTGCTTTTCTTCGGCAAGAGATTCCCGCTTGCGCGGGAATGACGGAGGTGGGCAGGAATGACTGTGGGGGTATGCGCTGTTAATCACATTGTACTTTCACGGCCAAACCACCACGCGAGGTTTCGCGGTATTTGGCATTCATGTCTTTACCTGTTTCGTACATGGTTTCAATCACTTTATCGAGCGATACGCGCGGTTCGCTGGTGCGACGCATGGCCATGCGCGTTGCATTGATGGCTTTCACCGAGGCGATGGCATTGCGCTCAATGCACGGTACCTGAACCTGACCCGCGACAGGATCGCAAGTGAGACCGAGGTTGTGCTCCATCCCAATTTCAGCGGCAACGCACACTTGCTCCGGACTGGCACCGAGTAATTCCGCCAGGCCTGCTGCCGCCATGGAACAGGCTACGCCGACTTCACCCTGACAGCCAACTTCTGCGCCGGAGATCGAGGCATTCATCTTGTACAGTATGCCAATCGCCCCGGCGGCGAGGAAGTAACGCAGGGCAATGTCGGTGGTGATCGGCTCAATAAAGTGATCGTAATAAGCCAATACCGCCGGAACGATCCCACAAGCTCCGTTGGTTGGCGCTGTCACGACGCGGCCACCAGCGGCGTTTTCTTCATTCACAGCCAGTGCGAACATGTTAACCCAATCGACCACGTCCATCGGATCGTTGGAGTGTTTGCCTGCGGCTCCCAGAATACGACGCAGCGCCGAGGCGCGGCGCGGTACGCGCAGCGGGCCGGGCAGCACCCCTTCGGTATTGATACCGCGCTCGATGCAGGCATGCATGGTTTGCCATACATCAGCGAAGTAGCGCTCAATCTCGTCCCGGCTGTGTAGCGCCAACTCATTGCGCATCACCAACCCGGAAAGGGACAGACCATGCTGTTTACAGTGCACCAGCATCTCTTTTGCCGAGTGGAAGGGAAACGGCACCTGAATGACACCTGCGCTGCTTTGCCCAAAGTGGGCTTCATCAACGATAAATCCACCACCGATGGAGTAATAGGTGTTGCGATACAGAGGGAGGTCGTTGCCAAAAGCGGTGATCGTCATGCCATTCTCGTGCAGGGAGAGATTTTCACTGCGAAAATTCATGCCGCCGTGCAGCGAAAAATCCACTTCATGCTGACCGTTTGCCAGCAGCAAGCGTTCGCGCTGTTCAACGTCGCGGATAAATCCCGGAATGGCATCGATGGTGATGGTATCTGGCATGTTGCCCGCCAGTCCCATAATGATGGCGATATCGGTATGGTGCCCTTTCCCGGTCAGGGAGAGCGAGCCATAGACGTCAACGGCGATGCGGGTAACATCGCCAAGTTTACCCAGCTCAATCAAATCATCGACAAATTGCTTACCGGCTTTCATCGGTCCAACCGTATGAGAGCTTGAAGGGCCAATACCGATCTTGAACATGTCGAAAACGCTTATCACGCGAAAGCTCCTCAAAAGCGCAGATTTAGAATAATACTCCTTGGATCGCGCTATTGTAGTGGGGTTTATATGGCAGGAGTGGGCTTTTCACATGAAAAAAACTTATGCACCAGGTGAAGATAACTTATAGCAGATCCGCATCACACTTGCGTTTAACAAGGATAAACAGGGGAATAGAAATACCCCTGTTTATATATTGTTAATGTTCGCGCAGGGAATAATCAGAATAAAATGCTACATTTCAGTCGGTTGAGGCGGAGACTTGAAGAGCAAGCTGGCGAATGATGGCGGCAGTGAGCCCCCAGACAAACTGTTGCCGATACCAGGAAAGATAAACGCGGTGCGTTTGGCGCTGTCGCTCAATATCCAGCGGATAGTAGCGCGCCAGCGAAAACGCATCAGTCAACGGCATTTCAAACAGTTCTGCCACTTCATCCGCATTGGGCGCAACGCGAATATTGGCCGGTAACAGCCCAACCACGGGCGTGACCTGAAAGCCGCTGACACTGTCCAGTGGCGGTAGGGTGCCTAACACCGTCACAACCTCAGGAGCAATAGACACTTCCTCTTGGGCTTCGCGCAATGCCGTGGCGATCAAGCTGGCGTCGCTACTGTCTGCGGCCCCTCCGGGGAAGGCAACTTGCCCGGCATGCTTGCGCAGTGTGCTGGCGCGCCGGGTCAGTAATAGCGTCGGAGCATCGGTGTGGCACACAATCGGCACCAGCACAGCCGCTTTACGCACTTGGCGCACCGGTTTGGCCTGAGGTGCACGCTGCAACTGAAAGCGCGTGACGAAGTTCGACAAGTCGTCAGTCAGCGGGGGGAATGGAAAGGTAACTGGCTCAATTACTGTACTCATAACCTGTGCGCCGCGTTTAGTAGAGGAAGAATTCGGCCCAGTTTATCCAGGGTTTCCTGATATTCCGCTTGCTCCTGGCTGTCTGCCACGATACCTCCACCCGCCCAGCAGTGAAGCTGTCCCTGTTCTGCAATCAGCGTGCGAATAGTAATGCTGGTATCCATGGTGCCACAGACGCTGATATAGCCAATGCTGCCACAATAGGCGTTGCGGCGATGCGGTTCCAGCTCTTCGATAATCTCCATGGCGCGAATTTTGGGCGCACCGGTGATGGAGCCACCGGGAAAACAGGCACGCAGCAAATCCGTGGCATGGCTGTTTTCCGGTAGCCTTGCCTCAATGGTGCTGACCAGATGGTGCACCGCTGGAAATGGTTCAACGTGAAACAGCGCAGGCACCCGCACGCTGCCGGGTACGGCAACGCGGCCAATATCATTACGCAGCAGGTCGACAATCATTAAATTCTCTGCGCGATCTTTCTGCGAGGCAGCAAGCGCCGTGGCGTGGCGCGCATCTTCCTGTGGATCGGCAGCGCGTGGCAGTGTCCCCTTGATCGGGCGCGTTTCAACGCGCTGATTTTGTAACAGCAAGAAACGCTCTGGCGATACGCTGATGACGCAATGCTCCGGCAAGCGGATAAACGCAGAAAACGGGGCTCGATTGGCATCAGAGAGCGAGAGAAAAGCCTGCCATTCATCACCGCGATAACCTGCGCTGAAGCGCTGTGCCAGGTTGACCTGATAGCAATCTCCCGCGCGCAGATAGGCTTGAATATGTTGGAAGCGGATGCCGTACTCATCCCGTGTCATATTGGACTGCCACGGGGTAGTCAGTTGGAAATCGCCAAGAGAAGCCACATTTGGCGGTGCGGATAGCCAGGCCAGCCGCGCTTCATGGTTACTATGGGTCACCAGCGTAAGCGTCTGCCGCTGGTGGTCGGCGATCAGAGACCAGTCGTAGATGCCCACTGCCATGTCCGGCAGGTGGATATCTTGCTTTGCCTGTGATGGAAGTGTTTCGACGCGTCGTCCGAGATCGTAACCAAACAAGCCGAGTGCACCGCCCTGAAAAGGCATATCGGGATGCGTATGTGCGGTGATCCCGGCCAGCGTCATTGTCTGGCGTACCAACAAGAAGGGATCTTGTGTGGAGCGCTCTGTGCCGTCCGCGCGCGTGATGAGCGTCTCATCGCCCTGAGTGGTTAACGTTGCTACCGGGTCGGCCACCATGATATCGAAACGGTTGTGCTGGTGATCGGCAAAACCGGAGTGCAGCAGCATGGCCCATGGCTGATGAGAGAATCGGGCAAACAGATGCAGCAGGGCATCCGGCTGATAAGGCAGTCTATGAAAATCAGGTAAACAAGAATCCATCGGTGTTATGTCATCGTGCAGGTGCTGATTAATATCGTTGTTAGCGTTATGATGCGTGCTTATAGGCCACGCCAGTGCGTCAGCCTAGCACAATTCGCCCACGGCGTATAAGGAAGCTGACTGAATGTTTAATGATATGCCCCCCTTAACCCACTCGCAGCAGCAAGACGCGGTTGAACGTATTCAATCACTGATGGCGCAAGGTATGAGCAGTGGAGAGGCCATCGCACTGGTTGCCGCTGATTTACGGCGGCAACATAGAAGTGACACGGTCACTTATGATAAATGTGACGAAGATGAATAATCCCTAACGCAGGCGCTGAGCGGACGACTTTCAGAATGCACTACAGCGCGGCGATGGCCTTGATTTCCACTTTATATTTCGGGTTCATCAGACGCGCTTCTACGGTACAGCGTACCGGCGCCTGGCCTGCCACCACCCAGGCATCCCAGGCGGCATTCATGGCGCTAAAGTCTGCTGCGTCAGCAAGGAAAATCGTCACATCCAGCAGACGCGTTTTGTTTGAACCATTCTGACTCAGGATGGCATCAAGCTGTGCCAGGGTGCTTTCGGTTTGCGCCTGAGCATCGGCATCCAGATTCTCTGGCACACTGGTGTAGTAAAGGGTGCCGTTATGAATTACGGCATCGGACCAGCGGGCTTCTGGTTGAATTCTGATAATGTCTGTCATTGTTTGTCTCCCTGCATCAATCCTAAAAGATAAAAATCGTTTTGCAGCCTACCATGATTCTGTGGGGTGAGGCGATGCGATCGCGATGCAGGGTGGCTGCCGGGGCAGACACAGGGCATAATTGAACTATAGCTTCACCGCATCCCTTCCGGTTTTGGTTGTGGTAATTGGGCAGTGACAAATAGAGAGCGTGTGTGACAAAACATTTCGTACAGGACGATTTTTCCCCCGAAGGCACCCTGGCGCGAGCCATTGACGGTTTTAAACCGCGTGAACCTCAGCGTGATATGGCTGCTGCGGTAGAGCGTGCCATTGTCGAACAACACGCACTGGTGGTGGAAGCGGGCACCGGGACCGGCAAAACCTATGCCTATCTGGTTCCGGCGCTGCGTTCTGAACGCAAGGTCATCGTCTCCACCGGTTCGAAAGCCCTTCAGGACCAGCTTTTTTCACGTGATTTACCGCGCATCGCCACCGCCTTTGGTTACACCGGGCAGGCCGCGTTACTCAAAGGCCGATCGAACTATCTGTGTATCGAGCGGCTGGAGCAACAATCACTGGCTGGCGGCGATCTGAGCGGTGAAGCGCTGAGCGAACTAATACGTTTGCGGGGATGGTCATCGGCCACGGTAGAGGGTGATATCAGTACCTGCACCGACGTGGCGGAGGATAGTGCGGTGTGGCCGTTAGTCACCAGTACCAATGACAATTGTCTGGGGAGCGATTGCCCGCATTATAAAGAATGTTTCGTGGTCAAAGCGCGACGTAAGGCGATGGAATCCGATGTCGTGGTGGTTAACCATCACCTCTATCTGGCCGATATGGTGGTCAAAGAGAGCGGATTTGCTGAGCTTATCCCGGATAGCGATGTGGTTATTTTCGATGAAGCACATCAGATCCCCGATATCGCCAGCCACTACTTTGGTCAGCAACTCACCAGCCGTCAATTGCTCGATCTGGCGAAAGATATCATCATCGCGTATCGCACCGAAGTGCGCGATGCGGCTCAACTGCAAAAATCCGCCGATCGCTTATCACAAAGCACACAGGATTTTCGGCTGGCACTGGGGGAGCCCGGTTTTCGCGGCAACCTGCGTGATGTATTGGCGCAACCCTCGCTGCAACGCGCGCTGCTGCTGCTCAATGATGCGCTTGAGCTCTGCTATGACGTTGCCAAACTGTCGCTCGGGCGCTCGGCGCTGCTGGATGCCGCCTTTGAACGTGCGACCCTGTATCGCGCCCGTCTCAAACGGCTACAGGATGTGCAACAGGCCGGTTACAGCTATTGGTATGAATGCAATGCGCGACATTTTGTGTTGGCGCTGACACCGCTCTCCGTGGCGGACCGTTTTCGTGAACTGATGCAAGAGAAAAAGGCCGCATGGATCTTTACCTCGGCGACGCTGTCGGTTAACGACCGGGTCGAGCATTTTACCGAGCGCCTGGGATTGGACCATGCGCAATCTATGTTGCTGCCGAGCCCGTTTGATTATGCGCAGCAGACGCTGCTTTGCGTGCCACGTTTTCTGCCGGAATTGCAGCAACGGGGTGCGGCACAACGGTTGGCCAGTCAGTTGCGTCCTCTCATCGAGGCGAATCGCGGGCGTTGCTTTATGTTGTGTACTTCGCACCAAATGATGCGCGATCTGGCCGCAGAGTTCCGTGCCTCACTGACATTGCCCGTGTTGCTTCAGGGCGAAACCAGCAAGGCACAACTGTTAGCGCAGTTTGTCTCTGCGGGGAATGCGTTGCTGGTGGCGACCAGCAGCTTCTGGGAAGGGGTGGATGTGCGCGGTGATGCTCTCTCTTGTGTGATTATCGATAAACTGCCGTTTACCTCGCCAGATGACCCGCTGCTGAAAGCGCGTATCGAAGATTGCCGCCTGCGCGGCGGCGATCCGTTTGACGAAGTACAATTGCCCGATGCGGTCATCACCCTGAAACAAGGGGTGGGGCGTTTGATTCGCGATGTGGACGATCGCGGCGTTATCGTTATCTGCGATAATCGTCTGGTGATGCGTCCTTACGGCAAAACCTTTCTGCAAAGCCTGCCGCCCGCTGCTCGCACGCGCGATCTGACTCAAGCGATCCGTTTTCTTTCCCGCACCGAGGCGGTGTGATGCCTCGGAGTAATTCCATTACGCGGTGTGCTATGCTACGCCGCGTTATTTTTGTTTCCCTGCCTGAGGTCGGCATGTCTACGCGAATTTTAGCGCTCGATACTGCGACGGAAGCCTGTTCCGTTGCACTCTGGAATGATGGTCAAGTTTTCTCCTTGTATGAAGTATGTCCACGTGAACATACCCAACGTGTGTTGCCGATGGTGCAACAGGTGCTGGCTGAAACCGGTGTGGCGTTGAGCAGTCTGGATGCGCTGGCATTTGGTCAAGGTCCCGGCAGTTTTACCGGTGTACGAATCGGTATTGGTATTGTTCAGGGGCTGGCGTTAGGCGCAGATTTGCCGATGCTGGGTATCTCCACGCTCGCCACGATGGCGCAGGGGGCCTGGCGTCGCACAGGTGCAACGCGCGTTCTGGCGGCGATTGACGCCCGAATGGGAGAGGTCTATTGGGTCGAGTATCAGCGTGATGTTGACGGCAACTGGCAGGGCGACGAACACGAAGCTGTGCTGACGCCACAGCAGGTACTGGAGCGCACCTTATCACTGCGTGGTGAGTGGGCGACCGTTGGAACCGGATGGGAGGCGTATCCGACACTGGCTGCCCACGCGGAGATCGCTCTGACGCCGGGCGATATGCTGTTGCCACAGGCGCAGGATATGCTGCCGCTGGCCTGCCATCAGTGGCAGTCAGGTAATGCGGTCGCCGTCGCCGATGCCTTGCCGCGTTATCTGCGCAACAATGTCACCTGGAAAAAATTACCCGGTCGCGCCTGATAACTGCGCAACTTATTGCATTACTGCCTACTCTAATGAGTAGGTAATGGCAAAGGAATCAGTATCATGGCGATTTCTTATTGGTCTAAACAGGTGACGTTCGCGGTGCTGGCACTGTTGCTGGCAGGTTGTTCCTCGATTCCTGACTCCATCCAGAGCAGTTCAGAAAGACCGTACGACCGTTTGTCGCAAATCACGTTGATGCCGCAGATGGCCTTGGGTCAGGAGGCGCGTCTCGGCGGTCGCGTTGTGGCCGTTCATAACGAAAATGATAAAACCCGATTGGTGATTGTCAGCCTACCGCTGGATCGCTGGGCACGGCCCCAGTTGGAGAGCGTTTCTGAAGGACGATTTATTGCCAACGTCAAAGGCTTCCTTGAACCTCTCGATTTTCAGGGGCAACTGGTGACGTTAGTGGGTTCGGTCGCGGAAATGGAGCAAGGTCAGATAGGCAGCAGGCCTTATCGCTTTGTGGTGATCAATGTAACGGGTTATCAACGCTGGAATGAAACGCAGCAGGTCATCTTGCCGCCCGGTGCCGCTGATCCGTGGGGATGGGATTGGCGTTACCGGCGAGGTTGGGGCTTTGGCAATGACTGGGGCCCGACACGTATCGAGACCATCGTGACGCAATAAATGACGGTTTTTCTCTCTTAGAAAAACGGAGAACAACGAGGCGACGCAGGTCGCCTCATTTTTTTGATACATATGATTAACAATAAGGAGTGATCGAACTCTCAACCTCGATATTGTCTCAGCAGCAACTGGTAAGCTGAGTTAAAATAATGTTAATTGAACGAGCGGTGGGAGAATCATCATGCCACTAAAAAAATACCTTGGGAGTGATACCTTGGAGAAAATCTGGTTAACGCGTTATCCGGCAAACGTGCCCGCCGAAATTAATCCGGATAACTATACGTCGTTGGTCGATCTTTTTGAAAATGCAGTTGCCCGATATGCAGATCTACCTGCATTTATTAACATGGGCTAGGTAATGACTTTCCGCAAGTTGGAAGAGCGTAGCCGCGCGTTTGCTGCCTATTTGCAAAACCAACTTCATCTGCAAAAGGGCGACCGCGTGGCACTGATGATGCCGAACCTGTTGCAATATCCGGTCGCGTTGTTTGGTATTTTGCGCGCTGGTCTGGTGGTGGTTAACGTCAATCCGCTTTATACCCCGCGTGAACTGGAACATCAGTTGAAAGACAGCGGCGCAACCGCCATTGTGATTGTGTCCAATTTTGCACATACGCTGGAAAAGGTGGTGTATTACACCGACGTTAAACATGTGATCCTGACGCGCATGGGCGATCAGCTCTCTACCGCGAAAGGGACGCTGGTCAACTTTGTGGTTAAATATATCAAGCGTCTGGTGCCGAAATACCATCTGCCGGATGCCATCTCGTTTCGCAGTGCGCTGCAACAAGGGCGGCGACTTCAGTACATCAAACCACAAATCGTGAATGCCGATCTGGCATTTTTGCAATACACCGGCGGCACCACCGGGTTGTCGAAAGGCACGATGCTGACACACCGTAATATGCAGGCGAACCTTGCACAAGCGAAAGCCGCTTATGGCCCGGTATTGCAAGAGCGCCATGAATTGGTGGTCACCATGCTGCCGCTCTACCACATCTTTGCGTTGACGGTAAACTGCCTGCTGTTTGTTGAACTGGGTGGACAGAACCTGCTGATCACCAATCCACGAGATATCCCCGCGGTGGTGAAAGAACTCGGTAAATACCCGTTTACGGCGGTCACGGGCGTTAACACCTTGTTTAACGCGTTGCTGAATAACAAGGCTTTCCATGAGCTGGATTTTTCTACGCTGCGTTTGTCGGTGGGGGGCGGCGCATCGGTGCAGCAATCGGTGGCGGAGCGGTGGGAAAAGTTGACGGGAAAACACCTGCTGGAAGGCTATGGCCTGACGGAAAGCTCGCCGCTGGTGGCGGGCAACCCCTATGATTTAAAACACTACAGCGGCAGCATCGGTTTGCCGGTGCCGTCCACCGATGTGCGCATCGTGAATGATGAGGGGCACGATGTAGCGCCGGGTGAATCGGGCGAACTGTGGGTGAAAGGTCCGCAGGTGATGTTGGGCTACTGGCAGCAACCGGCCGCGACGCAAGAGGTGCTGAAAGAGGGGTGGCTGGCGACCGGCGATATTGTCACGGCAGACGAAGAGGGGTTTCTGCGCGTGATCGATCGCAAAAAAGACATGATTCTGGTGTCGGGGTTTAACGTTTATCCGACAGAAATTGAGGAAGTGATCGCGCGCCATCCAAAAGTGTCTGAGGCGGCGGTGATCGGTGTGGAAAGCGAGCTGAGCGGTGAAGCGGTTAAAGCCTACGTTGTGCCCCGTGACAGCAGCCTCAGCAAAGATGAATTGATCACCCATTGTCGCCGTAATCTGACGGCCTACAAAGTGCCAAAATTGGTGGAGTTTGTGGAAGAATTGCCGAAATCCAACGTGGGAAAAATTCTGCGTCGCGAGTTACGCGCCGACAATGGAAAACAAAAGTCACCCGATGAAGGTGTCGCAAAGGTTTCCTGATTTATCAATAAAACGTCTGCCAGATCGCAGCAGGACAGGCTATCATAGCAAAAGGTTAACAACGCCGGTTATACCGGCGTTGTTTTTGCAGTAGCCGACAGTTAAAAACAAGAGAACACGTTTTGAATTATCAGTTAATCAGCGACAACAATGGCCTGGAACAGGTTTGTCAGCAGGCGCGTCAGCACACGCAGGTCGCGCTGGATACCGAATTTGTCCGCACTCGCACCTATTATCCGCAGTTGGGTCTTATCCAGCTTTTTGACGGTGAAACCCTCTCTCTGATCGATCCCCTCACTATCAGTGCGTGGCAGCCGTTTGTGGCGCTGTTGCAAGATGCGCAGGTGACCAAGTTCCTGCACGCCAGCAGTGAAGATCTTGAGGTGTTTCTTAATGCGTTTGGCGTGTTGCCGCATCCGTTTATCGATACACAGATTTTGGCTGCTTTTCTCGGTAAGCCCTTGTCGTATGGATTTGCTGCATTAGTGGCAGATTATCAAGGTGTGACGTTGGATAAGACCGAATCGCGTACCGACTGGCTGGCTCGTCCGTTGACTGAGAAACAGTGTGACTATGCCGCCGCAGATGTCTTCTATCTGTTGCCGATGGCTGAGAAGATTGTGGCCGAAACGCGTGAAGCCGGATGGCTGGACGCGGCGTTGGATGAATGCCGGTTACTGTGTCAGCGTAAACAGGACATCCTCGTGCCGGAACTGGCCTATCGTGAATTTGGTAACGCCTGGCAACTGCGTGGCAAGCAACTGGCTTGCCTGCAACTGCTTGCTCAGTGGCGTCTGAACCTGGCGCGCCAGCGCGACAGCTCAGTCAACTTTGTGGTAAGGGAAGAAAATTTGCTTCAGGTGGCGCGCTGCCTGCCGTCCTCGTTGGGCGAGTTGAGCGCTCTTGGGCTGAGCGGCCCGGAAATTCGTTATCACGGTAAAACACTGCTTGATATTGTCGCCCAAGCCAATGCGCTACCGGAATCCCAGTATCCTGTACCGATTGTGAATCTGATCGATTATCCAGGCTATAAGCGCGTGTTTAAGGACATCAAAACTCTGGTGGCGCAGGTGAGTGAACGTAGCGGACTTTCTGCTGAGTTGCTGGCATCACGGCGTCAGATTAACCGCTTGTTGAATTGGCATTGGAAGTTGTTTGCTCAGGAAGGTTCGGTACCTGAAATGTTGAACGGCTGGCGAGCTGAACTGTTCGCTGCGCCGCTGCACGATTTGTTGACTCGCGAAGGGTAATAGCAGAATAACCCCCACATGGTGCGGGGGTTATTTAATTCCTTGGACTCATTTAGCGGGTTCTTCCGGTTCTGGCAGGGTGACGTTAAGTTCAAGCACGGAGATATCATCCCCTTTTTGCTCCAACTGAACCGTCACCATTTCCGGGTCGATCTGTACGTATTTACAGATCACCGCCAAAATGTCCCGCTTTAACTGTGGCAAATAATGTGGCTCACTGTCGCCACGGCGGCGTTCCGCAACGATAATTTGCAGCCGCTCCTTGGCAATATTCGCGGTGTTTTTTTTGCGGGACAGAAAGAAGTCGAGTAAGGCCATAATTTATCCCCCAAAAAGGCGTTTAAGAAAACTCTTTTTCTCTTCCTCAATGAAACGGTAGGGACGATCTTCACCCAGCAAGCGATCGACGGTGTCAGCGTAGGCTTTGCCTGCGTCGGAAGCGATATCAAGGATCACCGGTTCCCCCTGGTTTGATGCACGCAGTACGGACTGATCTTCGGGAATAACGCCAACCAGCGAAATACGAAGGATCTCCAGTACATCTTCCATGCTTAACATATCACCGCGGCTAACGCGGCCTGGATTGTAACGGGTGAGCAGCAGATGCTCTTTAATCGCATCCTGACCGCGTTCAGCCCGGCGTGATTTGGAGGCCAGGATGCCGAGAATGCGGTCAGAGTCGCGCACCGATGACACTTCCGGGTTGGTAGTAATAATGGCTTCGTCGGCAAAATAGAGCGCCATCAATGCACCCGTTTCAATACCAGCCGGGGAGTCACAGATGATAAAATCAAACTCCATTTCTGCCAGCGTATCCAACACTTTTTCTACGCCTTCGCGGGTTAGTGCATCTTTGTCACGGGTTTGTGACGCGGGCAGAATATAGAGATTTTCCGTGCGCTTGTCTTTGATTAATGCCTGATTCAGCGTGGCATCACCTTGAATCACATTGACGAAATCGTAGACCACGCGACGCTCGCATCCCATGATGAGATCGAGGTTACGCAGACCAATATCGAAGTCGATAACAACCGTCTTTTTACCTTTCTGGGCTAAACCGGTAGCAATGGCCGCGCTTGAAGTAGTCTTGCCAACGCCCCCTTTACCCGATGTAACAACAATAATGCGTGCCATAAATAGTTCCTTGTTAAAGGGCTTAGTCTAGAGGTTGTATGGTTAAATCGTTTGCGAGTTGGTCGAGCTTCAGACGCACGGCCTTCCCGAAATGGGCCGCTGGGATCTTGTCACTGAGCCAGTAGCGCCCGGCGATGGATACCAGTTCGGCTGCAAGATGCGTACAGAAGATTTGGCTCTGCACATCTCCCGAGACGCCCGCCAGCGCTCGTCCCCGCATCATGCCGTAAATGTGGATATTGCCATCGGCGATCACCTCTGCACCGGCGCTGACGCTGCTCAGTACGATTAAGTCGCCCTCTCTGGCATAAATCTGCTGGCCAGAACGAACCGGCGTAGTAATCACTTTGGTTTTGGCTATTGCTGGTGCAGCGGGAATAGGCTCAGGTGCCCGACGCGGCGACTTACCTTCGTTTAACAGCGGCAATCCCGCGTTGATAATGGCTTTTTTAAGTACCTCGTTCTTACAACCGCTCACGCCCACCACGTGTAACCCCGTAGAAATAATAGCGTGCTGGATAGATAACCAGTCTATTTCGTCCGTCAGGGCGGCAACATTAATAACCACAGGCGCATTTTTTAAAAATGCTGGAGCCTGCTCAATCTTTTCCTGTAATGCTTTAATAATTACCTCAGGTTGCGACTCATACAAATGAACAACCGATAAGGTAAAATTGCTGCCTTTTAGCTCAATTGACGTTTGTGACATCTATCCTGACTCAGTTTCAGCCTTTTAAATCCCTGGATTTGCATGGCAACATGATATTCCAGAGTGCTGTAAGCATGTTATAGTCACAATTATATACAGGCAAGATGACATTCCCATCTAATCGAGTAAAAAATGTTTTGTGTGATCTATCGAAGCGCCAAACGCGATCAAACCTATCTCTATGTTGATAAAAAAGACGATTTTTCCCGTGTACCGGAAGCGCTGATGAAAAGTTTTGGCACACCGTATTTGGTGATGCTATTACCGTTTGATGGCAGCAAAAAATTAGCGTCAGCCGACATCGAAAAAGTAAAGCAGGCGCTCAAGGAGGAGGGTTTTTATCTGCAAATGCCACCGCCTCCGGAGAATTTGTTATCCGTTCATCACAATGCCGGCAAATAACGTGGTGCCATGTTTGGGATAAAAATTCGGTTTTTTCTTAACCGTTTCCCACCCCGAATTGTGTAGCTCAGGGCTTTGTTGAATAAATCGAACTTTCGGCGTGAAACAGGATCAGAT
>ML178792.1_pt2 | contig 21126 bp, 15 predicted proteins | sample 2451431 | NCBI scaffold set ML178787.1 | reverse complement strand
AGCATTAATACAACACGCCAATAAAGATTTGATTCGTTGTATTTGCGAGTGTGCTCTGAATTTATTACATGGGAATATTCCATTGAAAAATTGTGAAAAATCGAAATTGTGTAAACATAAAAAAATCTTGAGAAAGTTGGCAGAGAAAAGACAGACTTTATCCAGCAAGAAAAAAATTCTCAATCAGAAAGGCGGCGCATTCCTGCCCATGTTATTGGGGCCTCTCATTAGCGCAATCATTTCAGCTGTTGTATAATCATGGAACATGCACGAAAAATGATACTTGTGCCGGAAGACAGTGTGGAAAAATTGAAGAAAAATTCTACACATGACGTTCATCACGTTCTAACGGAGCTGGCTAAAGAGATTCAACCATCAGCTCAAACCCCTGGCACTAATACAAGTCGATTGGATGCTCAATTATTGGAAATTTTGAATGCAAAAACACCCAAGGATGGTCATGAGAAATGGAAATTGTATAATGACGTTTTGAGACGGTATTTGTTTTATACACAGCAGAGTAAAGTACCTGTGCAAGAAACGGGAACCCCCGACCCGGAGCCCGATACACGATATGACCCAAAAGCTATTGTAGCGACTATACCTGCGACCTTCCAAAGAAAAGCCTTGGGTATTTTGGAATACATCGATAGAGTAGACACTGGAAGAAAACTCAAGTGGGATGCAAGGGGACAAGTGACTTTGAATGGTCAATCACTTGATGGCGTGAATATTGTCGATTTAATTCAAGATGTGGTCAGAGCCCGTAAAACTTGTCAAGCTAAAGGCTGTGAACATTTTGCCGTGTATCTCCATAGTATAAATACACCTCGCGAGTTTATGGTTAACCCTAAATTTCATCGTTTATCGCAAATACCCTCTAGTAGGCCCAAAGTACAGCGTGAGATTTCGGAGGACGAAAGCTTTGAAGAGGAGGGTGGTACACCCCGCAGCTCGCTCGTGCACCGTACTCGTCGGAATTTGAAGAGAAGAGTGCGAGTTTTTTCTCCATACGGCAAAAAAGAAAAGAAGACCTCAGGACTTTCATCATGGCTTCAATTTTAGAAGAAGAGAAACTATCGGGGGCCTATTTTCATCCTCCAGAGCCTGTGGCTTATACGGGAGCACGAAATATTCTCACAAAATATAAGAATGAAATTGAAAAAAATAAAATAAAAAATTGGCTAAACGCACAGAATACTTATACTCTCCATAGACCCATCAGACGTAAATTTCCACGGTTACATTATACAGTGACAAACATTGATGATGTATGGGAGGCTGATTTGGTTGAGTTGAGATCACTAAAGACATACAATGATGGGATTTCATATTTACTTGTGGTCATTGACGTTTTAAGCAAGTTTGCCTGGGTTGAACCATTGAAGGACAAGTCGGCACCGCAGGTACTCGAGGGCTTTAAACGTATAATGGGAAGGAGCGGTGGTCGTGTGCCTGTTTGTATACAAACTGACAAGGGAAAAGAATTTATGGCTAGCAGTGTCCAAAAATTTTTCTCTGGTAAAAAAATTCAATTTCGAATTGCGCGTAATCCTGACATAAAAGCCGCAATCGTGGAACGTTTCAATCGGACACTGAAGGAGCGCATGTGGCGTTACTTTACACATAGTCGAACATATAAATATATGGATGTGTTGGAACAAATTGTCGACTCTTATAACAACTCGAGACATTCATCAATAAAAATGGCACCTGCGACTGTTAATATCGATAATGCTCCATATGCATGGCGTAATATACAAAATCGGTACAAGTCGGAGAAATCTCGTAAAGAAACCTTTAAATACAAAGTTGGGGACTATGTGCGCATCAGTCGAGCGAAAGGCATCTTTGAGAAAGGATATGAGACTAATTGGAGTAAAGAAATATTCCAAATAACGAAAGCAGTCCTCAAACAATCATTACCAATATACGAGCTGAAAGATTTAGCTGATGAACAAATTGAAGGATTTTTTTAAGAGCCAGAGTTGGTGCTTGTCAATAAACAAACGGACAAGGATGAATTCGTAGTTGAACGTGTCATACGCTCTAAAGGAAAAGGAAAAAATAAACAAATTCTTGTTCATTGGGAGGGATATCCTGATAAATTTGATTCGTGGATACCTGCGTCAGAGCTGCACGTCATTGGAAAAAAATGAAGAGGAACGAATTTTATATGGTACTCCCAAGCAACAGCAGCATGGACTATCATCCTGATAATACAGCATCAAAATATACAACATTACTCCCGAAACAAGTTGAGTTGGAAGGAGAATGGGTTGTGGGCCTGAGTGAAATACAGTTTCCTTGTAATTTTTTACATATACGTGATAGGAAAGATGCCTCCATCAACTTTGTTAGTAGCGGAAAAGACAATAAGGGCAAGGCAAATCTACCACAAACATTTTTTCTACCTACTGCGGTTTTCAAGGACCTGCCCGATCTCGTAGGTTTCATGAATAACTTTGCACCCTTGAAGGATCATATAAAATTTGAGTATTCTACCCAACAAGGCTTTGTGAAAATTGTAAGACATTGCACCTCCAAAACATGCGGTAGCACGGTACACGCATTAGACTTTTCGGATAAATTGGCTGATATGTTGGGGTTTGAGAGGCGCGTGCACAGTTTCACAAACGCAAAGCCGTATTGTGAGGGATATCTACCTGCCAGTCTGGCCAGGGGTTTACCTGAAAGCTTGTTCATCTATAGTGACCTTTGTGTACCCTATGTAACAGGTGATGTGCAGTCATCTCTTTTACGAGTGGTGCCATTCAATGCTTCTGGTTATACATATGGAGCCACACACTGTGCTACTTTTTCAAATCCTCATTATATTCCGTTGATGAGATACTCATTTCGCACAATTGAAATAGATATAAGGTGCAATCGTGGTGAAATGATACCATTCGAGTACGGACCCTTGAACGTGACACTTCATTTCAAGAGAATTGATTAACGAGCAAAATGAGTCCTTACATTGCATATTACGCGAACCAGGCTGGTGGAGGGTCAGTGGAGAGATACAATAATTTCGGACGGGTCTATGTTGGAAGCCCATATCAACGGGGCCATGGAATTGGGGCTTTCCTCGGGGGCCTCTTTCGTCGAATTCTGCCCTTCCTCGGTAGTGCAGCTCGAGCAGTCGGTAAAGAAGCTCTCAACGCGGGAATTAACGTTGTAGGCGATGTAGTGACAAACGGAAAACCCTTAAAGGTGGCGCTGGAGGATCGGCTAGCGGAGTCGGGATTAAAATTGAAAAGGAAGGCACAGGAAAAAATTGGGTCCATGATGCGTGGATCAGGATATAAAAGAAAGCGTAAACGCCTCGCATCTCATAAGCTCACTGGACGCGGGTCTGCCAAGACATCCAAAACGAGGAAGAATAAAAAGAAGAGAAATATTCCAAAAAATAAGAAAAAAGGAAAAAAAGTGAAAAAAAATAAATCCAAGAGGAAGACTCGCGATTTATACGATATTTTCAACTAATCATCATGTCGTTTCTACATTCACACTCTTCCGAGTGCGTGAAATCGGAGCTCGATCTGTTCACTATACCCCCGACGCAGACGAGTATTGAAAATTCTCAATTTGTTTATTATAATCCTGTGTCTACTTTATCGGACGACGCCCCAATCGAATTCATCGTACCAGGCCATGGAGAAGAATACATTGATTTGGCACACACTATGATAAAAATTCGAGCGAAAATTTTGAGACCCGATGGCACTGCTGCTGTTGAGGATTCCGTCGGTCCTGTGAATAATTTTTTGCATTCAATGTTCAACCAAGTGGATGTATATTTCAATCAAAAAGTTGTTACGCCGCCAAATAACCTCTACGCCTATAGAGCATATATTGAAACATTGCTGAACTATGGAGAAGATGCCAAGTCCTCGCATCTCGGAATGGCTCTATGGTCAACTGATACCTCTGGCGCTATGGATACCGCTGCAGTTGTGGGCGCTGATGTGAAAAAAAATAAAGGCCTAATCTCTCGACAAGTATTTACGAAAGGTGGAAGACCGTTTGATCTGCTGGGACATTTGCATTGTGACGTTTTCAATCAAGATAAATTTTTGATGAACGGTGTAGAGCTACGTGTTCGTCTTATCCGCGCAAAGGATGAATATTGTCTCATGGACGATACTACACTTAATTATAAAGTAAATATTATGGAGGCCTCTTTAATTGTTCGACGCGTGAAACTCAGCCCTGGAATATTGATAGCTCACGCTAAAACGCTTGCAAAGACAACTGCAAAATATCCCTTGACCCGTGTTGAGGTTAAATCTTTTGTTCTGCATAATGGAATTATGGGAGAGACGATAGATAACGCAATTTTAGGGCAACTGCCTAAAAGAATTATACTTGGATTTGTTGACAATGCCAGTTTCAATGGAGCGAGGAAGAAGAATCCCTTCAACTTCCAGAATTTTGGAATCAACTTTTTATGCCTGAATGTCGATGGACGCCAAGTACCTACGAAACCCCTGCAACCGAGTTTTACCTCTGACGGGTGTCTAGATGTGGAAGCTTTTAATACTTTATTTGCGGGGACTGGAACGCATTTTAGTGACCATGGAAATAACATTTCTCGTCTAGCATATTCCGACGGCTTTTGTTTATTCGCCTTTGACCTGACTCCCGATTTATCTGCAAGTTCTGCCGGTCATTGGAATCTCGTACAGAGTGGGAGTGTTCGTATTGAAGTACGATTCAACAAAGCAACAGAGCAAAATGTAAATTGTCTGCTATATGCTGAATACGATAATTTGTTGGAAATTGACTCAACAAGACAAGTTATTGTCGACTATAGTGGTTGAAAAAGAATACTAAAATATTTAATAGAGGTTCACCACATAATTACGTCAGTTGCGCCCAAACAACCGAGCAGGTGTCACACCATAAACCTTTTCTACCCGGGTCACAAGGCCACGACTATTGTCCTGCGTACCATCGTCTTATGAATACACTTGAGCTCCTGAAGGTACTACCCCATACCGATGCATCAATTAGAGGCGTCTACCCTGCTGACCGTGTCTCCTGGACATGGTCCCGGCCCTGTGCCATCATCATNGAATACTAAAATATTTAATAGAGGTTCACCACATAATTACGTCAGTTGCGCCCAAACAACCGAGCAGGTGTCACACCATAAACCTTTTCTACCCGGGTCACAAGGCCACGACTATTGTCCTGCGTACCATCGTCTTATGAATACACTTGAGCTCCTGAAGGTACTACCCCATACCGATGCATCAATTAGAGGCGTCTACCCTGCTGACCGTGTCTCCTGGACATGGTCCCGGCCCTGTGCCATCATCATCAACACCGATAACCACAACCAAGCAGGAAGCCACTGGGTTGCCGTTTACCTCGGTTCAAATGGACGAGGAATCTATTTCGACAGCTTCGGAATGCCGCCCTTCGACACAAGAATCGCTCAGCGTCTTAAGCGAAATTGTATATGAATGGAGCCAGAAAAGACTCCAAGATATATCGTCTGATGTTTGTGGCCAGTACTGCATTACTGTGCTTCACTGGTTGTTCAATGATCGGTCTTTACAATCCTTTCATAAACTATTTTCTTTAGACACAAAACGTAACGATCACATTATTATGAAAATGTTTAAAAAAATTACTCAAAACCGAAATTGTAATCGTAAAAATTTGAGTAAACCTTTTCAGAGCTTATCTGGCAAAGGTATTTTACATTGCAATCAGCGTTCCACTAAAAAATATATGTAGCTTCATTAATTGATCAATAATAATAATAATAATAATAATAATAATAATAATAATCATCCTCATCATTATCATCCTTTACAATTAAGAAAATTATGTATCCTAGACAATAAGAATAATTTCTGAATAAATAATTTATGTAATCCTATAAATTGAGCGTCATGTAGTCATTTCTTATTACCACTACCCACTTTCCACCCGCCACTCATTTTCTATCTGGCGGCCATTTTCCACCCACCACCCACTTCCTGTGACCCTCGGACCCCAACTTTGAGGCCCTGCACCCCAGGGGGCCCCCCAGCGCGCCGACGACCTCTTCAAAGGCATGCCGCCGAGGGGGGAGGGGGGAACGTGCACGTGCACTTCCCGGAAAAAGGGGGGAGGGAGCGTGGGAAATTCGCCAATAATGCCCTCTTACTACTGAAATGTAATGATAAAATCCCGCCGAGCTTTTAGCGGCCACGGGAGAGGAGTATTGTGTATGGACTAGTAGCAATAATGGGAACATCTCCTTATATCAATTTATTTCAAGCAGCCGAAACTTCGACATATAAATTATTTTATTCTTCAAATCGAGGATTGTGTTGATAGTGGTTGATAATACCTAATTTGAATATTCCTCAGGAATACAATTAATGAAGTTGTGACGACGTGGGTCGTCGAGGCTCTAAAATATTATTATTGATTTTTTTTATATTACATTTGAATATTTGCGCAAAATAAAATTATTGAGACACCAGGAGGCTACTCTCAATCCGAGGAATCGGGAAGGAAAATGATAAAAATCCGTCTCGATCATAATTATTTTTCTTTTGTCGTCTTCGTCGGGTACAACTCCGAGTCAACGGATTCGAGAAAGAAGAGGAGGCCTTGAGAAAGATCTCTTGAGAAAATCTAGACCGACCCGTCCAGACCCACATGAGAGAGGATGGGATGATGGCGTCCCTCTACAGGGCACATCCATTTCTAATGGTAACACCAGGTGTCTTCAACTGAGGATCCAATGCTTTCAACGCTGGATGACAAAGGTCCCGGGTATCCGGGCCATGAGGAACACTCGAAAGAGGATAACCCCTTCATTTCGCCCATCCAACACCACCAGGAGTCACCAGAAGACTCCTAGACATCGACTCACAATATAAATATTTTTGTTCATCGAGAAATTTTTTGCGGAATTTCGGTTAGAAATCGATATATAGAGAATTTTCGTATTCTACGAATTGTGATAGAAGCTCCTAAAATTTTAAGCCATTCATATTCTTTGTTAGAAATTTCGACTATTATAATACTTCAACGTCCAATCAAAATGGTTGTCTCTCAATGAAAGGAGGAAATCCCCCCATGAAATGGCATAAGCAGGTAGTCCAAGCGGTCCAGCAGCCACTTGGGCAGAGTTGACTCCTGGCTGGCCTAGCGTGCAGTTGCGTCTGCTAATTTAGTATAATTTTCGAGTATTTTGAAGTAAATTTTCTGTATATTGGTCTTCGGAGCTGAGCTTCATCCTGGAGGAAGGTGAAATCTCCAATAAACAGGTGGGCAAAGCACGAAATTGAGTTAAAATTGAAGAAAATTCAACTTTGTGTGGATTTTTTTTTGTGTTAGCGTCGTTGGGCGAGTCCATTATTCTGGCTCGTTCCGCCATTAGTTGGCGTCACTTTGAGTTTTGGGAGTTGATGACGACTCTCGTCTCAGTTTTCCAGACAATTCTGATGTTTTGTGAGAGACCTTAAGATATTTCGAATGTAAATGTTGAAGCTTTAGGATTTAATTTCACTTTAAGTAGAATTATTAGTATCCTTTCAGGAGATTTTCTTGCTAAGAAGCAAATTTTGTTAGAACCATATTACAATCTCTAGTTTGTATAGTGTTTTCATCGATATTTGCGGGAATTAAACCTCCACGAAACTTCTCTGTAAAATACGAATTATTCATGTAACATTTAGAACGAAATTATATTTCTTTTTCATCATTTTTCATAACTTCGTGTTTGTCATTGTGGTGTGAAAGTGGAGGAAAAACCCATAGAGGAGGTATCGTCCCTCCTTCCCCTTGAGATAAGGATTTCGTGGCTTTCTGAGTTAGCTATAATTTTGATAAATCATATTATTAGGTGAAGATCTATGGAGAGGAGTCGGTGATCTCTCCCTAAAATAAATACATCGACTAGCGTCCATTTTGTTAGTAAAATTTTATAAAATAGTAATTTCATATTTCATATTAAGAAATCACGAACGTCACAAAGTAATACTAAATTAATGAAAATCTTCATGAAGATATTAATAAAATTAAGCCTGAAAGACTGGAATTTACAATGAGAACTAAAAATGAAGAAATTAAGTCTACATGTGTCAATTAAAATCACAATTAGTTCCTCAGCATGAAAACCACTTATGCCACTCATGCCTGAAACCGGCTGGATTACACACTCGACGCTTCGCGTCTCGTGTCTAATTCAGCCGGTTTCAGGCTTTGTGACATAAAATTTTGTTCAGTACTTGTTGGGAAATTTCGTCCTTAACGTGTGTGGTTACATCACTCGCCTTCGGCTCATGCTGTAAACCCCACACACGTTAAAGACGAAATTGCCCCACACGTGCTGAAATATACTATTTTCCAACGAACAAAAATAATTTTCTAAAAAGATTATACCAAGTACTACATAATTTGAAGTGAAACGGTGGGACAAATTCAGTTACTCGAACTACTGGATAGATCGTAGGGTTAGTTAACTGGGCGAAAGACGACGCCGCACTGTTTATTACCGAGACTGTGCGATACAACCCCGCGGTATGAATGATAAATCCCAACTAGGCAAATACAGTAATCTAACATCAGCTAACGAGTCATCTATATGGTAAATAGTCAGAGGTTGCTGTGTACGGGTGCTTTACTCTCCAAGCGACGTCGTACGAATAGCTGTGCTAGGGATCGTTTCAAACGTCAACCGTTTTCCTTATTCGCCTCATGAGTTTGTGCATCGGTGGATTGTGAATTCGAGAGAACTCCGAAATCCTAACTTTTTGAGTGATTTTGCTAAGGTCAGTATAAGATTCTGTAAACACAATTTCTTTAAGTGATTTATGATGCAAAAAATGATCAGCAATTGAGAAAAAACTTTCTTTGTAATGTTAAGTTTTACTATACAATTTACTATCTGTATTTCTTCACAGATTTTTTCTAACGCTTTATGGCCTTATTCCATTGGGTTTCTTTTAACGGGCTATGCACTTCGTGTCTCTGTTTGACGCCATACTTAGCTTCACACAGCTCGAGTTTGCCCGCATATGGTTTGACGATACGTCAAAATATCTGACAAAATGTATCACCTTGAAATTCATCTGGCACCAGACATATACACTTCCAAAAATGTTTTTATGAAAAGAGTTCCTTTAAATATGTCCGCTATTTGGAGATAAACACTTTAGTAAATTTTCTACTGTCATACTTTCTTTATGAGTTAATCAACGAAGCAAAAACAAACTTGATCCATGGTCCAACCTGATGCATCGTCCCGACTGACTTCTCACAGAACCTGAGTTAAACTCTGGTTAAATCCCGGTTATACACTGATTAAACCTTGATTAAACCCGGACCGAAAATTAATTGGAGTTTTGAAAGGGTCGAAATGATACGCAAATATTTAGATGAGATTTCAATTGATGATAGAACTATGACATGAAAAAGTAGGAAAAAAGAATAGTTAACCCTCGAGTGATCGCGCTATGAGCCAAGCGCAGTCCTTTTCGTATGTTTTATGATAACTGAAAATATTGATAATCACGAAATGCCAATTTAGGAATTCCTCAAATAATCTGTCCTCGTGGCATTAAATCCGGTTTTATTGTTCTACGGCCACCAAATCTTTTTTTATTAATTTTTCAATGAAGTGCGATCAGAGAAAAATAGCGCTTTGCTCGTTGTGCGACCAGAGTCGTAGTAGAAATTTGACGAGCGACGTTGCCAGCCCTCGTGCTGTTCCCAGCTGGCAGATGAAAAATTGCGGGCCGATGAGCAGCCAGATTGTTGACGTATTATTTGATGGGAAATACAAACAGGAGATTATGCAAAAAATGTATCTTTCGTGGAGAGAAGGTTTCATTAACGTTCACGATGTATTTTCCATGAAGAATCAATATGAATGACAGTAAAAAAAATTTCAATGTGTAGTGTGTTTTGATGTAGACATTCATGAATGAACGAAATAAAAAATATTTATAACGGAAAATTGAGATCATTAGATGATAATAGTGGCGAATATTTGATAATACCGATAATAAGTCAACTGCCTTCTGGATTTTCCAGGAGATCTGCCTGAAGGGGAACTGGGAGGTTAGGTGAAGACCGATTGACGAGAGATAATTTTTTTGTGATGTCATTAGAGATAGGTGACTGTTGAGAAAATACGATTGTCACTGTAAATAGTAAGTTGACAAAAAATAGTCTTCCCCCATGTATACGAATTTGATATTTCATTTGATATTTAGAAAACAAATATTCTTTGTCTTGTTCGTATAATTGTTTCAGAAGTAAAAAGGAAAAAACGTAAAAGAAAAAAATTTTGATTCATTTCACTTTCCCGCAATTTATAATTCGCGCGCTTGCGACTGACAACGGAGTATCGTTCTGGCAACGTCGCACTCTAAAATACACGGACTGCTCAGCGCTTAGCGCGCGACCAAACTCGTTCGGTGGAGAGACGCAATCACTCCAGGGTTAAATAAGAATTTAAAAAAAGAGAATGCATTCCGAAGCCAAATGCTTATTTATTGGCAACAATAACTATACTCGTTTATAAAAGTAATACCTCTATCAACTATTTACTCTTATCTTGCCCGCAACGATTACCCCTCGGGATTCTCTGCTGCTTGGCACATATTTCTGAGCCTTTGCAAATCGAGGGAACAGTTCCTATCAAAAGTCGAATCCTTGTGGCATATCGCACGATATGATCCTCATGATCGTTTGATCCTTGTCCGGCCTGCGTGTCTCTCACTTTCGACCACTGTGATTCTTTAGCTTAACCCATTTAAGGCTAACCCTTATAAGGCTGGTTAATACTATGGTACAGTATACTGTCTTTTACTCATCACCATAGCGCTTGTTCTACTCTTGCAGCCTGCACTTTAACCTTTTTTCTATCGTTCATTGATGTCTTTTTCTTACTCTTGTTGAGAGCCCGCCTCCTGCCCTTTTCAGCTTTGCTTTTACGTTAAACAATGTAACACTTACAGCATTATTTGACCGTGTTACATCGAAAACTACCATCTGCGAGACATGGAATCCTACTAAAATTTCTCTGTGAGTTCGTACGACTGCTGAAGGGTTAATGTTTCCCCTCTCTTACTCGAATTGAATGTTATTCTCCTGAAAATTACTATCAAACTCTTCATAAACTTTCGATTCTCTCCTAAAAATGCTATTAATAAATAATGTACTGCATATGAATTGACTGCTGAAATGTTGACAGAAGCAAAATTGTTTCGAAATATATTTCCGGAGGATGTAGGAAGAACGTTGAGGATACTATCGAATACTATTTATCCATAGCTTGATGTATGGTATCAATTTGGTCCACCGCAAATCTCAGTCGACGTCTTTTAAAATCGTTATTTATTGCGTGTAAACTACTTGCAGGGCCGACAGTCCACGGTACAACACCTCGGTATACCAAAGGGATCAAAATTCAGGCTTTTTCTTGTGCTCGTAAACAAAAAAGAATCACTTGTAATACCACGAGAGCTTCAAAATTATCGAGTATTTCCCGATAGGTTCGTTGCAAACAAATGAAGGAGTCAAGTTTTTCAGGTATAAAAATCACGAGCGCGAAGCGCGAGTGATTTTTCCTGAAAAACTTGACGACGTCGTTTGTTTGCAGGGAACCTTGAGGGAAATACTCGATTAATTTTGAAGCTCGAGCGGCATTCGGGGGATTATTTTTTCAAACCAAATTTCTGTCGACAGGATTGTTCCATGAGACGAACCTCACAGTTGTGAAATACAAATNCCAATTGCTCAACACTAGTGTCCGTACGTAACGTGTATTTTCTTTCATCACAGAAAGTTGTAAACTGATTCCAGACTGTTTTTTTCGATTTCACTGTATTAACTGGAACATTTCCCTTCACTTTTTCGTCGATGGTTTGTAGGGAATGCTCTCCAAATCTACTCATTTTTACGTCAAAGCCACGAGGAATTACAATCGAATTGAATCTGTCATTGACATCTTGGGTTAATTCGACTGGGTATTGTTTTGTTTTTAATATATAGGAACTACCAGAGAAAATTATCAAAAAATTATCAGTATAATACCATGGTCCTTGGTACCACGTGACGTCGAATGGACCAATCCTGTTGACGGAAATTTGGGTTGAAAAAATAATCACCTATATTCAACATGTATAAATTCTGAAATCGGATATCTCTGGTGTAATGTTGACATGGTAAAATATGCGACATACGTTTTTACTCACTGTGAGACATTATGTTCAAAATTACAGAGTGATGGCTTATTGACGGGAAAATTGGCAAATTCTAAGGCAACAGTCCAGCAATATTTCATGTAAATTGTTCCCATTGTCCACAACAGTAGAACTACAATTTCGAACTGAAGTCAATTTTTGATTAGATTTCAGAATGAAACTATTCACACATTTAGTAAAAGTTCATCAGAAAAATGATTGATTCGTTGAAAAGTTGATGGAAGTTCGAATTTCAACTTAACATAACTAGAGACATTGATAGAAAATACAAAAATCTCAATTGAATATTGCGTCACATTTTTCCTATTTCAAACCTGGCCAGAAGCTGTATATTTGCGATATTAAAGGAATTTACCTTTTTAAAAAAACGCATGTAATATTTTTTTCTGCTGTTTTTCGCGGCATAGCTGGTCATATGAAGAACAAATAAATAATATATAAAAACATGAATATGAAATATAAAAAGAGTTTTGAATAAATATAATTATTTTTTAAAAATTAAAAAAAATATGCGTATGTATCTTTTTTTTCTTTTAAAATGCAATTACAATTTCAAATTGCTATTTCTTGTTGGTTCGTTCCTTTTTTCATTTTCGCGCACCTTCTGTGCTAGTCAATGAAAAATCTCTCAAAATTAGCCGCTGAATTGATTAGTAGTTAAGCTAATTCAATATTCTACAAAATGTAAAAAAAAATAAAATTACCATCACTATTTTGTTAACGACTACGCTTTATAATATCGTTATTGTGAATTAGAAACAAATTAAAGAAATATGAGATGACCCATTTTACACAAAAGAGAAGGATGAGCCTGGAGGATGCATAGCAAGCGCCGTATAATTGGTGGAAAATCCGCCAAGTGTGAACGAAGCTGAATCACCGGACCGTGATACCTCTCATATACCGCATGCGATTTCCGGTTCGCGTGTTCGCTCTAACGCGGTCCATGCATTTTATCTTAGTTTATGGGGCCTTGCAGAGAACTCACAGGTAGTTTTCAAAGGGCTTCGTATTTGCACATTCGCACAACATCGCGGCTAAGACCGCGGATCCCGCCTTGTAATAAATTTACTTTTTGCTGCCCAATGGAAGCTTTGTAATCGTTGATTTCGATGATCTTATAATCTTACCTAGAAATGGTATAGAATGTCCTGAAACGTGAAAATATGATGTTTTTCAAAAATATATATATATCTCTATGTGTGTGCGGAATTTTCGGAAAATTTGTATAAATCTTTACAGAAAAAGAATGAAAGTTGAAGCTAAAAATCTGAAATTGTGTCACATAATTGGTATTGTTGCTAATTAATTTAATTGGCTAATTAATTGGAGCACTTTTAGGGGCAATATCAAGCCAATCAGTCAAGTAGTTTTCGAGATATAGCAATTTCTTCAAAATTTGTTGTTCTCAATATTTCAAAAACTACGCAACTGAACTCAATTTTTTTCATGTCAAAATATGCCTTATGATAATATCTATCAAATCAAATAACAGGATCGCTCTGTTACTGCTAAAAGTTTAATAATCGATATTTTTCATATTCACGATGAAATCGTCGAGTTTCCAACAACTCCCTTAATATTCTACTTTTTGCAAATAACTGTTTTACTCAATATCTTCCGAAATACACGGAGAGAATATAAAATTAAAAATTACCATGTGAACATAGTAATCGAAGACCAGACCGAACAAACATCAAAAGTTGATTCACCTTGACCGAATTTTTACTCGAGCCAAATTGAATTTTACTTTTATTCTACCAGTCTGTAAAAGGCGTAAAGCCATACAGTGGAACAAATAAATTATTGTCATTTATTCTACCAGTTTCTACTAAATCGACTCGCAATTTTTACTATGTTCAACAGTGAATTTTGAGTGCGGCGGACATGGTCCTCGATTACAATCTGTTTCTTTTGGCCTTTCTTCTCATTTTCATTAAAACCATCAATTTAGAATAAAAATCTTTAAATTAATTTTTCTGTTTTTCTTTCTTCTGTTTGCGTCGATCAAGTTCTCTCTCTATCCTTCGGTTTCTTCTCTTTTGTATAACTACAAATCTTTTCTAAACGATAGACTGAAAAATCAGTATTATTCAAATCTTTACCTTTCATTTCAAACCCAGACTTCATTATTATTATTCTCTAATTTTTTTCCATTGAACATTAAGAAGCTGCAGATGCACCTAGTACTTCAAAGGGTAAGAATTCGCTAAACAAAAATATTATTTTAATCGAAAACAAGGACATGAATGATATCTCATTTAATTTGATTGAATTTGTTATTTAAAAATTTCCTGTTATCACACGTCACATAGCCTCGCAACACTGCTTGTTTTTTTGTAATTATAAATTCGAGTCCAAAAAGTAGGTATACTCAAGCTCGTCTCAGTTCAATTCTTTTCTCTCATTCAGACTAGAACCACTCATGACAAAAATTGTTCCATTCGAAAAAAATCTGATTTTTATTTTGTACAGTTGCGAAAAATTATTCAATCCAAGAAAATGGATTATGCGATCGAGAGTAACTATAAAAAACGCAATACATAGCCAAAGTGCACTTCAAGCGATTCCTGAGAAAAAAAATTCCCGATAGATTTCAAAGAGTGGATGGGGATAAGAGCAAACTGCTGTTACACTGGCAATGGATCGGATTAAATATTATTATGAGGAGGAACGTGACGTGTCGTGTGTTCATGCACCCTTTTTTTCCCTCCACAGAGCCCACACACTCGGGGAAAAATTGTCGAGTCTCGAAAGTTTGGCGGTTTTCCCAGGGACTAAAAAAAGGGAATAGCCGTGGGTTAATATTGGCAAGAGTACACCACATTTTCATAAGAATGAATTTTTCATATTGGCGCGATATCACCGCACTCGCCTGTATTAATCAAGCTGCTCTGGTTTTCCCACTCTTTTATTCCCTCTTCTATCATAATCGCAGAATGAATTCGATTAAAGTGGTTTCCACTTCGTTTTTCAATAGAAATGGGAATTCATAAGAAATTGAGAAATTGCATAATAAATCGAATTCAATCAGTGTCAATACAAGGTGAACAAATCTAATAATTCGAGCTGATGATATTGTCCAAGAACAATTCGTCATGGTCGAGAACATACACTGATAGACTGATTCATTTATTCCAAACGAGATTCGTTAATAGTTAACGAATGGTTCACTTGAGAAGTGAAAATCAAGTCGAAGAAGGCTCCACAAATGTGCATTTGTTAACTATTAACAAATGAGCATTTGGTGAGATCGAATAGACCCGCGTCTCCAACCAAATCCATTCGCTAACAATTAATCCTTTCTATCAGGGTAGCGAATGAGCAGATGCTGAGGGATTTCATTACAAAGACAGGAAAATTTTATCTAGAATTTTCGAAGAAGACAACTCATTACGACTTCGTAGTTGTTAACTGCAAACATTATTTCATGCAACTGATTTCATAATATTTCACAAATCACTGTGGTAGGGGTTGTGTTTCTTTAGTGATTGAGCATGAAAATTCATTGGCATTTCAATGGCACCAACTGCAAACCGACTATTGACGAAGTCACTGCCAAGCACATTTCTTGCCTAGTAATGATGGAAAATATTGTTAAAATTCCAGCTTCTTTTTCTCCACGGACTAAGGAAGACATTGTAGAGATGGCTTTAGCGATTCGAATGGATTTAGAATCGATCATTAAGAAGATTTGAGAGGGATTGAGATATCTTAGTCTGGCATCAACGATACCATTTCCCCTAGTCCTAATCCCTATAGCCCCAGCCGATAGTTTTGATATGTAAATACAATCGATTCCTTGTCCTCCCGGTATCAGGGTGATTAAAATATCTGTACCTGGATTAACGATATGCAACGAATGTCCTCGCCAGACGTCTTATCCCAACTGCTATTTCAATAGATAGGACTCTCCAACTTCCGTCCACTATACGCTAACTGTGTATCTCATAAAGAGCACTAGTAACGCCGCCTCAGCGGTGTCTCTTGGTAACTTTCGGGTGTTAATGACTAATTTCATAGCTTTATCTCTTGAATTTTGAATTCAAACTAAACCTTCAAACAGACAAGCAAGTTACATCATCCAAAGTAAAAACGACTGAAAAATGTCCATAATTTGACATGAATTTTGCTTGAGTGATTCCATTCAATTCGAGTGTAGTTATGACATTCAGTGACAAGTGAAAATTGAAAAAGAAATGTTTCAATCGTTTGTTTTTTCTGCCTATAATATGTCATTTTCCGCCACGAGTGGCGGAATCGGCGGTAGGCAGCTAGCTTATTTTCGATTATCATAACAAGTAAGGGATGCATTAGGATTCAAGATATCTCTATTTCACTCGTTTGGCATGCATTTTGAAATACACGAATTCAGTTCATTTCATTTACGATTTAGACAAAGAAATTGTTAAAATACACACCTTGTACTCAGGCGAATTGTCACTAGGTTATGTGCGTGTGAGTATGCTAGATTTCGGTGAGTTGCGCTCTAATTAAGAACCGAGTAGACACGTTTTTATTCTGGCTCCAAAATCACGCTCATGTGTTTCATACTAAATCCTGAGATACTCTGATTCAGGTGGACTATCGATCTGTAATAATCTCGAATATCTCTGAATAAATATTCTTTTGTTACTTATTCATTAATTACTGAATTGATTTACTTCATTTCCTGCAAGAAGATTATGTGACTCAAAAGACCGAAAGACTATCTAAATTATAAGAGTTTCTTCTCCGCGCATAATGTTCATCAATTTAATGAGATCCTATGAAACTTTCAAACATTTAAGTTACCAAACTGCATTCGTCCGATCATTGGATCATTAATTATAGTAGAAAGTCCAAAAGATTCTGGAAAGAAATAAATCAAGAGAAAAATACATGAGGAGTCGGAACATTCTGCAGCAGTTCATTCCAAGCCTCATTCGCTTTTTCTTCAAGGAAACATACCGAAACACCTTTTCCAAAGGGTGCGGGTTCTGCAGGAATATATCACCACTTGCGTTGGTAAAGACTCATCCGTCCTCATTGACCGAGGCGGGAAACTGCAAAATGGGTTTGGAAAGGTAGTTATAAGAGCGATAGGAAATGGCAACTGAAGCGCCTCTAACGATATTATTACGCGGTTCATTTAAGTTAGATAACAATAACTCCATGGCCGAGACTGGTCTGGCATCAACGGAGCTTGCACCAGACCTACCGCTGTACAATATCCGCTACATATCTCGCCTCCAGCCTAATTACTTGCCGGCTCGAATCCACAGAGGAGAAAGAGGAGTGGAAGAGGCACAGAAGAGGGGAGAGACGCCAAAACGGAACTCGCCCGCGGGTATGGAGTATAAGCTTCATACCATCTCCCCATTCGAAAAGAAGCGAGTACCTATCTCACTTCACTTCGACCCTAACACGCCAGCCAGGGAAAAAGGGATGGTAGTCTATCGCTACGAACGATAGGAACTTTCATTCTGTTTTTTATACTTCCAGTTTAATTAGTTCTCTGATAATACGTGGGACTATCTCAGCTCTACAGCGAAATAGGAAATCCTTGTGTTTCTCTGTTTTCCCATTGGTTACAATTCAATCATTTTTGAATAATTAAATTTTTATGTACTTAATATATCACGGGTAAAAAATGCCGTTTTTCGAAGATCTTCACAAAATCTTTTGGAAGACATTTTGAAAGATTATTTGAAAGATTTACTATGTTGCAAAGAAATTATTCAGAAAGTAAAAATTCGTCTTTGGAAAAACCTTCAAAGGTAATATAACAACAAGATATTTTGAAAACAAAAAAGGATTGGCACGATTCGAAAATTTGGACCTCTTTTTTAGCTTTTTCTTTGGAGCTTGATTCTTCGACCATTTTTTGGACCCAATTAGGCCTTCATTTTGAAGCTGATTTTATATCAATTTTGTAATTTTTGTGCGACGAGTTATTGAACACTTCCATTAAAAAACAAGTGAGATCTCGCTTTCGTGACACCATAATCAGTATATGTTTGCCAATAAATTAGCAATTTGCTTCCAAATGGAATTTCTAGAACGGTGTATTTTAAATTGAACTCAGTGATTGGCCCTTTTATTGTTTTCAACGTTTTAAGTTTTGGGTTCTTCGTTGGGTTTTCCGCTTCGAAATAACTTTCGGTTTGTTGTTCTCATCGAGACAAAGAGCAACTGAGGCTCACATCTTCGAGCTTTGTTCAGTTTCTAAATCTATCAATGGAAAAGGGCGCGTTAGAGTCATAACAACCCAGACGAGTTTTTACATTGGGTTTCAGATGAAAAGGTGTTAAATCCACTGTACGGTGATTGAGTTTTATGTAAGTAGCATCGTGAGAGACTTCATTCCCAGGTAATCGAATTGATTGTTATTACTTTCATCCTCTAACGGTTCGCAGAAGTCAACAGACATTGAGTTCGGAAGTCTTGATACATGTGAGAGCCTGCAGTCAATGAAGCCAGGAAAAAATATCAGAAAACTCTGAAGAGGTGCAACAGAAAATAATTGCGCTCTCACGACTGTTCAATGTTTTTTAATTGATCCATTTTTTGGATATTTTTGGAGATGGTTCCCAAAAACCATTTAGAAACAACTGACGTTTTCTCCAAAACAGCTAGATCGATTGGCCTGAAGTTAAATAAAGAGTTAGTTCCCATTAATATCTATAATCTGACAAAATTTGAGATTTCTTGAAAGTATGTTAGTCTTTTAATTCTACGATTTTGTAAAAATTGACCACCACGTAGACAGGCGCACATACACATGTGGTCGTAAAACTTCGTATTTTGATATTTTTGAAGCACTCGATCCACATAATAAATGAAAAGCAAACGAAAACACAATGGAAAATATATTGTTTACATTTCTTTTTCATTTGCTATATGATACGAAAGCTTCGTTTTTTCTTCGTGATAGGCCCCCTGAGTTACGTAAACTCTGTAATGTGAAAAGCCTAGTATAACTCGCGAATAGGGACTCCGGTACTACGGAAGCCCGGTCATGCCATCGATTGGAGACACTGTGAAACCCAGTTAACCTGGTCTCGTATTATATATAGACATAGTCTGTCGGAATAAAATATAGCGTCGTTCAATGGCGTCCATCGCGTGGCTTCGCTCGTATTGCATTCATCTCGCTTCACAAAATTGAAGAAATTCCAAGTGAAAATTGCTGTTCGGATCTTCAGCAGTACGTGAAAATATAAAATTCTATATTTTGAAGGTTCCAAAGGTATGTAAACCTATAATTCGTTGATTTTATAGTTCCTCAATCCCGCATAGGTTAGGGGCTTGGGTTTCACCTCATGAACCTCATGGAAGGTCTTCACACTTGCACAATTTGGAACGGAAAGTGCGAGAATCTCCAGGGGATTGAAGTAATTAGAGTCCTCAAATAGATATTCCAGTTCCTAGGTTAATGTTCCTCCACGAGGATTGAATTCACGAAGGATTATCTTTGCATGGGGAAGGGGGGGGGGAGTAGGCCTACAGATGAGTTCAATTTTTTTTAAATGAAAAATTCAATTTTTGAGATTGTTTTGGCACTTGTGGTTCTGGGAAGTATTTGACACACAAAAAGTGGAAATTCTATGAATCCGTCAGCCAAAATGAAAATAAGAGAATTATGTTTGTCTTTTAATGAAATTTTTTGAGACATTATGGATTGACAATTCTATCATTTTTTCTTGTTCTGAAAATTATTGAGTTCTCACTAACTAGGGGGAGGGTTACTGGATGTATCCCTAAGTTTCACCATTTTTAATTACGAAGAAAATAGAATGCAGTCTCCGGAATGATTTTCGAATCAATGAATGAGCGAATAAGGGGGTTGCTTCTAATTGTTACCATTTTACATAAAAATGGGGAGATTTTTATGGAGAACTTTCCCAAGTTTCAGATTTTCATGATGTTTTTCCAATGACATTAAGTCTTCCAAAAAAATTTCAAATTTATTAATGTGCTAATGGGGTGGCCCATTCACCATTTCTGCATGCACTGGGGTTTCGCAAACTTGGGGAGAGTTATTTTGCGTAATCCTCAAGTTTCCAATTTTTTCAAATGGGATTTACTCTCCAAAATTATTTTTAAATCAAGGAACTAGCTCATGACGGGAATTTAATAATTACGATTTAGCAATTTTTTGAGCTTTTGCAAACTTGGAGAGAGTTTTCTAGAGATGATCCCAAGTTTGCAATTCTCCCATTTTTTCAATGGGATTCGGTCTTTATCATGTTTTTTTTATTAATTAATTTGCTAATGAGGGGGACTAATTGCGGTTTTCACGAAGTGGAATATTGAAAAAAAAAGTAGAAATAAAATGATCGAGATTAACAGATTCAATTTTTTTCAATTCTCAATTGTTGTAAGATTTTAATTTCAATCTCTTAATTTCTGGTGAGTGACGAACTTGCGTTTCACTTCGTGGAAGCTCGCCATCCCCCTAGGGTTCTAGAGCTACAGCTTGAGAATCACCTGGAGTCTGATGTGGTTGAGTCATTAGAACGTCTGTACAACTCCCACGAATGCTCCTCTTTAAGAATATAATTCTTTAGGGATTTTTTCGGTGCTGTTCTGAGAATAATTTTAGATTTGTCTCTGAGAGAAAAATTTCCGATTTCAAGCCATTTCCCCTCGTATGTTGGACGAAAACTGAATTTTCCATATTCTTGGCTTCGAAAGGGTTCTCGCAACCCAATTTTCATTCGATCAAATTTTTTTTTCGTATTTCCGTTAAATTGCATATACTGAGCGAGTATTTATGTTCAGTTATTTCAATCAGATGATAGGAGAATCATTATCTTGTAGTTTACTCATTCTTATCATTTTTTTTAGAACGTATGCAGGAATTTTTTTTATTTTTTTATTTCAGATGGGAAAAATTTCTGTGACGCATGGAAGA
>SMLE01000276.1_pt1 | contig 21167 bp, 21 predicted proteins | sample 2451431 | NCBI scaffold set ML178787.1 | reverse complement strand
TCATTAAAAAATAGCATGTTACCTGATTAGCCGATTAATGCGACAGAACTTTTCTTCGCCGTCACGGCGTCATTGAGGGGAGTGCCTTATGCAAGGTCGCCTGAGCTGGGATGAGTTTATTGCGCTGATGTGGAATGCTACATTAGAGACGGGGTACATGGTGGGGCTGGCAGCGCTGTTTACCGTGCTGATTGGCCTGCCGCTAGGTGTGGTGTTGTTTATCACGCGATCTTACGGGGTTGCGCCTTTACCTTGGTTAAACCGGGGGCTGGGCGCGCTGATCAACGTTGGCCGATCGCTACCGTTTGTGGTGTTGTTGATTGCGCTGATCCCGTTAACCCGTCTGATCGTCGGCACCACACTTGGAAGTACGGCGGCGATCGTACCGATCACTATCGGGGCTTTTCCCTTTTTTTCCCGCGTAGTGGAAAATGCGTTGGATGAGGTTGAACGCGGGCGTATTGAGGCGATCCTGTCAATGGGGGGATCGCTCTGGCACGTGATCGGCAAAGTGTTGCTGCCAGAAGCGCTGCCAACGATCCTGGCAGGCGTGACGTTAACGGTGGTGTTGTTGATTGGATTCTCTTCCATGGCTGGTGTGATCGGCGGTGGTGGTCTGGGGGATCTGGCGATCCGCTACGGCTACCAGCGTTTTAACGATCAGGTGATGGCGGGTACGGTAGTGGTTCTAGTGATTTTAGTTCAGGGCGTGCAATCGATCTGCGATCGTTTGGTACGCGCGTTGGCCCATCGACGATGATCCGATCGTTGGTGTGGAACACGATCGTTTCTGTGATTATATTTTAGGCGTTCAATCGCAGATGAAAGATAAATCGCTTGTGCTCCGAGACTAACCAGTCCACAATTGCGTCCCGCTCGCGCAGTAGGCTATTTTTTATGCAGCGTGTTTTCGGGTATCGAAGTGCTTACTCCTCTCTTTTGCGTTTCATGTAATATAAAATCTCATAATTTTCTTAACAGACTTATCCACAGGTTTCTCTTTGCCTGCGTAAAATGATCTTTGGCAAGATTGTCAAAGGTATATTTATATATTACTGATATTTATCGATAAAAATAACTCATCAAAATGTTAAGGCGATCACTTGCACTTTCTTCACGGATTGATTGGCAAGGAGTTTTATATTTATGCACAGGGCGGGCCAGGATGATATGACCGCCTGGCAACACTTCAGGCATCGCGCGGTAATCCTTTTTCAATAGCACGAATCAGCCGTTTTTTCTGCGGCAACTGCACGTCGATAGATTGCGCGGCACGGCGTGCCAATTGTTGCTCAATTGCCCAGTGAATATGCTCATCGATCAGTGCGCTCTGCCCGAGTCGCGCTTGTAAGGCTAGCACAACATTTTCCTCGTAGGGGGCATTCCCCAGCTCCACAGCGATATTACGTAGCCAACGCTGGTGACCGATGCGGCGGATGGCTGAGCCTTCAGTGATGCGCAGAAATTTTGCTTCATCCCACTGAAACAGGTCCAGCAACGCAGGCGTATGCAGTGCGGCGCGCGGGCTAAAATCATCTTCATCGGTAAGCTGGGAAAAACGGTTCCAGGGGCAAATCAGTTGGCAATCATCACAGCCGTAAATACGGTTGCCCATCAGCGGACGCAACGCTTCGGGAATGGCACCTTCCAGTTCAATGGTCAGGTAGGAGATACTGCGTCGGGCATCCACGGTATAAGGCGCAACGATGGCCTCGGTAGGGCAGGTTGTCATGCAGGCGACACAGCGGCCGCACTGTTCTTCCAACGGTTGATCGACCGGTAACGGCAGGTCGATCAGCAATTCCCCGAGGAAGAACCAGGAGCCCGCTTCCCGATTGAGGATCAGCGAGTGTTTACCCACCCAACCTAACCCAGCCTTGGCCGCCAGCGGGCGCTCCATGATCGGTGCAGAATCGACGAAGGGGCGGAATTGCAGGCTGCCGCAATGTTCCTGTATCCGGTCACCCAACTTTTTCAGCCGCTGACGCAACAGTTTGTGGTAATCACGCCCCAGCGCGTAGCGGCTAACGTAACCGAGCGTCGGGTTATTCAGGGTCTTGGCAAAGGCCGCTTTGGCGGGCAGATAGTTCATGCGCACGCTGATAACGCGCAGCGTACCGGGCAACAGTTCATGCGGGCGGGCGCGCAGCATACCGTGGCGTGCCATCCACGCCATTTCACCGTGATATTGCTTATCCAACCACGCCTGAAGCCGCGGCTCTTCATGGGAAAGATCGGTATCGCAGATCCCTACCTGCTGAAAGCCCAATTCACGTCCCCACGCTTTGATGAGCTGGGCGAGTTGGTTAAGGTCGTAGGGATAAGTCATGAGGAACCATTTGGGAAAGATAAACGCAGTTATTTTATCACATCGTCTGACGGACGTCTGTGCGCTGAGGATCACCGATGCCATGCGACATTTACCCCACAGGTTTCTGGCAGCCGGTATCAGACCTTGCTAAGTTGAGACATAAAGATAACCATGCGTTATCCGTTTTTGCTACAAGCGCTTATGTTGCCTGGGAGGAACTCATGCCCCATACCGTACCTGCTCATCAGCGCAGGTTACCAGACCGCGTTTATCCACCCGACTGGCTGCGCCGTGAAGAGCCTGATGCTGCACAGCAAATGGGGATCACGCTCTATGCGTTGATGCAACGTGCTGGAGAAGCCGCTTACCAACATGCCCGTCGCTGTTACCCGAATGCGCGCCGTTGGCTGGTGCTGTGCGGGCATGGCAACAACGGCGGCGATGGCTATGTGGTGGCTACGCTTGCGCGCGCCGCAGGGATTGACACCACTGTGGTCGCGTGCAAGGCTGCACGGCCTCTGCCAGAGGAAGCACAGTGTGCCTACGCGGCATGGCAGACGGTGGGGGATGTGGCATTAACGCCCGACGCCCCCTGGCCTGACGGCATCGATTTGATTATCGACGGCCTGCTGGGGACGGGGTTATCCTCCGCGCCGCGTGCCCCGTATCAGGCGCTGATCGCACGCGCTAATGCCCACGCTGCGCCGGTGCTGGCGCTGGATATTCCCTCCGGGTTGAATGCGCAAACCGGTGCCTGTGCCGGAGAGGCGATCGTCGCTGCCTGCACCGTTACCTTTATTGCGCTAAAACCGGGGCTGCTGACGGGCAGGGCGCGCGCTTGTGTCGGTGCGTTACACTGTGCGGATTTGGGCCTGTCTGCCTGGTTGCAGCAGCACCCCGCGCCGATGCGGCGTTTATCCCGTGAACATTTACCGGGCTGGCTGACGCCTCGTTCGCCGCTGGCGCACAAAGGCGATCATGGCCGATTGCTGCTGGTGGGGGGCAATGCCGGGATGGGGGGCGCGATTGCGATGGCGGGAGAAGCCGCATTGCGCAGTGGCGCGGGGTTGGTGCGAGTGCTCACTCACATGCAATACGCGGCGGCGTTGCTGATGGCTCGCCCGGAACTGATGGTGCACGCGCTGAGTGATGCCACGCTGCGTGAAGGGCTTGACTGGGCCGACGTGGTGGTGATTGGGCCGGGACTGGGGCAAGATAGCTGGGCGAAAAGCGCACTGCGCGCCGTGGAAAATTGTAACAAACCCATGCTGTGGGACGCGGATGCGCTAAACCTGCTGGCAATGAGCCCTTTTAAACGTCAAAATCGTATTTTAACCCCACATCCGGGGGAAGCGGCCCGTCTGCTGAATTGCCGCGTGGCGGAGATTGAAAGTGATCGCTTACTTGCTGCCCAGAAACTGGTACAACGCTATGGCGGTACGGTCGTGCTAAAAGGGGCGGGTACCGTGATTGCCGATGAATCAGATGCACTGGCGCTGGCTGACGTCGGCAACCCTGGTATGGCGAGCGGCGGCATGGGCGACGTATTGTCTGGTATTATTGGCGCATTGCTTGGACAAAAATTGTCACGCTATGCGGCAGCGTGCGCCGGCTGTGTGGTGCACGGTGCGGCGGCCGATGCGCTGGCCGAGCAGCGCGGCACGCGAGGGATGTTGGCAACCGATTTGATGCCAGTATTGTCCCGCTATGTTAATCCTGAGTGGATACCCTTAGAAAAGACAGAATGAAAAAAGTAGATTTTCCGCTGCCGGATGAGGCAGCTACCATCGCATTAGGGGCATCGTTGGCGCAGGCCTGCGACAGCGCATGCAGTATTTATCTTTTTGGCGATCTGGGTGCCGGTAAAACCACGTTCAGTCGTGGTTTCCTTCAGGCGCGCGGCCATCAGGGCAATGTGAAAAGCCCTACGTATACGCTGGTCGAGCCTTACGCGCTGTCACCGCTGGCGGTGTACCATTTTGACCTTTACCGTCTGGCGGATCCTGAAGAGCTGGAGTTTATGGGGATCCGCGACTACGTGACGCAGGATGCCATCTGCCTGATTGAATGGCCGCAGCAGGGAGAAGGTATTCTCCCCAGTGCCGATCTTGAAGTGCATCTGAACTATGAAGCGCAAGGGCGGCATGCGCAGTTGATCGCCCTATCGGCGCTGGGTGAAGGTATTCTGGCGCAGATCTCTTCTCTGCCGGAGAGTGAAACGCCATGATGAAACGCGTGCTCGCTCTGGTGATGTGGGCTGGGCTGCTGCTGGCCAGTACAGGTTGGGCCGCCAACCTTTCTGATATCAAAGTGGAAAACGGTGATAATCAGGCAACGGTCAGCCTGAATTTCAGCGGACAACCCATCTATGCCTTTTTCCCGCTCAACAACCCGGATCGGGTGGTGATCGATATCCGGCAGACCGGTGTGGTTCAAGGGCTGCCGCTGGAGTTCAGCGGGCAAAACATTATCAAACGCATTCGTACCAGTCAGGCGAAGGATGCACAGAGCCTGCGACTGGTGCTGGATTTGACCCAACCGGCCAAAACGCACGCCTCCACACAGAAAGCCGGCGCGGGCTTTAACGTGGTGTTTACCGTTGCCGGGCAGCAGAAAGCGAAGGTGGCTAAAGCGCCGTCGGCGGCTCCCGTTACGCGTGAAACCCGTAATACGGCACCGGTCGAATCGGGTGGCAATCCGTTTAACAACAAACCTACCGTGGTGGTGAACAGCAATGCCTCAGCGCGTGCAGCAACGCCGCGTTCTGGCGGTACCAGCGAACCGGTGATCGTCGCCATTGATGCCGGACACGGTGGACAGGACCCCGGTGCTATTGGGCCTTCTGGCTTGCGCGAGAAAAACGTGACGCTGGCGATTGGGCGCAAATTGCACACCCTGCTTAATAGCGATCCTAATTTTAAAGGCGTGATGACGCGAGACGGCGATTACTTTATCTCTGTCATGGGACGCTCCGATGTGGCGCGCAAGCAAGGTGCCAACCTGCTGGTTTCCATTCACGCGGATGCCGCGCCAAACCGTGGGGCTTCCGGTGCTTCCGTATGGGTGCTCTCCAACCGGCGTGCTAATAGTGAGATGGCCAACTGGCTGGAACAGCACGAGAAACAGTCGGAACTGCTGGGTGGCGCAGGGGACCTGCTGGCAAGCAACAGTGCCGATCCTTACCTGAGTCAGGCGGTGCTGGATTTGCAGTTCGGTCACTCTCAGCGCGTCGGTTATGACGTGGCGGTCAAAGTGTTGCAGGAAATGCAGCGCGTCGGGTCGTTGCACAAACGCAGCCCGGAACACGCCAGTCTGGGTGTACTGCGTTCGCCGGATATTCCCTCGTTGCTGGTGGAAACGGGCTTTATCAGCAACCTGACCGAAGAGCGCCTGCTGGGAAGCAGCGATTATCAGGATAAAATCGCCACGGCGATCTATCGGGGGTTGCGCAGCTATTTCCAGGCGCATCCAGTACAATCCGTCCCAAAGCAGGAAAACCGACCGGTCGTACAGCCGGTCAACCGTATGGCTACGACGCCCATCACGTCGGCATCCAGTAGTACTGCGGCCACGCGTCATACCGTGGCGCGCGGTGAGTCTCTTTCGGGGATTGCAGCGCGTTACGGCGTCAGTATGGCGGCGTTACGCAGTGAGAATAATCTGAAAAAAGACGGCGTCTGGGTGGGGCAGAAATTGCGTATTCCTGCCGGGGCTCGCACCTCGACGGCATCGGCCCCGGTGCCGCGTACCGCCGTTCCGGTCAAACATAAAGTGGTAAAAGGAGATAGCCTGAGTGCCATCGCCATGCGATATGGTGTAAGTATGAAGGAGATCCAACGTGCCAATGACATGACGTCCGGCACGGTACAACTTGGGCAGACGCTGATTATCCCGTCAGCCTGATGCCGTTCGCGACGCGCGTGCGTCAATAACAGAGGAACTCGCATGCCGATTCAGGTTTTGCCCCCCCAACTGGCTAACCAGATTGCCGCCGGAGAAGTGGTGGAACGCCCTGCTTCTGTGGTGAAGGAACTGGTGGAGAACAGTCTCGATGCCGGGGCGACCCGAATTGATATTGATATCGATCGCGGCGGAGCAAAACGTATTCGGATTCGTGATAACGGCACAGGAATTGGCAAAGACGATCTGGCCTTGGCGCTGGCGCGTCATGCGACCAGTAAAATTGCCACGTTGGACGATCTCGAAGCGATTATCAGCCTGGGTTTTCGCGGCGAGGCGCTGGCGAGTATCAGTTCCGTTTCACGCTTAACGTTGACGTCCCGCACGGCGGATCAGAATGAAGCGTGGCAGGCCTATGCGGAAGGCCGTGATATGGCGGTGACGGTAAAACCGGCGGCTCACCCGGTGGGTACCACGCTGGAAGTCCTCGATCTGTTCTACAACACCCCCGCGCGGCGCAAATTCATGCGCACAGAAAAGACAGAATTCGCGCATATTGATGAAGTGGTGCGCCGCATCGCGCTGGCGCGCTTCGATGTGGCGATCACCCTCAACCATAATGGTAAAACGATCCGCCAATACCGCGCCGCGCCGGACGCCTCACAGCATGAGCGCCGCGTAGGCAACATTTGTGGGCCGCTGTTTTTGCAACACGCGCTGCGTATTTCCTGGCAGCACGGCGATTTGTCCATCCATGGCTGGGTGGTCGATCCCGAGGGCGCAAAGCAACTGGCCGACATGCAGTATTGCTATGTCAATCAACGCATGATGCGCGATCGGCTAATCAATCACGCTATCCGTCAGGCTTACCAGGACAGTTTGAACGGTGAGCAGCAGCCCGCCTACCTGCTGTTTCTTGAAGTGGATCCGCACCAGGTTGACGTCAATGTACATCCGGCTAAGCACGAAGTGCGTTTCCATGAGTCGCGTCTGGTGCACGATTTTATCTATCAGGCGGTGGTGAGCGTATTACAGCAGGCCTGTGAGCTGCCGTTGGCGACGGTGGCCTCTGACGCGGCAACCGAGACTATCGCGTGGCAGCCGGAAAATCGCATCGCCGCAGGGGAAAACCAGTTCGCGCAGCCCGCACGTCCGGTGGAGCATGCGCCGCCGCAAGCAGCAAGCGTTCCTGCACGCCAGGTGAAAGAGAGTGCCCCGGCTAATCAGTCACGCGCTGCTCAAACACCAGGGCGGGGGCCGATGCCCAATGCTGGCGCCCCCTACCAGAAAAAACAGGGTGAGCTTTACCAGACTTTATTGAAACCCGCGCCGATAGCGGAGGCGGTTCAAGAACCCCTCGACACCGCCGTGTCAGCGTCTGTGCCAGATTTGAAACCGGTCAGCGTGGCACAAGGTTTCGGCCGTCTGTTAACCGTGTTTCCGCCCAGTTTCGCACTGGTGGAGTATCAGCACGGGTTGGCGATGGTGTCACTGACGCACGCCGAGCGCTACCTCAAGCGTGCGCAGTTGTTGCCGCAGGAACAAGGGTTACGTCCCCAGCCATTATTGATTCCACAACGTTTGACCGTGGAAAAAAATGAACGCGAAGCGCTGCTGCATCATCAGGCGCTATTGGCGCAGTTTGGTATTGATATCGCGCTGGAGTCCCAGAGGGCGCTACTGCGTGCTGTACCTTTACCATTGCGCCAACAAAATTTACAAAACTTGATCTCTAAACTGTTAGGCTATCTTGCGTTGCAACCTGCGTGCACGCCTGAGCAACTGGCGACCTGGTTGTCGGAACAGCTGCACAGTGACCACGAACGTTGGAGCCAGGCGCAGGCGATACAACTGTTGACGGAAATAGAGCGACTTTGTCCGGAACTGCCGAAACAGCCGCCCGCGTCGCTGTTGCAGCGGGTTAGCGTGGAAGATACCATTAAGGCTTTGAAAGTATGAGTGAATTATCGAGCGCAATCCTTCCTCCAGCGATTTTTATCATGGGGCCGACAGCGTCAGGAAAAACCGCGCTGGCGATGGCGTTGCGACAATCGTTGCCCGTTGAGTTGATTAGTGTGGACTCCGCCCTTATCTATAAAGGAATGGATATCGGCAGCGCCAAACCCAGCTCTGAGGAACTGGCCCAGGCTCCACACCGTTTGATCAATATTCTCGATCCGACGCAGGCGTATTCCGCCGCGGATTTTCGCCGCGATGCGTTGCGGGAGATGGCGGATATTACCGCTGCCGGGCGTATCCCCTTGCTGGTCGGGGGAACCATGCTGTACTTCAAGGCGCTGCTGGAGGGGTTGTCACCGCTGCCGTCAGCCGATATGGCCGTGCGCCAGCGCATCGAAGCGCAGGCGCGTGAGCAGGGGTGGGAAGCGCTTCACCGCCAATTGTGTGAGATTGATCCCGTTGCAGCGGCTCGGATTCATCCAAATGATCCGCAGAGACTGTGCCGGGCACTGGAAGTTTTTTTCGTTTCAGGTAACACTTTAACAGAGCTGACAAAAACAGCGGGTGAGGCGTTGCCTTACCGTGTGCATCAGTTTGCCATTGCACCGGTAACGCGCGAGCTGTTGCACGAACGCATCGCGCTGCGTTTTCAGCAGATGCTGGCGGCAGGATTTGAGACGGAAGTCCGTTCGCTCTTTGCCCGGGGCGATTTACATCAGGATTTGCCGTCTGTTCGTTGCGTTGGTTATCGTCAGATGTGGTCATATTTATCCGGCGAGAGTGATTACGATGAGATGGTGTTCCGTGGTATCTGCGCGACACGTCAGTTGGCGAAACGTCAAATGACCTGGCTGCGCGGGTGGGACGGCGTTCATTGGTTGGACAGTGAAAAACCGCAGGATGCGTTTGAGCGTGTGATGGCGGTGGTACAGGCACCTTGATATGCGGGTTTATTATACGCGCATAGTTAGTGCATAGGGTGGCCGATTGTGTACAATTGGCGAGTCTCAGCGCACAATTTTTTTACATCATTATTTTAGAGCCTTGGGGTTCTTTGTTACAAACAACAAGCAAATAAGGAAAATATAGAATGGCTAAGGGGCAATCTTTGCAAGACCCGTTCCTGAACGCGCTGCGTCGCGAACGTGTTCCGGTTTCTATTTATTTGGTGAATGGTATCAAGTTGCAGGGCCAGATCGAGTCTTTCGATCAGTTCGTTATCTTGTTGAAAAACACGGTTAGCCAGATGGTGTATAAGCACGCTATCTCCACCGTGGTGCCGTCTCGTCCGGTTTCTCATCACAGCAATAACCCTGGCACCAGCAACTACCATGGTGGTTCGTCTGCAAATCAGCAGTCGTCGGCGCAGGACAGTGATGACGCGGAATAACGCGTATTGCGCTTTCACCCCGGTGGGGAGCCTGTACACATCGCTAGCGCTTGCCACCAGGGTGTTTTTCGTTCGTTTGAGAGGTCGCACGTTTGTTTGACCGTTATGAAGCCGGTGAACGGGCCATATTGGTTCATATTTATTTTTCGCAAGACAAAGATACGGACGATTTGCTGGAGTTTGAATCTCTGGTTTCCTCCGCCGGTATCGAGTCATTGCAGGTGATCACCGGTAGCCGCAAGGCACCGCACTCCAAATATTTTGTGGGTGAAGGCAAGGCGGAAGAAATTGCACAGGCGGTGAAAGCCACCGATGCCTTTGTTGTGTTGTTCAACCATGCGTTGACGCCTGCTCAGGAGCGTAACCTTGAGCGTTTGTGCGAATGCCGTGTTATCGACAGAACCGGATTGATTCTGGATATTTTTGCCCAGCGTGCGCGTACTCACGAGGGGAAATTGCAGGTTGAACTGGCGCAGTTGCGTCACCTTGCCACGCGTCTGGTAAGGGGATGGACGCACCTCGAGCGCCAGAAAGGGGGGATTGGCCTACGTGGGCCGGGTGAAACCCAGCTCGAAACCGACCGTCGCTTGTTGCGTAACCGTATCAGCCAAATCCTCTCTCGCCTTGAGCGCGTGGAGAAGCAGCGTGAACAAGGGCGTCGAGCCAGAACACGTGCGGACGTGCCTACGGTTGCGTTGGTGGGCTACACCAACGCCGGAAAATCTACCCTGTTTAACGAAATGACAGCGGCAGGCGTTTATGCTGCCGATCAGCTGTTTGTCACACTGGACCCTACGCTGCGACGGATTAATGTTGTGGATGTTGGGGACACGGTATTGGCTGATACCGTGGGATTTATTCGTCACTTGCCGCACGATTTGGTGGCGGCGTTTAAAGCGACATTGCAGGAAACTCGTCAGGCGTCGTTGTTGTTACACTTGGTGGATGCTGCCGATCCTCGTATCGACGAGAATATTGCAGCGGTAAACGAAGTGCTGGCAGAAATCGAGGCTGATGAAATTCCTGCGCTGCTCGTGATGAACAAAATCGACATGCTGGACGGTTTCGTTCCGCGTATCGATCGCAACGAAGAGAATGTGCCGGTCAGGGTATGGCTTTCTGCCCAGACGGGTGACGGTATTTCATTGTTATTTCAGGCATTGACGGAGCGGCTATCAGGGGACATCGCACATTATTCTCTGAGCCTTCCTCCGCAGGCAGGACGCCTTCGTAGTCGTTTTTACCAGCTTCAGGCAATAGAAAAAGAATGGATTGAGGAAGACGGTCGCGTGGGTCTTATCGTGCGTATGCCGATGGTGGACTGGCGTCGTCTTTGCAAACAAGAGCAAGAACTCGCAGATTACGTGGTTTGAGACGGAGATGTTGGTCGATCTCGGCATTGTTCTGCGGACTCTGGGATATTGAACCTGAAGAACACCAATCATAAAAGAATGGAGCTAAAACATGGCGTGGAATCAGCCCGGTAATAACGGACAGGACCGCGACCCGTGGGGGAGCAGCAATAATCAAAGCGGCAACTCTGGCGGAAACAATAATAAAGGCGGCCGGGATCAAGGTCCTCCCGATCTGGATGATATCTTCCGCAAGCTGAGCAAAAAGCTGGGCGAACTGGGCGGAAGCAGAAATTCAGGTTCAGGTAATGGCGGCGGCACCTCTGGCAGCGGTCTGGGTGGTCGGGTCGTGGGTATTGTCGCAGTCGCGGCCGTGGTGATTTGGGCCGCGAGCGGCTTTTACACCATCCGAGAAGCCGAGCGCGGCGTAGTGACACGCTTTGGCAAGTTCAGCCACCTGGTAGGTCCAGGTTTGAACTGGAAACCGACATTTATCGACTCGGTTCGTGCGGTAAACGTGGAATCTGTGCGTGAATTGGCCACTTCTGGCGTGATGCTGACGTCGGATGAAAACGTGGTGCGCGTGGAGATGAACGTTCAGTATCGGGTGACGGAGCCTGAGCGCTACCTGTTTAGCGTTACCAATGCCGACGACAGTTTGCGTCAGGCAACTGACAGCGCCTTGCGCGGCGTTATCGGTAAATACACCATGGACAAAATCCTCACTGAGGGGCGTTCCATCGTACGTACTGACACGCAACGCGTATTGGAAGAAACCATTCGTCCGTACAACATGGGGTTAACTCTGTTGGACGTTAACTTCCAGGCGGCGCGTCCGCCAGAGGAAGTGAAAGCCGCGTTTGATGACGCTATCGCGGCACGCGAGAACGAACAGCAATACATTCGTGAAGCAGAAGCCTATGCGAACGAAGTGCAGCCGCGTGCGAACGGTCAGGCACAGCGTGTGCTGGAAGAGGCACGTGCTTATCGCGCTAGTATCACGCTTGAAGCGCAGGGTGAAGTGGCGCGTTTCGCCAAGATTCTGCCGGAATACAAAGCCGCGCCAGAAATTACCCGCGAACGTCTCTATATCGAAAGCATGGAGCGCGTACTGGGACATACCCGGAAAGTGTTGGTTAATGACAAAGGCAATAGCCTGATGGTGCTGCCGTTGGATCAACTGATGCGCGGTCAGACAGGCAATGCCAGCGGTAACGCGACCAGTAGCACCACGGCTGCGCCGATGCGTCTGCCCTCTGCGCCGAACAACAACGGAGCAACCACCGGACAAACCCGTACCAGCACGGGTGGAACCGTCATGGACCAGCGCCGTGCAAACGCGCAGCGTGATTTTGGGAGAGAATAATAATGCGTAAGCCTATCGTTTTTATCCTCGTCCTGGTGCTGATGGCGCTGTATGCCTCAGTGTTTGTGGTGCAGGAAGGCCAGCGCGGCATTGTGATGCGCTTCGGCAAAGTATTGCGCTATGATGAGAACAAGCCTGTTATCTATGTGCCAGGTTTGCAGTTTAAAGTACCGTTTATTGATACCGTGAAGATGCTGGATGCGCGCATTCAGACCATGGAAAACCAGGCCGATCGCTTCATCACCTCGGAGCAGAAAGACCTGATCGTGGATTCGTATATCAAATGGCGTATCAGTGATTTCAGTCGCTACTACCTGGCGACGGGCGGTGGTGACATTTCTCAGGCAGAAGTGCTACTCAAACGTAAGTTTAGCGACCGCTTGCGTTCTGAAATCGGTCGTTTGGACGTGCGCGGTATTGTTACCGATTCCCGTGGTCGACTGATGTTGGATGTGCGTGATGCGCTGAATACCGGTACCGGTGAAACCACCGAAGCGGATAGCGCCATTGCCTCTGCTGCCGCACGCGTGGAGCAAGAGACCAAAGGTGCGCAGCCGCATATCAACCCGAACAGTATGGCGGCTCTCGGTATTGAAGTGATCGATGTGCGTATCAAGCAGATCAACTTGCCGACGGAAGTGTCGGATGCGATCTTCGCCCGTATGCGTGCAGAACGTGAAGCGGTTGCCCGTCGTCACCGTTCTCAAGGTCAGGAACAGGCGGAGAAACTGAAAGCGGCGGCAGATTATTTGGTGACGCGTACTCTGGCTGAAGCGGAACGTGAAGCACTGATCATGCGCGGTGAAGGGGATGCGGAAGCAGCCCGGCTGTTTGCTAATGCGTTTAGCGAAGACCCGAACTTCTATGCCTTTATCCGTAGCCTGCGTGCCTATGAAGCCAGCTTCAACGACAATCAGGACGTGATGGTATTGAGCCCGGATAGCGACTTCTTCCGCTATATGCGTTTGCCAACGACGTCGCTTGCACGCTGATTAGCTTTACCGTTTTTCACCAAAAGCCCGTATGGTTATACGGGCTTTTTTAATGGCAAAATTTTCCATTGGAGTAGGTATGAGTATCACCATTTGGCTGGCGCTAGGCCTGGTTCTGATTGTGGAAGGGCTGGGGCCGCTGCTGTTTCCACGGATTTGGCGTCGCATGATCCTGGCGATGGCGCAGCAGCCAGACACTATTTTGCGCCGTTTTGGCGGTGGGTTAGTGGTTGCCGGCATCGTGATCTACTACATGTTGCGTCATCGAGTGGGAATCTGAATGGCATCAAAAAATGTGCGCAAACGTATGCTAAAAGTACTGAAAGCAACCAAGTGAGATGATAGAATCCATTTTTAAGCAACCTGGTGATTCTTGAAATGGGTAAGAACGTCGTCGTACTGGGCACCCAATGGGGTGACGAAGGTAAAGGCAAGGTCGTTGACCTGCTGACTGAACGGGCTAAGTATGTTGTGCGCTACCAGGGTGGTCACAATGCTGGTCACACTCTGGTTATTAACGGTGAGAAAACCGTCCTCCACTTAATCCCCTCTGGCATCCTGCGTGAAAACGTGGTTAGCATCATCGGTAACGGTGTTGTGCTGGCACCTGATGCGTTGATGAAAGAGATGACCGCATTGGAAGCTCGCGGTATTCCGGTACGCGAACGTCTGCTGCTTTCTGAAGCGTGTCCGCTGATTCTTCCTTATCACGTCGCGTTGGATAACGCCCGCGAAAAAGCGCGTGGTGAGAAAGCTATCGGCACCACGGGTCGTGGTATCGGCCCGGCGTATGAAGATAAAGTGGCACGTCGTGGTTTGCGTGTGGGCGATCTGTTCGACAAGCAAGCGTTTGCCGTCAAACTGAAAGAGATCGTTGAGTACCACAACTTCCAACTGGTGAATTATTACAAAGTGGAAGCGGTGGACTACCAGAAAGTGCTGGATGATGTGCTGGAGATTGCCGACATCCTCACTGCGATGGTGGTTGATGTTTCCGATCTGCTATTCAAAGCGCATCAGCGTGGCGATCTGGTGATGTTCGAAGGCGCGCAAGGTACGCTGCTGGACATCGACCACGGTACCTATCCGTACGTGACCTCCTCTAACACCACGGCGGGCGGCGTTGCTACCGGTTCTGGTCTGGGGCCGCGTTACGTGGATTACGTGCTGGGTATCGTCAAAGCTTACTCTACCCGCGTTGGTGCAGGTCCATTCCCTACCGAGCTGTTTGATGATGTTGGCGAGCACCTGTCGCAGAAAGGCAACGAGTTTGGTGCAACCACAGGCCGTCGTCGTCGCACCGGTTGGCTGGATGCGGTTGCCGTACGCCGCGCCGTACAGATCAACTCCCTGTCCGGTTTCTGCATGACCAAACTGGACGTGTTGGATGGACTGAAAGAAGTGAAGATCTGCGTCGGCTATCGTATGCCGAACGGTGATGAAGTGGATGTGACGCCGCTGGCGGCTGAAGGTTGGGAAGGCATCGAGCCTATCTATGAAACCCTGCCGGGCTGGACGGAAAGCACCTTTGGTGTGCAAGATCACAGCAAACTGCCGCAGGCTGCGCTGAACTACATCAAGCGTGTGGAAGAGGTCACCGGCGTGCCGGTGGATATTATCTCCACCGGCCCTGACCGTAGCGAAACCATGATCCTACGCGATCCGTTTGATGCGTAACCCGCGCCAAGTGCATCAACGAAAAAAGGACGGGAAACCGTCCTTTTTTGTCTTTTTGTTTTGCTTTACAGCACGCCGCTTTGATCCTGAGCAGAGGCCGCTTTCTTCTCCAACGCCGCCAACAACCTGCTGTGAATATTCCCGAACCCACCGTTACTCATCACCAGAATATGATCGCCCGTTTGAGCGGTTTTGGCGATCATCTCGACCAGCGTGTCGATATCCGCGCTCCAGTGTGCTGGTTGTACACAGGCGTCAGCCACTTCCACCACCTGCCACGGAATGTGCTGCGGCTGGAACAGGAACACCTCATCTGCGCGGCCTAGTGACGGAGCCAGTTCATTCTTGATAACACCCATTTTCATGGTGTTTGAGCGCGGTTCCAGCACGGCCAGAATGCGTGCCGTTCCACCTACTTTGCTGCGTAAGGCTGCCAGCGTAGCAAGAATTGCCGTCGGGTGGTGCGCAAAATCGTCGTAGACGCTGATATTGTTGACGGCCCCGCGCAGTTCAAGGCGGCGGCGGGCATTGATAAATCCACCCAGCGCACGGCAGGCTTCGGCTGCGGGCACGCCCACATGGCGTGCCGCCGCGATGGCCATCAGGGCGTTATGCATGTTGTGCTCGCCTACCAGTTTCCAGCGCACTTTGCCGACCAACTCATCGTTCAGATAAACCTGAAATTCGCTGGCATCCGTCGTGACTTTTTTCGCTTTCCAGACACCATCGTCGCCCACCAGTTCCTGCTCACTCCAACAGCCCATGCCCATCACCTGTTTAAGGTGTAAGTCATTGCCTGGAAGAATGATTTTACCGGTTCCCGGCACCAGGCGAACCAGATGGTGAAACTGTTTCTGAATGGCTTTCAGATCGTCAAAAATATCAGCATGATCGAATTCGAGGTTGTTCAAGATCAGCGTGCGCGGCGCGTAGTGCACGAATTTTGAACGTTTGTCGAAGAACGCACAGTCATATTCGTCGGCTTCCACTACCATAAAGGTGCCGCCGCCCAAGCGGGCAGAAACGGTGAAGTTGCCGGGAACACCGCCGATGACGAAGCCGGGCTGGTAGCCACAGGCTTCCAGAATCCAGGTTACCATCCCTGCGGTGGTGGTTTTACCGTGTGTGCCCGCGACGGCAATCACCCAGCGTTCACGCAGCACGGCGTCATGCAGCCACTGCGGCCCGGAGACGTAGGGAATGTTTTTTTCCAGCACCGCTTCAACGCAAGGGTTGCCGCGACTCATGGCGTTGCCAATGATCACCAAATCTGGCGCAGGATCTAACTGTGCCGGGTCATATCCCTGGATGAGGCTGATGCCTTGTTCTTCCAGCAACGTGCTCATCGGCGGATAGACGTTGGCATCCGAACCGGTAACCTCATGTCCCAGTGAACGCGCGAGCAGTGCTAAACCGCCCATAAAGGTGCCGCAGATGCCCAAAATATGAATACGCATATATTTTCCATCAGTTCCTGAAAGTCTTCGCGTATTCTAGCGCCTGGATTACGCATAAGAAATGGATTTGACTAGGTGCGGCTTTCTGTTTGGGCTACACTGCATGCGCAAACATGAGCGGTGAAAACTGAAACCGCTTTTCATTCGTAGACTCTGGAATAGTGTTATGAAAACGTTAGGCGAATTTATCGTCGAAAAACAGCACGATTTCTCTCACGCAACCGGTGAACTGACCGCGCTGTTGTCCGCACTCAAACTGGGCGCCAAAATTATTCACCGTGATATCAACAAAGCTGGGTTGGTTGATATCCTGGGAACCAGCGGCGTGTCGAACGTTCAGGGCGAAGTGCAGATGAAGCTGGATCTGTATGCCAATGAAAAACTGAAAGCGGCACTGAAAGCGCGTGGTGAAGTAGCGGGGATTGCCTCCGAAGAAGAAGATGAGATCGTCGTTTTTGAAGGCGACCGCGGTCTAAACGCCAAATATGTGGTGTTAATGGATCCGCTGGATGGGTCTTCCAACATTGATGTTAACGTATCTGTTGGCACCATCTTCTCCATTTACCGTCGTATTACCCCGTTGGGTACGCCGGTCACGGAAGCGGACTTCCTGCAACCGGGTAACAAACAGGTGGCAGCAGGGTATATCGTGTACGGTTCCTCGACCATGCTGGTGTACACCACCGGTCACGGTGTGCATGCTTTTACCTATGATCCTTCTCTGGGCGTTTTCTGTTTGTCGCACGAGCGTGTGCATTTCCCTGAAAAAGGGAACATGTACTCGATTAACGAAGGGAACTACATCAAATTCCCGCAGGGCGTGAAGAAATACATCAAGTATTGCCAGGAACAGGATGAAGCAACGCAGCGTCCTTATACCTCGCGCTATATCGGCTCACTGGTGGCGGATTTTCACCGTAACCTGCTGAAAGGCGGCATCTACTTGTATCCGAGCACCGCAAGCTATCCGAAAGGAAAACTGCGCTTGCTGTACGAATGTAACCCGATGGCATTCCTGGCAGAACAGGCAGGCGGTAAAGCTAGCGATGGCGCGCGCCGTATTCTTGATATTGAGCCGGAGAAATTACACCAGCGCTGCCCATTCTTTGTCGGCACCGAATCCATGGTGAACGACGTGGAACGTTTCATCGCTGAGTTTCCGGACGAATAGCGACAGTTTGCACGAACGCCGCTGAGAGGGATTGTCATACCCAAACGACTTCGCGTGGCCAACATCTGTGCTACGTGAAATAGGGTGGTATCGCTTTACTGCCCCGGAGTTTGACGACTGAACCAGCTTTCCAGAATAATGACGGCCGAGGTGGCATCCACTTGGCCTTTATTCAATGCGCGGAACCCACCGCGTTCAAACAGGTCTGCCCGTGCTTCTACGGTGCTCAGACGTTCATCCTGTAGTTCGACCGGTTTGCCGAAATGGTCATGTAAGCGGTTGGCGAATTTTCGCGCTCTTGCGGTCAGCTCCTGCTCGGTGCCATCCATGTTCAGCGGCAATCCCACCACCAGTAAATCAGGCTGCCACTCGTTGATTATTTTTTCTACCTGGTTCCAGTCAGGCACGCCGTCCTGCGCCTTGAACGCGGTAAGCGCTCGCGCGGTGCCAGTGACCTCTTGGCCGATGGCTACGCCGATGCTTTTGGTGCCAAAATCGAAGGCTAGCAGGGTTCGGTTGATCATCAGGCATGCCCCGCATCGGCCACGATATTGTGGATATCGATACCGATCCTTTTGGCCGCCATGCGCCAACGCTCTGCGATCGGGGTATGGAACAGAATATCGGCTTCTGCCGGGGCGGTGAGCCACACGTTTTCCAGCAGTTCCGTTTCCAATTGTCCCTGTTCCCAGCCGGAATACCCTAAGGCAACCATCGTTTCCCGGGGCTGTGTTGGTGTGCCCAGCGTCTCCAGCACATCTTTTGACGTGGTAACCATCACATCGCTGGAAATACTGATGCTGGAACCAAAACCTGACTGCGGCGTGTGCAGAATAAAACCGCGATCGTCTGCCAGCGGACCGCCGGAGAACACCGGTTTATTCAGACGAATATCGGGATCGCGCGGCGTCGGCTCGATATGCAGCTTGCTCAGGATGTCTTCTACCGAAAATTGGTCCATCGGTTTGTTGACGATAAGCCCCATTGCGCCGTCTTCATTGTGCTCAAATATATAGATCAGGGCGCGTTTGAAAACCGGGTCCTGAACGGCTGGCATGGCGATAAGAAAATGATGCTGTAAATTCATTGTGCGTGGTTATTCGCTCTTGTCAGAATTAGGGGAAGCCCGTGTTGCCACGGGCTGGTATCGGTGGGTATCCAGCATGCTGGGCACCGACTGCAAGATACCTTAACGCGAAGAGCCTTAACGTAGAGCACATTAACGCCAAGAACCTTAATGTTCAGAACATTAACGCACGGAACATTAACGTTGGCGATCTGCCAGGCGGCGCTCAATGGCATCCATCAGCATACCGGTGATGGAAACGTCAGGAAATGCCGCTTCGATTTCCCGCACGCAGGTAGGGCTGGTCACATTGATTTCCGTCAGCCGATCGCCGATGACGTCAAGACCGACAAAAATCAGCCCTTTCTGTTTCAACGTAGGTGCCACCGCGCGAGCGATTTGCCAATCGCTTTCCGTCAGCGGGCGAGCTTCACCGCGTCCGCCCGCGGCCAGATTACCGCGCGTTTCACCGCTTTTCGGGATACGCGCCAGGCAATAAGGCACGGGTTCGCCATCCACTACCAGAATGCGTTTGTCACCGTCTTTGATGGCGGGCAGATAGTTTTGCGCCATGCAGTAGCGCTGGCCGTGTTCGGTCAGGGTTTCGATGATGACTGAAACGTTAGCGTCATCCTGTTTCAGTCGGAAAATCGATGCGCCGCCCATGCCATCCAACGGTTTGAGGATCACATCACCATGCTGCTGGTGAAACTGACGCAGTTTGTCGGCGCGGCGTGTGACCAGCGTATCCGGCGTCAGGTGCGGGAACCAGGCGGTAAACAGCTTCTCGTTACAGTCACGTAGGCTTTGCGGCTTGTTGACGATCAGCGTGCCTTTTTCTTCTGCCCGCTCCAGGATATAGGTGGCATAGATGAATTCGGTATCGAACGGCGGATCCTTACGCATCAGGACCGCATCCAGTTCGTGCAGGGCGATATCCTGCTCGCCGTGAAAATCGTACCAGCCATCATAGTCGTACTGTACGCTGAGGCGACGCGTGGTGGCACAGGCTTCACCGGCATGAAGATAGAGGTCATTCATCTCCATGTAATGCAACTCATAACCGCGGCGTTGCGCTTCCAGCAGCATGGCAAAGCTGGTGTCTTTCTTGATGTTGATGGAATCGATGGGATCCATCACGATGCCGAGCTTGATCATGGTTTTTCTCCTTTACCCCACATCGCCGAAACGCACCTGTAAGGCGGTAATGGCGGTAAGTGCAGTCGTTTCAGTACGTAAAACGCGTGGCCCCAACAGAATGTCAGTGAAGTGGTGCTGGGCCGTCATCGCAATCTCATCGGCAGACAGGCCCCATTCGGGACCAATGAGTAACCGAACGCGTAAGAGAGCGTTGCAGGCAGCGTATTGATGCTGTGCGTCGCACGCGGGTGCAAATTCAATTTCAGCGCTTCATCGTGCTCGGAGCACCGCGCTTCGAGCGACATGGCGGGCCGGATTTCAGGTATCTGGTTTCGGCCACACTGCTCACAGGCGGCGATGGCGATTTTTTACCACTGCACGATTTTTTTCTCTAGCCGCTCACCGTCCAGCTTCACGCCGCAACGTTCAGAAAACAGCGGTGTGATGACATTGACCCCGAGCTCAATGGATTTTTGCACGGTGAACTCCATCTTCTCGCCACGCGACATTACCTGGCCCAGATGCAGATGGAGCGGTGACTCTTTGTCCTGCCAAACGCCGGGTTGCGAGCGGACGATAACCTGCCTTTTACTGACCGACAGGATCTCGGCGGCAAAAACGTGGTTACTGCCGTCAAAAAGCTGCAACGCGTCGCCCGTATTCATGCGTAGCACACGGCCTACATGATTGGCGGCATCTTCGCTCAATTCGATGTCACCCCCCGTGAGCGGCACGGCCGCGGGGTGAAAAATACGCGGTATTCGCATAGGTCTATCTTGGCCTTCGGTGATTCACAAGCGCGTGTCTGGTGACGATGTTTTTTACGCTATCGCCGCAGCACATCTCGTGGTCTGCGGCGTTGGTTGAACACTCTATAGTAGGTAGTGGAACTAGCGCTGGCAAGCCTGCTGAACGTAAGGATTATGATTCCCCTGCCGCTCTGCAATGCGCTGGTCACGAGTGCATTCCCAGGATGTCACCGGGTAGCGCTTGTCCCATGCGGTAAATAGCTGGGTTTGCTGGTTGGAAAGCCGAAGTTGGTAGCGATCGCGCATGTAAAAATAGGTCCGGGCGATGGCACCGCGTGCCCGTTCGGGCGGTTCTGCCAGCTTGTTTTTGAAATCAATCTTCATCGCGCATTGGCCGTACTGGCCGTCGCCACCGTTCCATTGACCATACATGAAGTTGCCGCGATCGCCATTCACCTCACCAATGCTCTGAGGAATCCCCAGGAATGGGCGGGTAAAAAAAGACAGGCATAGAGTTTTGTGATCTACTGATTTATGCAACCAATTCAATGAGATCACCTCTATGCTTGCTCTCCAAGTATGTCAGAGTTTTTTCCACGATGCGTTAGCGCCGTTTCACAAATACCGACAAAATGCT
>SMLE01000412.1_pt1 | contig 21481 bp, 21 predicted proteins | sample 2451431 | NCBI scaffold set ML178787.1 | reverse complement strand
GCTCACCATCTCCTGCCGAATTTACACCACGTCCGTGGACTCTACCTGTCAATGCCAACAAGCCGCTAAACACCCAAAAAGAACACAACAGAAAATTGCTTCAGAACCGGCTTTTATAAACAGCGAGAGTTCACCGTTAAACCAATAACACGCCAAAGAAAACACGTTAAAAATAGCTAAAAACGATACCACAAACAGGGTAGCGGCTATATTACGCCTGTAATCCCCTACAATAAATAGGTTTTTACGTGACACAGATTGTGTTTTTGGTTTCAAATCAACTTTACCGTTCCGGCGCACCTTCGGTGAAAATTGATGTGGCGCAATTTAAGCGCATTTCCCTATTTATAGCCAGCCTAAGATTTTGATCTGACGCAAATAGCGCGCCAGATGTTAATTTCTGGTTTACCAGGTTTTCGCCATACGATTATTTGTTAATCAAATGTAGAAATAAGCGTAACAACAGTATCAATTAGCAAACCAATTTTTGACTTGCTCGCGCAGAGTTAATTTAACGCACTATCAAGCGTAGATGATTTACTCATAACCACATTGTTTAAATTGTTAATTTAATGTTGCCACGGTTAATATATTGAGCGGTGAGTTAATAACTGTTCTTAATTATTTTTTGTTTTCCTCTTTTATTACTGTAACGGCAATAAAAAAGGGCCATCCAAAGATGGCCCCATGTTGCTATGAGTACAGCGCACGCTTATGGCGAGGAACTAACGCGCCAACACCGCTTTCACGGCATCGCCGATATCCGCCAGGCTGCGCACCGTTTTCACGCCAGCCGCTTCCAGCGCCGCGAATTTATCATCCGCCGTGCCTTTACCGCCCGCAATGATGGCACCGGCATGGCCCATACGCTTGCCCTTCGGTGCCGTTACACCGGCGATGTAGCCTACCACCGGTTTGGTGACATGCGCTTTGATATAGGCTGCCGCTTCCTCTTCCGCCGTACCGCCGATTTCACCGATCATCACGATGGCCTCGGTTTGCGGATCCTGTTCGAACAACGCCAGAATATCGATAAAGTTGGAACCCGGAATCGGGTCACCGCCGATACCGACACAGCTTGACTGACCCAGTCCGGTGTCGGTGGTCTGTTTCACCGCTTCGTAGGTCAGCGTTCCTGAACGAGAAACGATCCCCACCTTGCCCGGTTTGTGAATATGGCCGGGCATAATGCCAATTTTGCACTCACCGGGGGTGATAACGCCCGGACAGTTAGGCCCAATCATCCGCACGCCGCTCTGTTCCAGCTTCACCTTCACGGTCAGCATATCCAGCGTCGGGATACCTTCAGTGATACAGATGACCAGTTCAATTCCCGCATCAATCGCTTCCAGAATGGAGTCTTTGCAAAACGGTGCCGGGACGTAAATCACCGAAGCCGTCGCGCCGGTCGCTTCCACCGCTTCGCGCACGGTATTGAACACCGGCAAGCCCAAATGTTCTGTGCCGCCTTTACCGGGCGTCACGCCGCCCACCAGCTTGGTACCGTAAGCGAGTGCTTGCTCAGAGTGGAAGGTGCCTTGGCTGCCGGTAAATCCCTGGCAAATCACTTTAGTGTGCTTATCAATCAGAATAGACATTATTTACCCTCCGCTGCCTTCACAACCTGCTGAGCTGCATCTGTCAAACTGGTGGCGGCGATGATATTCAGGCCGCTGTCTGCCAGTTTCTTGGCACCCAGTTCCGCATTGTTTCCTTCCAGGCGCACCACCACAGGTACGTTAACGCCCACTTCGGCTAGCGCACCGATGATGCCGTCAGCGATCAGATCACAGCGCACGATACCGCCAAAGATATTGACCAGTAACGCTTTCACGTTGTCGTCGGAGAGAATGATTTTAAAGGCTTCGGTCACACGCTCTTTGGTTGCACCGCCGCCCACATCCAGGAAGTTGGCTGGCGCGCCGCCGTGCAGCTTGACGATGTCCATGGTACCCATGGCAAGACCCGCACCGTTTACCATGCAACCAATGTTGCCATCGAGCGCCACATAGTTCAGTTCCCACTGCGCAGCATGCGCTTCGCGGGAATCTTCCTGGCTCGGATCGCGCATTTCGCGCAGTTCTGGCTGGCGGAACAGCGCATTGCCATCCGCGCCGAGTTTACCGTCCAGACAGACCAGATCGCCCTGCTTGGTGATCACCAGCGGGTTAATCTCCACCAGTGCCAGATCGCGTTCCTGGAACAAGGTCGCCAGCCCCATGAAAATCTTGGTGAACTGCGCCACTTGCTTGCCGCTCAGCCCCAGTTTAAAGGCCAACTCACGCCCCTGATAAGGCTGCGGGCCGGTCAGCGGGTCGAGCGCGGCTTTATGAATCAGCTCCGGCGTCTCTTCCGCCACTTTTTCAATTTCCACCCCACCTTCGGTCGAGGCCATAAACACCACACGACGCGTAGCGCGATCGACCACGGCACCGAGGTAGAGTTCTTGATCGATGTCGGTTGCGGCTTCCACCAGAATCTGATGCACAGGCTGGCCTTGCGCATCCGTTTGGTAGGTCACCAAACGTTTGCCCAGCCAATTTTCCGCAAACGCGCGAATATCTTCTTTGCTGCTCACCACTTTTACGCCGCCCGCTTTACCACGGCCACCCGCATGTACCTGGCATTTCACTACCCACGGACCGGCACCAATTTTCGAGGCGGCCTCTTCTGCTTCGCGCGGCGTGGTGCAGGCATAACCGGTCGGCGCCGGCAGGCCATATCGAGCAAAGAGCTGTTTTGCCTGATATTCATGTAAATTCATGATGTTCTATCCATCTCGGTTTAAAGATAAGTCGTATGACTTTCTTGATATTATTGGATAACGCCGCCAGGGGCGGCTGCATAGCACAAAGTAAACCAATACCTTTACCGTATGACCGCCGCTCGGCAGGCGGCGGCGGTCTACGCATCACCTGCTATACATCCAGCAGCAAGCGTGTTGGATCTTCCAGCATCTCTTTTACCGTGACCAAAAAGCCCACGGATTCACGACCATCGATCAACCGGTGATCGTAAGAGAGCGCCAGATACATCATCGGCAGAATCACCACCTGCCCCTCCACGGCCATCGGTCTGTCTTTAATGGCATGCATGCCCAGAATCGCACTTTGTGGCGGGTTGATTATGGGGGTGGACATCAGGGAGCCGAACACGCCACCGTTGGTAATGGTAAAATTACCGCCGGTCAGTTCTTCTACCGTCAGCTTACCGTCACGTCCTTTCACCGCGAGATCTTTGATTTTCTTCTCAACGTCAGCCATGCCCAGCGCATCAACATCGCGCAGCACGGGCGTCACCAGACCGCGCGGCGTGGAGACCGCGATACTGACATCGAAATAGTTGTGGTACACCACATCTTCGCCGTCGATGGAGGCGTTCACCTCAGGATAGCGTTTCAGCGCTTCCACCACGACTTTAATGTAGAACGACATAAAGCCCAGGCGCACACCGTGGCGTTTTTCAAACGCATCACCGTACTGCTGGCGCAGGTCCATAATCGGTTTCATGTTGACTTCGTTAAAAGTCGTCAGCATGGCAGTACTGTTTTTCGCTTCGAGCAAGCGTTCAGCAACCCGCTTACGCAGTCGCGTCATTGGCACGCGTTTTTCGCTGCGATGAGCCAGCGCCGGTGCAGCATCAGCGGCTTTCTCTGCTTTTTTGTCGCTGCCGCTGGCAGCCTGCGCTGCCAGATGTTTTTCGACATCTTCACGCGTGATACGGCCACCCACGCCACTGCCTTTAATCGCAGCTGCATCCAGACCGTGCTCACCGATCAGGCGACGAATCGCCGGGCTGAGCGCATCGCTGTTCTCTTCGGTCAACCCTGCGGTATGGAGCTGGGCAGGCGTAGACTCTTTGCTCTGCGCTTTCTCGCTGGTTTCCTTGCCGGAGCTATCGCCACGGCGCAGACGCCCAAGAATTTGGCGCGATGTCACCGTAGCACCTTCGCTTTCCAGCACGGCATCCAGCACACCCGCTTCTGGTGCAGGCACTTCCAGCACCACTTTATCCGTTTCAATTTCGACCAGCACTTCATCACGCTGGACGCTGTCACCCGGCTTTTTGTGCCAGGTCGCCACGGAAGCATCAGCTACCGATTCGGGAAGGTCAGGGACAAGAATATCTACGCTACTCATTATCTATCCTTTTATTTAATCTACGTTCAGCGCGTCGTTAACCAGATCTTGCTGTTGTTTCTGATGCACAGACATATAACCGACCGCTGGAGAGGCGGAGGCCGGGCGTCCGGCGTAACGCAAAGACGCTCCAAAGGGAATCACTTCGCGGAAATGGTGCTGGCTGCAATACCATGCCCCCTGATTGAGCGGCTCTTCCTGACACCAGACAAAATCATGCACGTGCGCAAACGGCGCTAACGCCGCCTGCACCGCCTGCTGCGGGAACGGGTAGAGTTGTTCGATGCGCACAATCGCCACGTTGTTCTGTTCATTCTTACGACGCTGTTCCAATAAATCATAGTAGACCTTGCCGGAACAGAGCACGACGCGCTTCACTCCTTGCGGATCAAGTTCGTCAATTTCACCGATAGCCGGCTGGAACGCGCCGTTAGCCAACTCTTCCAGCGAGGAGATCGCCAGCGGATGGCGCAACAGCGATTTCGGAGACATCACCACCAGCGGACGCCGCATACCGCGCAGCGCCTGACGACGCAACATATGGTAAACCTGCGCCGGCGTCGACGGAATGCACACCTGCATGTTTTGCTCGGCACACAGTTGCAGATAACGCTCGAGACGCGCAGAGGAGTGCTCCGGGCCTTGACCTTCATAGCCATGCGGCAACAGCATCACCAGGCCGCACATACGTCCCCACTTCTGCTCACCGGAGCTGATGAACTGATCGATCACCACTTGAGCACCGTTGGCGAAATCACCGAACTGCGCTTCCCAAATGGTCAACGTGCGCGGCTCTGCCGTGGCGTAGCCGTATTCAAACGCCAGAATCGCCTCTTCGGACAACACCGAGTCCCACACGTTAAAGGTGCCCTGCGCATTATGCACATGTTCCAGTGGTGTGTAGCTCGAGCCATTCTTTTGGTTGTGCACCACGGCATGGCGGTGGAAGAAGGTGCCACGGCCACTGTCTTCACCGGAAATACGAATAGGAATGCCATCATCCACCAGTGTGGCGTAGGCCAGTGTTTCCGCGCAGCCCCAATCGAAGGGCTTGTTCCCCAGCGCCATTTCGGCACGATCGGCGTACACCTTGACGACGCGCGGATGCATTTCAATGGCTTCCGGCACTTCACTGATGCGTTTTGCCAATTCTTGCAGGCGTTTCATCTCCACCTTGTGCGGATAAGGCTCATCCCACTCGTGGTTAAGGTAAGGCGTCCAGGTGAAAGATTGCATGTCCATTTCACGCCACTCTTCCACCACGCATTCGCCTGCATCCAGCGCGTCGCGATACAGGTTAACCTGCTCGGTGGCGTCCTCCAGCGTGATGCTTTTTTCCAGTTCCAGGCGATCGGCATACACCTTACGCGGCGTCGGGTGTTTTTTGATCTTCTGGTACATCATCGGCTGCGTCGCACTTGGCTCATCCGCTTCATTGTGACCATGGCGGCGATAACAAATCAGATCAATAAACACATCGCGTTTGAATTCATTGCGGAAATCCAACGCCAGGCGCGTCACATAAGCGACCGCTTCCGGATCGTCAGCGTTAACGTGGAAAATTGGCGCCTGCACCATTTTACCAATGTCGGTGCAATATTCCGTGGAACGAATATCCAGCGGGTTAGAGGTGGTAAAACCGATGCGGTTGTTGATCACGATACGCAACGTACCGCCCGCTTCATAGCCGCGCACGGTGGACATATTCAGCAGTTCCTGCACCACGCCCTGCCCGCTGATGGCCGCATCGCCGTGAATCGTCACCGGCAACACGCGCGGACCGCTCTCACTGCTGAGACGATCGAGGCGTGCACGCACGGAACCGGTTACCACCGGGCTGACAATCTCAAGGTGCGAGGGGTTAAACGCCAGCGCCAAATGCACCAGACCGCCTTCGGTGGCAAATTCGGACGAAAAGCCCTGATGGTATTTCACATCACCGGTGCCGAGATGCTCTTTATGCTTACCAGCAAATTCATCGAACAAATCCTGTGGCTTTTTCCCCAATACGTTAACCAGAACATTGAGGCGGCCACGGTGCGCCATGCCCAGCACCACTTCACTCGTGCCGTTGTTGCCCGCATGGCGTATCATCTCTTTGAGCATCGGCACCAGCGCATCGCCACCTTCCAGCGAGAAGCGTTTAGCCCCCGGATATTTGGCCCCTAAATAGCGCTCCAGCCCTTCCGCCGCCGTCAGCTCTTTCAGGAAACGACGCTTCTCTGCCAAACTGAAAGTAGGCTGACCGGTAATGGATTCGATACGCTGCTGAATCCAGCGTTTCTCATCGGTGCTGGTGATATGCATGTATTCAGCGCCAATAGAACCGCAGTAGGTGCGCTTCAAGGCGTCATACAATTCACCGAGCTTCATGGTCTCTTTGCCGATGGCGAAAGAGCCCACGTTATAGGAGTGCTGAAGGTCATCGGCCGTCAGGTTATGGTAAGCCAGATCCAGTTCTGCAACTGGTGCTTGCGGGCGTAAATCGATCGGGTCCAGCTTGGCTTGCTGATGTCCACGGAAACGAAACGCGTTTATCAGCTGCAATACTTTGACCTGCTTGGCGTCAATGTCAGGATCGGTCACAGAGGAGCTAAAGCGCGAAGCATCTTTCGCCAGACGACGGAAGTAGTCGCGCGTTTTGGAATGCAGTTGATCGGGTTTGACCCCCGCCGTAGGCAGCTGCTGGAAGATAGACCGCCAGCTAAGATCGATAGAATCCGGATCGGTTAAAAAATCTTCATAGAGCTGTTCTATGTAGGACTGGTTCGCGCCCGCCAGATAGGAGGAATCCAGCCAGGCCTTCATTGCGCCGTTCTGCATTGTGATCCCTTAAGCTAATAAGCTTCAGTTTTCGCCGTGGTTAACATGTCCTGTGCCGTAAAAAAAATCAGGCACCGTAAACGGTTCATTCCCTGTCAGATTCGCAGGGCCAGGGTGTCCTTCCCCTTTAAGGAACCTTTAAAAACCGGTTTAGCGCACAAGCCCGTTTTTAAAGGTTTCCTATCATCCCCCCGCAGCGAGCCGGGGAGATAATCATGTTACGTCTTACCACTGCACAATACGGCAGTTTTACCTCTGCGCGGCGGCGCTTACGCTGTTTCGCGGTGCGCCTTAGGCACTGCGATGCAACAACATCGATTTGATGTGACCAATCGCCCGCGTTGGGTTAAGGCCTTTCGGGCAGACATTAACGCAGTTCATGATGCTGTGGCAGCGGAATACGCTGAATGCATCATCCAGCGAATCCAGGCGCGGCTTGGTTTCCGTATCACGGCTGTCGATCAGGAAACGGTAAGCGGCCAGTAGCCTCGCCGGGCCCACAAACTTATCCGGGTTCCACCAGAACGACGGGCAAGACGTGGAACAGCACGCGCACATGATGCACTCATACAATCCATCCAGCTTGGCACGCTGGTCCGGTGACTGCAAATGCTCACGAGCCGGTGAATTCTTCCAATTATTCAACAAGTAAGACTTTATTTTCTCATATTGGGCATAGAACTGTCCCATGTCCACCACCAAATCACGGATCACCGGCAATCCCGGCAGCGGACGGATAACAATTTTACCTTTGGCCCGTTGCAGCGCCGAAACCGGCGTGATGCAAGCCAGCCCGTTTTTGCCGTTCATATTAAGGCCGTCAGAACCACACACCCCTTCACGGCAAGAACGGCGGAACGCCAGCGTAGGATCTTGCTCTTTCAGTTGGATCAGCGCGTCAAGCAGCATCATGTCGCGCCCTTCTTCCGCCTCAGGGTGTAATCCTGCATGTGCGGTGCGTCATCGACATCCGGGTTATAGCGATAAATTGAAAATTCAAGTTTCATCGTGCCATCTCCGCGACATTAATAAGTACGTATTTTCGGCGGAAACGCCGGACGTAATTTAGGCTGCATGTTCACCTCGCGGCGCGTCATGCTCTCGTGTTGTGGCAAATACAACGAATGACACAACCAGTTTTCATCATCGCGATCCGGATAATCGAAGCGGCTGTGCGCTCCACGGCTTTCGGTGCGGTAATTGGCAGAGACGGCCGTGGCATAGGCAGTTTCCATCAGGTTGTCCAGTTCGAGGCACTCAATGCGCTGGGTATTGAACTCCGTAGAGGTGTCATCAAGGCGCGCATTTTTCAGACGCTCGCGAATCACCTTCAGCTCTTCCAACCCTTTCGCCATTGCATCCCCTTCACGGAATACCGAGAAGTTGTTCTGCATGCAGGATTGCAGTGCCTTGCGGATTTCTACCGGATCTTCTCCGGTACGGTTATTGTTCCAACGATTCAGGCGCTCCAGCGCCGCCTCAACGTCACTGTCGCTGGCATCGCGCAGTTCACCCTGCTCTTGCAGTGATTCGTGTAAATGCATGCCCGCAGAATGGCCAAACACCACCAGATCGAGCAGCGAGTTACCGCCCAGACGGTTAGCACCGTGCACGGAAACGCAGGCGATTTCACCAACGGCGAACAGCCCCGGCACCACCACATCTTCGCCCTTTTCATTAACCGTCAACGCCTGACCGCTCACTTTGGTGGGAATGCCCCCCATCATATAGTGACAGGTGGGGATGACCGGAATCGGTTCTTTGACTGGATCTACATGCGCAAAGGTGCGCGACAGCTCCAGGATGCCCGGCAGACGCGATTCCAGCACATCTTTACCCAAGTGATCGAGTTTCAGCTTGGCATGCGGACCCCACGGACCATCGCAGCCGCGCCCTTCACGGATTTCAATCATGATGGAGCGCGCAACAACATCACGCCCGGCCAAATCTTTGGCGTTAGGCGCATAGAGCTCCATAAAACGCTCACCGTGCTTGTTGAGCAGATAGCCCCCTTCGCCACGGCAGCCTTCAGTGACCAGTACGCCCGCGCCCGCAATCCCGGTCGGGTGGAACTGCCACATCTCCATATCCTGCACCGGTACACCCGCGCGCAGCGCCATGCCGACACCGTCACCGGTGTTGATGTAGGCGTTAGTCGTGGATTGGTAGATACGACCGGCACCGCCGGTTGCCAGTATCGTTGCGCCTGCTTTGAAATAAACCACTTCGCCGGTTTCGATACAGATAGCGGTGCAACCTACCACCGCGCCATCCTGATTCTTCACCAGATCCAGCGCATACCACTCGGAGAACATAGTGGTGTGATTTTTCAGGTTTTGCTGATAAAGCGTGTGCAGTAGGGCGTGTCCGGTACGGTCTGCCGCCGCCGCGGTACGCGCCGCCTGCTCACCGCCAAAATTCTTCGATTGCCCGCCTAACGGACGCTGATAGATGCGGCCGTCATCCAGACGAGAGAAAGGCAGCCCCATGTGCTCCAGTTCCAGAATGGCTTCCGGGCCGGTTTTGCACATGTATTCGATAGCATCCTGATCGCCAATATAGTCCGACACTTTTACGGTATCGTACATGTGCCATTCCCAGTTATCCTCATGGGTATTGCCCAGTGCGACGGTAATACCGCCTTGCGCAGACACAGTGTGCGAGCGCGTTGGGAACACCTTGGACAGCAGCGCACAGGAAAGCCCCATTTGGGAGATTTGCAACGCAGCGCGCATACCTGCGCCGACAACAACGGCATCAAATTGCCTAATTGGTAAATTCATCACGCACCCCACACCACAACGGTTCCATAAATAACGTACACCAGCAGCGCCACCACGATGGCGAGTTGCAATATCAGACGCAACGCCAGCGGCTTGATGTAGTCAGTCAGCACTTGCCACATCCCTATCCAGGCGTGAACCAGGATGGCGAACAGAGTCAGCAGCGTGAACACTTTGGTGAGGGGCATCGCGAAGAAACCGCGCCAGACGGGATAGGTGATATCACCCGCCGTCGCGATAAACCCCACGAGATAAATCACGTAGAGCACGATAACAATGGCAGAAGCGCGAATGAGCAGCCAATCGTGAACGCCATTACGTCCTAATGCAGAAGCATTGCTTACCATACGAGGACTCCAGCCAGTAGTGAAAGCACTACAGTAATGATAAAAGAAAGCCTTGCGGAACGATTTCCCGACGCGAGATCTTCTTCCAGAAAGCCAAAGTCCATCATCAGGTGGCGTAATCCGCCAACAATGTGGTAGGCCAGCGCGGTGAGGATGCCCCACAGAATAAATTTAACAATCACGCTATCCAGAATGGCCGCGGCGTACAGAAATCCCTCTTCTGAGGCAAGAGAGTGCCCGAGCAGCCACAGCAGAATGCCGACGGCCACAAAGGTAATGACGCCAGAGACACGGTGAAGAATTGAGGCTATCGCAGTTACGGGAAACTGGATCGTTTGCAGACCAAGATTGGCATCTATTTGTTTTTTTAACGTATTTTCCAATACACCTTTATTGTTTTTCGTTCCTCCGGACCTGTAACTAGGTCAGACAGCGCGAAGAATGTAGCCACATGCTTCCGGGTGATACGTTGGCCTTAACGTCAACATCCCATGTTAAACGGCACATGACTTATTCACGCTGGGTGCTCCTACTTCAGGGGGTTCCGGAGACCTGACGCGAGTATAAGTACTTCACAATCTTATTACAATTAGCCCACAAATTGTTTAGTGACATTTCGGCTAAACAGTGAGTGAGATCACTTACTTCACATTTTATATAAAATTAACCAGCTAATTTTACATATACTAAACAATTAAATTACAAGTAGGGCTGTAATATGAAAGTCGCCCGTTAAAGAATTCAAGATAGGCTTTCCCAAGCGACATAACTTGTGTAACAGTGAAAAGTCGAATTCCACGTAGAAAGTCATGTTAATGACTAGAGTAGACTAGAATTTAGAGAATCGTTACTAACCAGAAGAACACTGTTTTCCTTTGATGGGGTGGTGAGCCCGGCCACTGCCCGATGCTGTACGCTGATAGGTGCCAATAACAAGACTTCGGCGTTTGGCCGAGTTTCTCCGTTCGGTGTACAGGCATAACGGTATTTCTTCGGTGATAAATTTTTAAAATTAAAGCGCTAAGGAGACTGTAAATGGCTGATAAGAAAGCGACACTTACCCTAAATGGTAAAGAGCCCATCGAGCTTGATGTGTTGTCCGGCACGCTTGGGCAAGACGAAATCGATATCCGTAGCCTCGGTTCCAAAGGCTTTTTTACGTTCGATCCGGGATTTACTTCCACGGCGTCTTGCGAATCCAAAATCACCTACATTGACGGTGATAAAGGCGTGCTGCTGCATCGCGGCTTCCCTATCGACCAATTAGCAGAGAAATCTACTTATCTGGAAGTCTGCTACATTCTACTGTTCGGCGAAGCACCAACCCCCGAGCAATATGACACCTTCAAAACCACAGTAACCCGTCACACCATGATCCACGAACAGATTACGCGTCTGTTCCACGGTTTCCGTCGCGACTCTCACCCAATGGCGGTGTTGTGCGGTGTAACCGGTGCATTGGCGGCGTTCTACCACGATTCACTGGATATCAGCATTGAGCGTCACCGCGAAATCGCCGCGTATCGCCTGCTGTCCAAAATGCCGACCGTGGCCGCCATGTGTTACAAATACTCCCTCGGTCAGCCGTTCGTTTACCCGCGCAACGACTTGTCCTACGCCGGCAACTTCCTGCATATGATGTTTGCTACGCCGTGCGAAGAGTATGTGGTGAATCCGGTACTGGAACGCGCAATGGACCGCATCCTGATCCTGCATGCCGATCATGAACAGAACGCGTCCACCTCGACGGTGCGTACCGCAGGTTCTTCCGGCGCAAATCCGTTTGCCTGTATTGCTGCGGGCATCGCGTCTCTGTGGGGGCCAGCGCACGGCGGTGCCAACGAGGCCTGTCTGCGTATGCTGGAGGAAATCAACTCAGTTGAGCATATTCCTGAGTTCGTCAGACGCGCCAAGGACAAGAACGACTCTTTCCGTCTGATGGGCTTCGGCCACCGGGTATATAAAAACTATGACCCGCGTGCCACCGTAATGCGTGAAACCTGCCATGAAGTGCTTAAAGAGCTGGGCATGAAAGATGACCTGCTGGAAGTGGCCATGGAGCTGGAGCTCATTGCGCTCAACGATCCCTACTTTATCGAGAAGAAACTCTACCCCAACGTGGATTTCTACTCCGGTATCATCCTGAAAGCGATGGGCATTCCGTCTTCTATGTTCACCGTGATCTTCGCGATGGCACGTACCGTCGGCTGGATTGCTCACTGGAACGAAATGCACGACGACGGCTTGAAGATTGCACGTCCACGCCAGCTGTATACCGGCTACGACAAACGCGACTTCACCTCTTCGCTCAACAATCGCTAAGCGTCATCAGCGAAGCAAATACGCCGAAAGCCGGGATTTTCCCGGCTTTTTTACGTCTCAATGCTGGCAATGTGGGCACCAGAAAAACGGACGTGACGAGAGCGTGGTGCGCACGATGGGATGTCCGCAGCGCTCACACGGTTTTCCTTCACGGTCAAAAACATTGAAACGGAACAATGCACCGTGATGATGATTGTCATCCACCGTTCCCCGCGTGTTATAGGACAGGCGCGGCAGTGATAATAACGCGTCACTCAGTGCGGTCAGTTGCCCCTCATCCAACGTCATCGCCGTGTGCTGCGGCGACAGCGCTGCTTGCCATAAAATCTCTGCGCGCAAATAGTTACCCAGTCCGGCTAAAAAAGCCTGATCGAGCAACAAGCCCCCCAAACGGCGACGGCAGAATCTGTGACTCAACACTCTGGCCCGTACCTGTTCTGGGCTAACAGAGCTGTCAAGCACGTCAGGGCCAATGCGTTGCAAGAACGGGTGGGTGGCAAGCGCATCCGGCGTGAGCATGACAATATCCGAGGCGCTATACAGCAGAATCGCACGGTGTTGCGTTTCCAGACGAACGCGCAAATCGCGTTTGGTATCGGGCACCACGCCCGCATCAACGACTCGCCACAGGCCATAAAGCTGGTTATGGGTATAAAGAATCCTCTCATTAGAAAAGTAGGTGAGCAGCGCTTTACCGCGTGTTTCCAACTTTTCGATCGTCTGCCCTGTAAGCTCTGTTTCATAAGGTTTTAATTCAGGGAAAGCAAACCAAACCCCGGTTAACGACGCCCCCACCACCGCCGCGGCTAACGCGTCGGCGGCACGGCGAATCTCTGGCCCCTCAGGCATCAATTTCTCCTTTCTCGTCGCGGAATTTGTCCCGCACGTTAATGCGTCGTACCGCCGGAAATAATCGCGTCTTGCTGCTGGGTCACGGCGACGGCAATCATGGCAACCAACGCCTCAGTTACCATAGCAGTCGGCATTGATGGCTCCCCGGGATGGCGCGCCGCCTGTGGCGGTGCATAAGGGATATGGACAAACCCACCGCTGGCCGCACCGGGACGCAGTGCCAGTGCGTGCAATAAGCCGTACATCACATGGTTGCACACGAAGGTGCCTGCGGTGTGGGACACCGAGACTGGAATACCCTGCTCGCGTAATGCATTAACCATCGATTTGATCGGCAAGGTGGAGAAATAGGCGTCTGGACCACCGGCGATCACGGGAGTATCAATAGGCTGCTTGCCGTGATTGTCAGGGATACGCGCATCGTTGATATTGATGGCAACGCTCTCAACGGTGATCTCAGCGCGGCCTCCGGCTTGACTAACAGCAATCGTGCAGTCGGGATGATGCTCTGCCAGCGCAGCATCGAGCTGCTGCAAGGCAAGGTCGAACACACAGGCTAACTGGCAGATCATCACCCGCGCACCGGCAATCTCACGCCCTTGTAATACCTTTACCGCTTCCCAGGAAGGGTTAATGGCTTCGCCATCAAAGGGTTCGAACGCCGTCACCAATACGGTTTTCATATTTTATATTTACTCATGCGTTACGCCGCCCTAACCTGAATCTGGTGTTCATTGAAACATTGACGCAACTTGCGCGCAAACAGCAGTGCATGATCGCCGTCGCCATGAAGACAAACCGTATCGGCCTCTACATCAACCCAGGTACCATCACTGGCCCGCACCCGGCGACGTTTAATCATCTCCAACGTTTGCGCCAGCGCCAACTCATCGCTTTTGATCAATGCGGCAGGTTGGTCGCGCGGTACCAGCGAGCCGTCCGGCAGGTAACCGCGATCGGCAAACACCTCCTGCCGAGTTGCCAATCCCAAGCGCTGCCCCGCCTGAATCAGTTCACTTCCCGCGAGTCCTACCAGCCGCAACGCCGGATTCACCGATTTGACCGCACGCGCAATCGCATCGGCCAGCATAGGATCGCGTGCAGCCTGGTTATACAGCATGCCGTGCGGTTTGACATGCGTCAGCCTGCCGCCTTCAACCGCTACAATCGCACTTAACGCACCGAGTTGATACACCACCTGTGCGAAGACCGTGTCTGCGGATACCGACATCGCTTTGCAGCCAAAATTTTCCCGATCCAGAAAGCTGGGGTGGGCCCCCAGCGCCACGCCGTAGCGCATCCCCCAACGCACCGATTGGCGCATGGTTTGAGCATCTCCAGCATGAAACCCGCAGGCGATATTGGCAGACGTGACTAACTGCAATAGCGCTTCATCATTGCTGCCGCCTTCACCCAGATCGGCATTTAAATCAATAATCATTGAGCCTCCACGCCAGTTGTTCCAGATAACGCCGCTGCGCCTGAGACGCACCCAGGGCGTCGTCCAGCGTGCAGGGAATGAAATGTATCGGTTCACCGAGCCGAATCTGCGCCAGATGGAATAAATCCGCATCAATTACACAGGCAATACGTGGGTAGCCACCGGTGGTCTGCGCATCTGCCAGCAACAAGATCGGTTGACCATTGTGCGGCACCTGAATCACCCCCCGGCAGTACACCATGAGAAAAAAGTTCTCGCGGCGTTATGCGTGCCAATGCAGGTCCCTGTAGCCGATATCCCATACGGTTACTCTGTGGACTCAGTTGCCACCCCGTTCGCCAGAACGTGTCGCGCGCCTCTTCACTGAATTCATGATATTCCGGTCCGGGAAGCACCCGTACCCGATTACTGAACAGAATCTGCTTGATACCCACAGGTTTATGCGGCTTGCGGTAGGCGGCCTTTTTCAGCGGAAGCGTATCACCATCCCGAAGCGGGCGACCAAGATAACCACCAAACCCGGCTTTCAAATCGGTACTGAGTGACCCGAGCACATCTGGCAGCCCCAGACCACCAGAAATAGCCAAATAGCTGCGCATGCCCCGGCGCGGCATGCGCAGCCTGAGCGTTTGGCCTGCTTTCACATGAAAGCGCCAGCCGGTCCAGATCGGTTTTCCATCGAGCTCGGCGTGACTGTCAGCGCCCGTCAATGCAATCCAGCAGGATGACGTAAACGTCGCCGCGAATTTTCCAAGCGTAATTTCCAGCCCGGCTTCGGACATCGCGTTACCCACCAACAAATTGGCGATGCTTAGCGCTGGCATATCCAAAGCACCAGACTGGCTGATGCCCAGATGCCGCAGATGATGACGTCCAGCATCCTGCACCGAAGTATGCAGCCCGGCATGAATGATCTTTAGCACAGGCCCTCCGGTTGCGGCACAAAGCGCACATTATCACCGGGGCGCAGCAACGTGGGTGGCTTCGCACTCGGATCGAACAGCGCAACTGCCGTTCGGCCAATCAACTGCCAGCCTCCGGGGGTTGCCAACGGGTAAATACCGGTTTGTCGACCACCAATACCGACACTGCCAGCGGGCACACTGAGGCGCGGCTCTGCACGCCGTGGAGTATGGAGGTGCTCTGGCAACCCCGCCAGATAAGGAAATCCCGGCTGAAAACCGAGAAAGTACACCACGTAATGCGCTGCTGCATGCGCCTCCACCACCTGACGAGGAGAAAGCTGGCAATGCTCCGCCACCTGCAACAAATCCGGACCAGCATCGCCGCCATACACCACCGGAATCGTGATATCCCTCGCTTCGATCGTTATCGACTCGCTCTCTTCCCACCAACGTTGCAAACGCTCGATAGCATCGCGTGCCGCCTGCTGTGGGTGGATTAACACCACCGTAAGGTTATTCATCCCAGGGATCGCCGCCTCAACCGCTTCATGCTGTTGAAGACGTTCAGCCAGCCCCCAGATACGCTGTTGGCTTTGCAGTGACAGCGGCGGCTCCAATTCCAGCACCACGGCCCGCTCACCCAATAAGTAGCACCGCGCTCGTTGCACGCTCTCCTCCCCATCGCGGTAGGGCATAGCTATGCCATGCCGCCTTGATACGCACCTCGCCCGACACCCTCTGGCAATAAGGTTTCTTAATAGACAAGCAATAAAGATGCCACTTTATCCCATTAAAATTTTTATATTATTTTTTTAAAAAAAACAGTGGGTTGATTAACATTAGGCGGGATTGGGGATATCAACAAAGGTCACATCAAGCCCGTGCTGCTGCGCCAGCCACGCCCCCAGCGCCTTAATACCGCCACGCTCTGTCGCGTGATGGCCTGCCGCATAGAAATGCAACCCCATCTCGCGAGCGATATGAATCGTCTGTTCCGATACTTCCCCGGTGATGAACGCCTCCACGCCAAAGCGGGCAGCTTGCTCAATAAAGCCCTGGCCGCCACCGGAGCACCAGGCCAACCGTGTTATCTGTGACGGTGCATTATCCCCACAATGCAGCACGGAACGCCCCAATCGCGTCTCCAGGCGCTCACGTAACGCCTCACCACTCACCGGCTGAGTCAGTTCGCCATAAGGCAACAGTTGCTCAATCTCACCCAACACGGTGATATCTAACAGTGCCGCCAGACAGGCGTTATTACCGAGCTCGGGGTGTGCGTCCAACGGCAAATGATAGCCATATAGGTTGATATCGTTCGCCAACAATGTTTTTAAGCGGCGACGCTTCATGCCGGAAATCACCGGAGACTCGTTTTTCCAAAAATAGCCATGGTGTACCAGTACTGCATCGGCCTGTTGAGCAACGGCCACATCCAGCAATGCCTGCGAGGCGGTTACCCCAGTGATGATCCGTTGCACGTTCTCACGCCCTTCAACCTGCAACCCGTTAGGCGCATAATCCTGAAATGCAACCACATTCAGTTGCTGATTGATCACTGTTTCCAATTCGCTGTTGCGCATAACGCTCCTTAATATGCCTGATTCTGGCCTTTTTCCTGCAACGCTTTCGCAGCTTCAAAAGCCTCCAACGTCATTTGTCTGGCCTGCTTATGATCGACCAGCGGCGTCGGATAATCCAACCGGCGTCCTTCCCGCTGTGCCCAGCGATGCGGCTGGTGAATATCACGCTCTGGCACCTCCGCCAGTTCGGGCACCCACTGGCGGATAAACGTTCCTTGCGGATCGAAACGCTCCCCCTGCGTGGTAGGGTTAAAAATACGAAAATAAGGCGCTGCGTCCGTGCCAGTGGAGGCCGCCCACTGCCACCCGCCATTGTTCGCGGCCAAATCACCGTCCAGCAGTTGAGAAATAAAATAACGCTCCCCTGCCCGCCAGTCGATAAGCAAATCTTTTACCAGAAAACTGGCGCAGATCATGCGTAGCCGATTATGCATCCATCCGGTGCCGTTCAATTGGCGCATCGCGGCATCGACAATCGGAAAACCGGTTTTACCTTGTTGCCAGGCTGTCAGCGCTTTTTCGTCTTGTCGCCATTGTACCTGCTGCGTCCACTCCACAAACGGGCGATGCTTACACAAACGTGGCCAGGCCACCAGCAGATGGCGATAAAACTCACGCCATATCAGTTCGCTCAACCAGGTAAATGCCCCGCCGTCAGACCGCTCTAACAGAGTGGGATGTTCTGCACGCAGGCGATTGAGGCACTGACGCGGGGAGATAACGCCCAATGCCAAATAAGGCGAAAGCTGGCTAGTGCCTTGCTGTGCGGGAAAATAACGCTGTTGGTCATAATCCGCCACGGTGGATTGGCAAAACTGGCGTAATCGTGCCAACGCGGCCTGTTCGCCCGCCGGAAACAGCGTCTCGTCAACCGCCTGTTGAGGATAATCGAAGGGGGTCAACGCAGACAATTTCCCCACGTCTACATTCGCGCGCTTTTTCGGCGCAGGGAAGCAGGTAATCTCCCTCTCCAGCAAACGCTGAATAAACGCTTTGCGAAACGGCGTAAAGACTTTGTACATCTCCTGTTTTCCCGTCACCAGGCTGCCTGGCGCCAGCAAAACGCTGTCATCAAACCCCTGACACACCACCTGCCCGTGCAATTTGGCTTCCAGCGCGCGATCCCGTTCACGTTCATTAATTTCGTACTGGTAATGATAAAACAGGTGCGAAACATGCTGCTTTTTACAAAATGCATCAACGGTTTCAACCGCCTGATGAAAGTCTTCACATTGTTGATAAAACAGAGGGATCCCTTTAGCGGCCAGCGACTGTTGTAATGCCTGGAGATTCTGTAGCAAAAACGTCGCCTGTCGCGGTGCCATACCGTGAGCCTGCCACTGGCCTGGCGTAGCAATATAGAGCGCAATAACCTTGGCATCAGCGTTCTGACAGGCCGCGTGCAGCGCGGAGTGATCGGTAATCCGTAAATCATGGCGAAACCAGACCAGATGCGTGGTCATAACTGTTCCTTGCTGGAAAATATTAGTGGCCATAGCGTAAACGCAAAGCTTCGGGATAAGGGTCAAAGTAACGCTGCTGCGTCAGGTAATCATCAGGGTATTCGGTCATGTAATGACGCAACAGCGTCATCGGCGCCAGTAGCGGTTGCACACCTTGCCGATAGCGATCGATGAGATTAGCCAACTCCTGACGTTGTTGGGAAGTAAGATGAGGACGAAAGTACCCCTGAACGTGCATCAATACATTGGTATGGTTGCGACGCGATGCGGGGTGCGATAACAGGCGCATAAAACGCAGCCGGTATTCCATGGCAAAGGCTTCCAGCGTCGGCCATTGCGCCATGCCTGCCACAAACGGGCCCAGCTCTCGATATTCGGGCTGCGAGTGCGCCAGCAACAACAATTTGTAGCGGCTATGGAACGCCATCAGTGCGCCACGCGAGAGGCCCTGCTGCCAAATCTGCTGCAATTCATGCAAGGCATAGACCCGAGTAATAAAGTTTTCCCGCAGCACAGGATCGCTCAAGCGGCCATTCTCCTCTAACGGCAACCACGGCATGTGCCGTTTTAGCGCCTGCGCAAACAGCCCCTCTCCACTTTTTCGGGCATTTTTTCCCTGACTGTCATACACCTTTACCCGTTCCATTCCGCAACTGGGGGATTTGGCACACAGGATAAAGCCGCACAGATCGCTTAACGATGCCATTTTTTGCTCGGAAAACGCGAGCATCTCATCGGTAACATCGATGCCAGAACCGTTGCTGGCACAGAGCCGAATACCTTGCTTACCCGCGTAAACCAGTCGCAGCGCGGGGCGCGGCACAGGTAATCCGACCGCCATTTCGGGGCATACTGGCTGAAAATGGCAATAAGGCGCTAATTGATCAACAGCAAAATCAAAGCTCTTATGCCCCCCGTCAAACCGCACTGGCGCACCGAGCAAACATGCACTTATTCCAACAGGAATAGGAGCTGACATCATAAACGCTCTCCCGTTTGTCAACATTCCCTCAGCATAGCGGATTTCAAGCGGCTACGGAGCACAACGACGAAGATCGAGCGAAAACAAAAACCAACGTGTATCAGAGGGAAAAACAAAGGAATTAAAAAACAGAGCTACTGACCGAGGGGGGTTTTGAGGTCAGTAGCGCACAATGATGTTTTTTTACTTACTCGCAGCGCAGCTTAGAAAAAATCACCGGCTGCCGCTTCTGATTGTGCCATCCAGACCGGCTGATCGCTGGTTTTCAACCAAACACGGTGCAGATAGCTGTAAAAGCGGGCGCGATCGGTACGAAACAGCATCACAGGCAACGCCAGTAAACCGAAAGCAACAACAGCAACGCGACGCAGGAGAACGCGATACAAGGGATAAGCAGTATAAATCGACATAGCGATCCTCCTTTATCAGTGAGCAGCCACTGCAACGACATTGCTCACAAAATCAACATAACGATGAATAACTGCTCAAAATAGTACCGCTTTTGCTGAAACTTTACTACTCATCGGGCCAGAAAAAGATCGTGTTTTCGTCATTTTTCCCGAACATTCTGTTATTGGGTTACAAAATGGTTAATGAATTACATTTAATGTATAAATCAATGTTGCGTTTATTGGTTTTTCCCCGCTCCTGCTGCCCTGCACTCTTTCCCTCATCCGAAAGGCTTTTGTCGCAAACGCGCAGAAATATATGATAGCGTCATAAAGTATCATTTAACGTCGTGCAGACGGATCAACACCCGCAGCAATCAGACAGAAGGAGTAGATGCCCTGCTATCCGCCAGCGTTTTGATCATAGAAGATGAAAAAGAGATCCAGCGCTTTGTACGCAGCGCGCTGGAAAGCGAAGGGCTACGCGTTTTTGATGCGCAGACCTTGCAACGTGGCCTGCTGGAAACGGCTACCCGCAAGCCTGATCTGGTGATTCTCGATCTCGGATTACCTGACGGTGATGGCACCCTTTACCTCCGCGACGTTCGCCAGTGGAGCAGCGTGCCGATTATTGTGTTGTCCGCGCGCAGTGATGAACGGGATAAAATCGACGCTCTGGATGCGGGTGCTGACGATTATCTCGCCAAGCCGTTCGGGATTGGCGAGTTACTGGCCCGTGTGCGCGTTGCACTGCGCCGCCACGGCGCTAACGCGATGGAAAGCCCGGTGGTGACATTCGGCAACATTACGGTTGATCTCAGCCAGCGTTTAGTCAGCCGAGACAGCGAAACACTGCATCTGACGCCTACGGAATTCAAACTGTTGGCACTGCTGCTGGCGAATGCGGGCAAAGTGCTGACGCAGCGCCAACTGCTGGTACATGTTTGGGGACCCAACGCAGTGGAAAGCAGCCATTATCTTCGCATCTATATGGGACACCTGCGACAAAAGCTGGAAAACGACCCCACACGGCCTCGTCACTTTATCACCGAAACCGCCGTAGGTTACCGTTTTATGCCCTGAGCTACCGTACTGAATTAACTGCGTATAACACTGGTTATCCCCCCCGAGCAGGCGTAACATCCCACGCTCATTCTGTTGATCTCTACACTGAATTTTAATGCTGAGGCTTATCATGAGTAGCTGGTTACTTTATGCATTGCTCTCCGCCCTGTGCGCCGCCGCAGTGGCTCTGTTTGGTAAAGTGGGATTGCAAAATCTTGACGCTAATACAGCAACGGCGGTCCGTGCCGTGGTGATGGCGCTGTTTTTGGTGGGCGTTGTGGTAGTGCAAGGAAAAACAACCATGATCGGTGAAGTGCTTGCCAACAAAAAAGCACTAACATTTATTGGCTTTGTTGAATAAATAAATTTCGAGGTATAGTAAAGCCG
>SMLE01000198.1_pt1 | contig 21937 bp, 21 predicted proteins | sample 2451431 | NCBI scaffold set ML178787.1 | reverse complement strand
CTCACCATCTCCTGCCGAATTTACACCACGTCCGTGGACTCTACCTAATACTCCACCCGCCACAGGGAAGAGCGCCACCAACCACCGGTTTTGAAGCTGCCGTGCAGGCTGCTATTTACCATTGCGAGAAAGTGCGTTGCCATTATCACATTTCCATCTATTTGCTGAGCTTTCGTACTAGTTCACGAGCACGTTGTCAACGGGTTAACACATTTTATTTTATCGGTATAGCACCGCAGTCGTGTGGTTCCCCTCCGGCGGTGTTTAATGGCATGATGTCCCGCGTCTCAGATCCCCTGAGCAGCATTAACAACCATAGGTGCCTGTGTGTCCGAACTTTCCGTTGCTCTGTCTCCCAGTCCGCTGTTTGATTTGCACAGCCACACTACCGCTTCGGATGGAGAACTGTCGCCCGGTGAACTGGTTCAACGCGCCGTTGAGATGCGCGTTGGTGTTCTGGCGATTACCGATCACGATACCGTGGCAGGCGTGGCTGCCGCGCAGCAGGCAATAGCCGCATTGAATCTGCCGTTACGGCTGGTGCCTGGAGTTGAGATCTCCACCCTGTGGGAAAATCATGAGATTCATATTGTCGGTTTAGGTATTGATCCCGAACACATCGCCCTGACGCATCTGCTCGAACAGCAGAAGGAGCGCCGCTGGCAGCGTGCACAGGCAATCAGTGAACGGTTGGAGAAGGCGCGTATTCCGGGCGCACTGGAAGGGGCGCAGCGCCTTGCCGGAGAGGGAGAAATCACACGTGGTCATTTTGCCCGTTTTCTGGTGGAGCAGGGCAAAGCCAGCAATGTGGGGCAGGTGTTCAAATCCTATCTGGCAAAAGGGAAAACCGGATATGTCCCGCCGCAGTGGTGTACAATAGCAGAAGCCGTTGATGTTATTCATCATGCGGGCGGTGTGGCGGTACTGGCACATCCTGGGCGCTATGAGTTGTCTCCCAAATGGCTCAAACGGGTGCTGACCAGTTTTGTGGCAGCAGCGGGGGATGCGATGGAGGTCGCCCAGTGCCAACAAGCGCCGGACGAACGAACTCAACTGGCGCGTTACGCGCAGGATTTTCAGCTCTATGCCTCGCAGGGCTCTGATTTTCACCGTCCCTGTGCCTGGATAGAGTTGGGACGCAAGTTCTGGTTGCCAGGCGGTGTAACGCCTGTGTGGCAACATCCTGTGCTGGCTGCACTGCCGTTGCCCGCAGACGTGTTGCACCGCGACGGATGTGAAATGTCGCGCTAAATTAGAAGTTTAAGGACGTATCATGAGTCAGTTTTTTTATATTCATCCACAAAACCCTCAGCCACGGTTGATCAATCAATCTGTTGATGTGCTGCGTAAAGGTGGCGTGATGGTTTATCCCACCGATTCCGGTTACGCATTGGGATGCATGCTGGGGGAGAAAAATGCGATGGAGCGCATTTGCCAAATTCGCCATCTGGACAGCAACCACAACTTCACCATCGTGTGTCGCGATCTTTCCGAAATATCCACCTATGCCTATGTGGACAATGCAGCATTTCGCCTGATCAAAAACAATACGCCCGGTAACTACACCTTTATTTTGAAAGCCACTAAAGAGGTGCCGCGTCGATTGATGAGTGAAAAGCGCAAAACCATCGGCTTGCGTGTGCCTTCTAACGAGATTGCACTGGCGCTGCTGGAAGCGCTGAATGAGCCGCTGATGTCGACGACATTGATGCTACCGGGCAATGATTTTGCGGAGTCCGATCCGGAGGAAATTCAGGATCATTTGGGCAAACGGATAGATTTGATTATCCACGGTGGATTTCTGGGGCAAAAACCCACAACGGTAATTGATTTGACTGACTCCACGCCGGTTGTCGTACGTGAAGGCTCGGGTGATATCTCACCGTTTCAGTGATAAAGGCGCACCCTGTGCCTTATATTCAGCTTTCAGGCTCTGACAGCGAATGGCACAGCAAAAATTGGGTAATCGGATGCGGTTCCCAGCCTGCTTGTAAAAATAACGGAGTCAGCGCCTGCGGCACGGCGACAGGCGTTGAAATCCCCTCGAACTGCGTGGCCAGTGCCTGAAGTACCCGTCGTGCATGACCTTGCCGCCGGGCGGCAGGCGTGACATGAAGCGCCCGCAACTGTGGCTTGGTAAACGCGGTGGCAACAATGGCGTAGGCGTCATTGCCCCAGCGATATCCTTGTGACGGCAGTGCGACCGAGCCCAAAGGATCGATCATCCAGGGTAACGCGTCATCAGATTCTGCGATCATGCTGCCGATAGCGGTGACCGGATCGCAACGCGTTAATGTTATCGTACTGTTTAGTGTTCCACTCGCCAGTGGTACAGTAAAGCCGCACAGGGTGTCCTGATGCGTAAACCCCATCTTGTCATACAAAGCTACGCCTGCCGCATTGCTGCTAATCACCTCAAGCCACAGGGCGCTGTCCCCCCGCTGATGCGCTTCACGCAGCAGTTGCTCTAGCATCGCTGTTCCCAACCCGCCACGGCGCCAGCGCGGATGAATGGCAAAGGCGGCCAGGCGGCAACGCGAGCCGCGACGCACCATGATTGCCAGCGCTACCGGGTTGTTATTGACGCTCCAGATGCGGCTCTCGGTCAACGACAGACCCTCTGCGTTAAAGCGTGTGGCAAACGTCGGGCCATCGAGGGGGAAAGGGATCACATAATCCGTGAAGCATTCAGTCAATATGGCGGCGAGCTGATGGCTGTCATAGTGCGTGGCATCACGGCAGACCAGTGGTGAAATCGATGTAATGGACGTTTCCTGTAGTGTCGGCGCTAGCGTATACGGTTCCCTGGAAACAGGATTATCGGTTGATATGCCGTTGTACTCAAACAAGATGCGCTTTTTAGCCTAAAATTCATGTAGAATGATCTGCCACTCGTGCTACGGGTACGGCGATGTGGCGATAAACAGGGAGGGCGTTGCCCGGATTCCTCTGTTAAACAGATACTCATCAGTGAGTTATGCGTAAATTAACGTTAACTCATTGTTTTATCCGACGCCTGTGAAGGCGACACTCTGAGGCTGCTCAATGAGCGAAAAGTTACAAAAAGTGCTGGCGCGTGCTGGCCACGGCTCACGCCGCGAGATCGAAGGCATTATCCAGGCAGGCCGTGTGAGCGTGGACGGCAAAATTGCGACGCTGGGCGACCGCGTCGAGGTAACCAAAGCAACCCGCATTCGTATCGATGGTCACGTGGTTTCTGTTAAAGAAACCGAAGAAGCAGTCTGTCGCGTACTGATTTATTACAAACCAGAAGGTGAGCTTTGCACCCGCAGCGATCCCGATGGTCGCCCGACGGTGTTCGATCGTTTGCCGAAAATGCGCGGTTCACGCTGGGTGGCGGTAGGGCGTCTGGATGTGAATACCTCCGGCCTGCTGCTGTTCACCACCGACGGCGAATTGGCAAACCGCTTGATGCACCCCAGTCATGAAGTGGAACGCGAATATGCGGTGCGTGTGTTTGGTGAAGTGGATGAGGATAAACTCAAGCTGCTGACCAAAGGCGTACAGCTTGATGACGGTCCTGCATCGTTCTGCACCCTGAAGTACAGCGGCGGTGAAGGGTTAAACCAGTGGTATAACGTTACGCTGGCAGAAGGGCGTAACCGAGAAGTGCGTCGTCTGTGGGAAGCGGTTGGCGTGCAAGTAAGTCGCCTGATTCGCGTGCGCTATGGCGACATTCCATTGCCAAAAGGATTGCCGCGCGGTGGCTGGACGGAAATGCCGCTCGAACAACTTAACTATTTGCGCGAACTGGTGCAATTGCCGGCGGAAACCACCAGCAAGCTGCCGGTTGAGCGTGAGCGTCGTCGGGTGAAAGCCAATCAAATTCGTCGTGCGGTAAAACGTCACGGCCAGGCCGGTCCTGCGCGGCGTAGTGCGCCAAAGCGTAACGGCTAAGTGTGATGTTAAAAGCGTGACGTTAAGGTAGCTGGTTTTACACGGGGTGTGTCGTCGCCACACCCCGCAATAGCAATATGTATTTCTTACCAATCGATGCCTTGCTGGGCCTTTATGCCTGCATCAAACGCATGTTTTGTCGGCCGCATTTCCGTTACCGTATCCGCCAATTCCAGCAATTCGCGGTGGCAGCCGCGTCCGGTAATAATCACGCTCTGATGGGACGGTCGCTGTTGTAATGCGGTCACTACCTCTTCCAGCGCCAGGTAGTCGTAGCTCACCATGTAGGTCAACTCATCCAGGATCACCAGATCGTAGCATCGGACAACATGCGTTTGCCGTGCTGCCAGACGGCTTGTGCTGCCAGCGTATCGCCTGTGCGATCCTGCGTATCCCAGGTAAACCCGGCCGCCATCACCTGAAACTCAACGCCGCGATCGGCGAGCAGGTTACGTTCGCCGTTGGGCCATTCACCCTTGATAAATTGAATTACGCCAACGCGCAGACCGTGTCCTACCGCGCGTGTTGCGGTGCCAAACGCCGCCGTGGTTTTACCCTTGCCGTTGCCGGTGAAAACCATCAGGATGCCACGCACCTCGTTGGCCGCGGCAATGCGTTCGTCAACCCGTTGTTTCAGTTTTTGCTGGCGCTGCTTGTGGCGATCGTTATCCATTGTCAGGGCTCCCTTATACCGCTGGACCGGGTTTTCTTCCCGGCTGTGCGTCAAAACTCATACCGGTTTTGCGTTTGCTGTCATCGCCCATCAAATAAAGGTAGAGCGGCATAATATCAGCCGGGGTTTTGAGGCGTAGCGGATCTTCATCCGGGAACGCGCTGGCACGCATTGAAGTGCGCGTCCCTCCTGGATTGATACAGTTGACGCGCAAATGCTGGTTACGATACTCGTCGGCCAAGACTTGCATAAGCCCTTCTGTGGCGAATTTGGAAACCGCATAGGCTCCCCATTCCGCGCGGCCCACGCGACCCACGCTGGAACTGGTGAACACCAGAGAGGGGCTGGCGGCTTTTAGCAACAGGGGTAACAGCGCCTGCGTCAGCATAAAGGTGGCATTCACGTTAACTTGCATGACCTGATGCCAGGTCGCCGGATCCTGTTGGGCAATCGGTATGATATCCCCGAGCAATCCCGCGTTATGCAGTACGCCGTCAAGGTGTGGTATCTGTTTTTCCAGATCAGCTGCCAGCGCAGCGCACGTCGGGGCGGTGATTGTCAATAAATCGCAGGGCACAACCAGCGATGATGTTCCGGTTTCACGCAGGATTTCTGCTTGCACATCCTGTAATTTATGCTCGGTGCGACCCAGCAGGATCAACCGGGCACCGTAGCGCGCGTAAGTGAGCGCGGCTTCGCGCCCAATACCATCGCCCGCGCCGGTGACCAGAATTAAGCGGTGTTTAAGAAGGTCATTCATAGGTTGATAATGCACAGTACTTTCCTCTATACGCCGCAAACCATAAGACGTAACGGCAGTTATGCCTCAATGTGTCGGTGAATTCAATGCGCGTCGGGCGCATTCTTAGGCCACTGCGGTAAAAAACAGCAACAGGTGTAAAAAACCCATGAATAACATCGCCATATTTCACGCCATACGTTAGGCTGTCTTTTTGCTCTCGCGTCGGTTTGATGAAAACCGTGGAGTGGCGTAAGACGAGCGGTATGATGGTGTGGTGTGTCGCAGTCAACTGCGCAGGTAAACATCGGCGGCGTCATGATATGACTCAGTAAACGAGGGACGGTATTTGTGGAATTGCTTTCTCAGTACGGCTTATTTCTGGCAAAAGTAGTCACGATAGTGCTGGCCATTGGCGCACTGGTCGTGTTGACCTTTGGTGTCACGCAGCGAAAACGCCCGCGCAAAGGGGAGTTGCAGGTGATGAATCTGGGCGAACAGTATCGCGAAATGCAAAATGAAATGCGTGACACCTGCGTGAGTGATGCGGAACGCAAACGGGTCGCGAAGCGGAAGAAAAAAGAGGACAAAGCTGCCGCTAAAGAAGACAAACTGCGCGCCAAACGCGGCGATGAGAAAGTGGTGAAACCACGTCTTTACGTATTGGATTTTAACGGCTGCATGGACGCAGGCGAAGTCTCTGCGCTGCGTGAAGAAGTCTCGGCGGTGCTGGCGGTGGCGACACCGAAGGATGAAGTGCTGTTACGTCTGGAAAGCCCCGGCGGCGTGGTGCACGGTTATGGGTTGGCCGCTTCTCAGTTGCAACGCCTGCGCGATGGCGGCATTCGCTTGACCGTTGCGGTGGACAAGGTTGCTGCCAGCGGCGGATACATGATGGCGTGTGTGGCCGATCGTATTGTCGCGGCTCCGTTTGCCATCATCGGCTCTATTGGGGTAGTGGCTCAGATTCCCAACTTCAATCGGTTACTGAAAAACAATGATATCGATGTGGAATTGCATACTGCCGGTGAATATAAGCGCACCCTGACGCTGTTTGGTGAGGAGAATACGGAGCAGGGGCGTGAAAAATTCCGTGAAGAGCTGAACGTGACTCACGGTCTGTTTAAGCAGTTTGTCAAAGAGATGCGACCCACGCTGGATATCGATAAAACCGCTACGGGAGAACATTGGTTTGGCACGCAGGCGCAAACGTTAGGGCTGGTCGATGCAATAGGCACCAGCGACGATTTACTGATTCAGGAAATAACCACGCATGAGGTGTTGAGTGTGCGCTATACGCGTCGCAAGCGCCTGCTGGATAAAATCATGGGGAACGCGGGTGACTCCGCTGAGCGTCTGCTGCTGCGTTGGTGGCAGCGGGGCAGCCACCCGTTCGTTTGAGGTGTTTAACCCTGTGCGCGGTGCGTACAGGGTCATCCCGCTTAGTCGATCAGTTGATACTTCTCTGACAATTCATGCGCCAAGTGCTTGAACATGTTAAATACCGCCGTGGTTTTTAATGTCGGCAGGCCGTTGTTATCCAGGAAATACTCCCCTTTAAATACCAATACGCCGTTCTTCTGATCAACGTCGGTGGCAATCATGCCGTGAAGATAGTCATCGTGGTTGTGAATCAGGCGATTAGCCTGTTCCAAGAGCGTCTGGCGGTCGATCGGGGTTCTCGCTGTGGCGCTGTTCTCTGCGGCCATAGTCACGTTGTCTGACATAGTGTTACTCCTGCTGAAACTCATAGCACTATTCTAACGCCACCCCAACGGCATCCGCTTGTGCTTTTTTGCACTTTTTTTATGAACCTTTGAAAACAGGTTGATAAGACGACGTAATTTTTCTGAAGACTACGCCGCTGTCAGCCGATAACGATGAGCAGTAGAGGTTGGCGAAAACCGCGTTTCCATGCTAATTAGGTTGCGTGGCGGCATTTATCAGGTAGAGTGTGGGATTTTGTATCGTTAAGCGGAAAAAATTCTTTACGGTGTTGCAGCAGCATAAGCGGAACCGCGGGCAGTTAACCGTCATTACAGCAAAAAAACGTGGATGGTCATGTGGTTATGGAATGGTTTATTGACCGTTACGTACTCTTGAATCTCCATGTAGTGAAGCTGGAAGTACGCGAACAGGCGTAGCGGTAGAGAATAAATGACGTATATGCCCCTTGAAAAAGGGACCAGACGCCCTCAACAACACGTTAATATGAAGCATTCGGTAGGTAACAATACATATGGGTAAAGCTCTCGTCATAGTTGAGTCCCCGGCCAAAGCCAAAACAATCAACAAATATCTGGGCAATGACTACGTGGTGAAATCGAGCGTCGGTCATGTGCGTGATTTGCCGACCAGCGGTTCTGCGGCGGCGAAGAAGAGCGCTGAGCCTGGCAAAGCAAAAAAAGCCGGCAAAAAAGATGAGCGCACCGCGCTGGTCAATCGTATGGGGGTCGATCCGTACCACGGCTGGCAGGCCGATTACGAAATACTGCCCGGTAAAGAGAAAGTGGTCTCTGAACTGAAAACGCTGGCGGCCAACGCCGACCACGTCTATCTCGCAACCGACCTTGACCGCGAAGGGGAAGCCATTGCCTGGCACCTGCGGGAAATCATTGGGGGCGATGAAGGCCGTTTCAGCCGTGTGGTGTTTAACGAAATCACTAAGAACGCGATTACTCAGGCGTTTGAAAAACCAGATAAATTAAATATCGACAGGGTCAATGCGCAGCAAGCACGGCGTTTTATGGACCGTGTCGTGGGCTACATGGTTTCTCCGCTGTTGTGGAAAAAAATCGCCCGAGGGCTTTCTGCTGGTCGCGTGCAGTCCGTTGCGGTACGTCTGGTGGTAGAGCGCGAACGCGAAATCAAGGCCTTTATCCCAGAAGAATACTGGGAACTGCATGCGGATTTGTTGTCATCGAGTGCGGCATTGCAAATGCAGGTGACGCACTTTGATGGCAAGCCGTTCAAGCCGGTTAATAAAGCGCAAACAGCGGCGGTGGTCAGCGTGCTGGAGACCGCTCGTTATGTGGTCGCGGAGCGCGAGGACAAGCCCACCAGCAGCAAACCGGGGGCATCTTTCATCACCTCCACGCTGCAACAGGCGGCAAGTACCCGCTTGGGGTTTGGCGTTAAAAAAACCATGATGATGGCGCAGCGCTTGTACGAAGCGGGCTACATCACCTACATGCGTACTGATTCCACCAACCTGAGTCAGGATGCGCTGACCATGGCGCGCGATTATATTGCGTCCAGCTTTGGTAACGCTTACCTGCCGGAGAGCGCGAATCTCTACAGCAGTAAAGAAAACTCTCAGGAAGCGCATGAAGCGATTCGTCCCTCAGATGTTGCCGTTCTGGCGGATGCGTTGAAGGATATGGAAGCTGATGCGCAGAAACTCTACCAGTTGATCTGGCGTCAATTCGTGGCCTGCCAAATGACACCGGCCAAATATGACTCTACAACACTGTTGGTGAACGCGGAAGGCTATCAATTACGCGCCAAAGGACGCACCCTGCGTTTTGATGGCTGGACCAAAGTAATGCCGGCGCTGCGTAAAGGTGATGAAGACCGTACGCTGCCGACCGTTGAGGTAGGGGAAGTGATGTCCCTGGATAAACTGCTGCCGAGCCAGCATTTTACCAAACCACCTGCCCGCTACAGCGATGCCTCGCTGGTAAAAGAGTTGGAAAAACGCGGTATCGGTCGTCCATCCACTTACGCCTCTATCATTTCAACCATTCAGGATCGTGGCTATGTGCGGGTGGAAAACCGCCGTTTCTACGCGGAAAAAATGGGTGAGATTGTCACTGACCGTCTGGAAGAAAACTTCCGCGAGTTGATGAACTACGATTTTACTGCGCGCATGGAAAGTAGCCTCGATCAGATCGCCAACAATCAGGCGGAGTGGAAAGGGGTGCTGGATGAGTTTTTTGCCGAATTCAGCCAGCAGTTGGAAAAAGCGGAAATGGATCCGGATGCGGGAGGAATGCGACCCAATGCCATGGTGTTGACCACCATCGATTGCCCCACCTGTGGACGCAAGATGGGGATCCGTACCGCCAGCACTGGCGTGTTCCTCGGCTGTTCCGGCTATGCATTGACGCCAAAAGAGCGCTGCAAGACCACCATCAACCTGATCCCTGAAGCCGAAGTGTTAAACGTGCTGGAAGGGGATGAGGCTGAAACCAATGCGCTGCGTGCTCGCCGTCGTTGCGGCAAGTGCGGTACGGCGATGGACAGCTACCTGATCGATAACCAGCGCAAGCTGCACGTGTGCGGTAACAACCCGGCATGTGACGGCTATGAGATCGAAAACGGTGAGTTTCGTATCAAGGGGTACGACGGTCCGGTAGTCGAATGCGACAAATGTGGTTCCGATATGCACCTGAAAATGGGGCGTTTTGGCAAGTACATGGCCTGCACTAACGAAACCTGTACCAATACCCGCAAGATTTTGCGCAATGGTGAAGTTGCACCGCCGAAGGAAGATCCTGTTCCCTTACCCGAACTGCCGTGCGAAAAATCCGATGCCTATTTCGTGCTGCGTGACGGTGCGGCTGGAGTATTCCTGGCTGCTAATACCTTCCCTAAATCGCGTGAAACCCGTGCGCCGTTAGTGGAGGAGTTGGTGCGATTCCGCGATCGCCTGCCGGAAAAACTGCGCTATCTGGCTGACGCGCCGGTGGAAGATACCGAAGGCAACAAAGCAGTGGTACGCTTTAGTCGTAAAACCAAGCAGCAATACGTTGCTTCGGAGAAAAACGGTAAGGTGACAGGGTGGTCTGCATTCTATGTAGACGGTAAGTGGACCTCTGAGAAAAAATAATTCGCTGCCAGGTGAATAAAAGCCAGCCTTTTGGGCTGGCTTTTTTGATCTGGGTAGGAAGATAGCGATCTAGGTGAGAGGATCGCGCCGCCGTGCGCTAGAATGAGCGCCCTCACTCAGCGCACGTTGAGGGCGCTATTTTTATCGATGTGAAGATAATAGTTATATAAAAATATTTTTTTATGATTAAATGACCTTAATATGATGAAATAACCGCCTGCTTTTCATCGCATTGCAAATGTTGCAGCGTCATGAAAAAGTAAAGCAACGGTAGATAATTTATTCGTGCCTGATGCACATGCTCAATAACATGGGATGACATATGAAATTGCAACAGCTTCGTTATATCGTTGAAGTTGTTAATCATAACCTGAATGTTTCCTCAACGGCTGAGGGTCTGTACACCTCGCAGCCGGGAATCAGTAAACAGGTGAGAATGCTGGAAGATGAGCTGGGAATTCAAATTTTTGCGCGTAGCGGTAAGCACCTGACTCAGGTAACGCCGGCAGGTCAGGAAGTGGTGCGTATTGCCCAGGAAGTGCTCTCCAAGGTGGATGCCATCAAGGCCGTAGCAGGAGAGCACACCTATCCTGATAAAGGTTCGCTCTATGTGGCTACCACGCATACGCAGGCGCGTTACGCATTGCCGGATGTCATCAAAGGATTCATTGAACGTTATCCTCGCGTTTCACTGCATATGCATCAGGGATCGCCAACGCAGATAGCCGAAGCGGTCGCGAAAGGGACGGCGGATTTTGCCATCGCCACTGAGGCGCTGCATCTGTATGACGATTTGATCATGCTGCCGTGCTACCACTGGAATCGCGCGGTGGTGGTGAAACCCGATCATCCGTTGGCAACGAAGAAAGATATCACCATTGAAGAACTGGCAGCCTATCCGATAGTTACCTACACCTTCGGTTTTACCGGCCGTTCGGAGCTGGATACCGCATTTAACTGTGCAGGGTTGACGCCGCGCATTGTGTTCACTGCCACGGATGCTGATGTGATCAAAACATACGTGCGTCTGGGGTTGGGTGTGGGTGTTATCGCCAACATGGCCGTCGACCCGCGCACGGAGACGGATCTGGTGACCATTAACGCGAACAGCATTTTTAGCTACAGTACCACCAAGATCGGGTTCCGGCGCAGTACCTTCCTGCGCAGCTACATGTATGATTTTATTCAGCGCTTTGCGCCGCACCTCACGCGTGATGTGGTGGATTCTGCCATTGCTTTGCGATCAAATGAAGAAATTGAAGCTATGTTTAAGGATATAACGCTGCCCGTGAAATAGCGTCGATTATTCATCAAAGAGGTGCATGGCATGATCAAGCTTGTGCTATCAGTAGTGGCCTGTGCGCTAATAGTGATATCAGGCATCGTGCTGCATGGCCTCTACGCTTTTGAACTCCCTGAACGCGCCCAGCAGACTTTATCGTTTTCGCTGGGCGATGCCCGTCTTGAAGGCACGCTGTTGCTGCCTGATAACACACACAACCCGCCCGTGGTGTTGCTAGTGCACGGCGACGGTGCCCAGGACCGCTGGTCTGATGGCGGCTACCTTCCGCTGGTAGATGCACTTGTTGCCCAGGGGATTGGCGTATTTTCCTGGGATAAGCCCGGCGTAGCGGCCAGCACCGGTGATTGGCTGGCACAGACCCTACGCGATCGTGCGGATGAAGCGGTTGCCGCACTGCATGCGTTGCGTGCACGGCCAGAATTGAAAGAGAGTCGTCTGGGGTTTCTCGGTTTTTCTCAAGCGGGATGGGTGGTACCTAATGCCAGTCAGCGTTCAACGGCAGATTTTATCGTGTTGATTGGCCCTGCAATAAACTGGCGCGAGCAAGGTTTCTACTACATGCAGCAACGTTTAGCCGTAGAAGGGGCAGAGCCATCGGAGATTACCGCAGCCATCGAGAGAGAACGTGTAGCCTATTCACAACGCTTTACGCCCCAAACGGTGATGCAACCTTGCTCGTCACGTTGCACTCGAGACGATTTTGAGCGACGTAATGCGTTGTCGGATGCACGTCAGGGCATTGCCGCACAGCACGTGCCAGTGATGGTGCTGATGGGGGCTCAGGATCTCAATGTTTCTTCGAAGGAAACATTAACGGTGTGGAGTCGGTTACTGCCGGTGGCAACTTTACGCTGCTTACGCGAAGTCAAAGATGCCACCCACGGATTACTGCGCGCCAAATGGTTTAATCATCAACTGAACGACCAATGGCCGCGTTGGACGCAGTGGGGATTTTTAGCCTCAGGGCAGTCTGCTTACGCGCCCGGTGCCCTGGACGCGATATCAGAGTGGCTCTTGGCAAGACGTTGCTGAATGCACTGAGTTGCCTCAGGCGTATACCTTGTCACCGAATTCGCACAAATCTTCAATCAGGCAGGAACCGCAGCGCGGTTTACGGGCGATGCAGGTGTAACGTCCGTGCAGAATCAGCCAGTGGTGGCAGTCGATTTTGAATTCTGCGGGCACCACCTTCAATAGATTTTCTTCTACTGCATCCACGTTTTTTCCCGGCGCGAATCCGGTGCGGTTGCACACGCGGAAAATATGCGTGTCAACGGCGATGGTGGGCCAACTAAAGGCGGTGTTTAACACTACGTTGGCGGTTTTTCGACCGACACCGGGCAATGCTTCCAGTGCATCGCGATTTTCCGGTACCTGACCCTGATGCTTGTCTAACAGAATACGGCAGGTCTTAATGATATTTTCAGCCTTGCTGTTAAACAGACCAATGGTGCGGATATAAGCTTTTACACCGTCAACCCCAAGTGCCAACAAGGTTTCTGGTGTGTTAGCGACCGGATAGAGTTTTGCCGTGGCTTTATTCACGCTGACATCTGTGGCCTGTGCTGAAAGCAGTACGGCTATCAACAGCTCGAACGGTGTATCAAAGTGTAACTCTGTGGTCGGATGTGGATTCGCATCGCGCAGACGACGCAAGATTTCGCCGCGTTTTTCCTTGTTCATCGTCTTGTCCTTATGGTGCCGTTCCGGTCAGCGTGTCAACGGCTGTAACGTTCCGTTTTGCCTCGCTGACGGCGCGGTGGCGTTTCATTTTTTCGTCAATCAGGTACTTGGCAGCAAGCAACAGCGCCAAGCCGATAAACGCCCCCGGAGGCAGCATCGCCAGCAAGAACGGGGTATCAACCTGGATCACTTCAATGCGCAGCACTTTGGCCCAATCGCCGAGCAGTAGGTCTGCACCGTCAAATAACGTGCCGTTACCCAGCAATTCGCGCAGCGAACCCAATACGAACATAGTACAGGTCGCCCCCATACCCATAGCGAAGCCATCCAACGCCGACAGGGCGACGGGGTTTTGCGCGGCGTAGGCTTCAGCACGTCCGATCACCAAACAGTTAGTGACGATCAGTGGAATAAAAATGCCCAGCGACTGGTATAAGCCATAGGCGTAAGCGTTAATCAACATTTCCACCGAGCTGACCACGGCCGCAATAATCATCACATAAATAGGGATGCGGATTTCAGACGGAACCCAACGGCGCATAGCGGAAATTGCTGCATTGGTACAGGTCAGTACCAGCGTGGTGGCTAACCCTAAGCCCAAAGCGTTGGTGGCGGTGGAGGTGACGGCCAGCAGTGGGCACATGCCTAACAGTTGCACCAGCGCTGAGTTGTTTTTCCAAAGCCCCTGGGCCAGAAGGTGTTTCACTTCACTCATGTTACTCTGCTCCACAATTCTGCAGTGTCGTCAGGCGCGCCGGGAGGGTCTGCATAAAAAGCGCAGTCCGTTTACTGGCGTTTACCACGGCACGGGGCGTGATGGTGGCACCGGTGAACTGATCGTATTTGCCGCCATCCTTTTTGACGGCCCACTGGCGATCGTCGGCACTTTGCACGGTACGTCCGGTAAAGCGGGTTATCCAGTCAGATACCCGCAGATCAATTTTGTCGCCCAGTCCTGGCGTTTCATGGTGCTCAGTCACCCGAACCCCGAGTACCTTACCATGGAAATCCGCCCCTATCAGCAGATGAATTGCACCGGAATAACCGTCTGGTGCGCTCGATTCAATGGCTGCCGCCACCGGAGTATCACCTTTGCGTGCAAGGTAGATATGTCGCGCGGATGTCGTGCCCAGCGCCTCATCGGTGACAAGGTAACATTCTTGCAGAATATTGTTGTCGTAAATATCAGGAGGAATCACCTGATCCAGCAACGCTTTTTGTTGCAACTGTGCTTGATGGGCAATAGTCGGTTTGGTCAGGGTATTTACCACCGCTGTTAAGCCGGTGGTCAAGGCGGCAAACAGTGCCAGCGTAGTCGCGTGACGTCGCATCGTACTGATCATGCTATTTCCTTATCGACGATGGCCGTAGGCGCGTGGTTGGGTAAAGTAATCGATGAGCGGAACGGTAATATTCGCCAGTAATACTGCAAACGCGATGCCATCCGGGTATCCACCGTAGGTACGTATCAACCACACCAGCAGCCCAATCAGCGCGCCAAACAACAAGCGCCCTTTATTGGTGGTGGAGGCCGTCACGGGATCGGTGGCGATGAAAAAAGCACCAAGCATGGTAGCCCCAGAGAACAGATGCAGCAGTGGAGGTGCGGCTTTTTCCGGCATCAATACCCAGCCGAGCGCGGCGCACAGCAGCAAAGAGAGCAGCATGCTGACGGGAATATGCCAGCGAATGGAGCGGGTCAATAATAAAAGAATGCCACCGGCAAGGTACGCCAGATTGACCCATTGCCAGCCCACGCCCGCCAGACTCTCTGCAAAGATTGGGTGTTGTAATACTTGTGCCGGTGTTTCCCCGGCACGCAGGCCGGTTTTGAAGCCATCCAACGGCGTGGCCTGGGTAATGCCATCAATGTTCTGCATTAGCCCCTGAATGTGTAAACCCGCATCGGTTTGTCCGGTAAAAATCACATGCAGTGCATCAACGAAGGTGACCGGTGCCATCTGTAGCGCGCTGGGCGGTAGCCAACTGGTCATCTGGACCGGGAAGGAGATTAACAGCACTACGTAGCCGACCATAGCCGGATTAAACGGATTGTTTCCTAATCCGCCATACAGTTGCTTGGCGATCACGATAGCGAAAAATGTGGCAAGCACCACCATCCACCAGGGGGCCAACGGGGGCAAGCTGACACCGAGCAGGATGGCGGTTAACAGCGCCGATTGATCCGCCAGCGTGGTGCGTACTGCAAATTTCCTCAGTGACAATGTCACCGCTTCCGCCGTAAGCGCTGTGGCCGAGGCGAGGGCGATTTGTATCAAAGTGCCGACGCCAAAAAACAGGGTCTGGGTAGCGATACCGGGCACACAGGCGAGTATTACCCACAGCATGATGCGCTGTGTGCGCTGATGGTTATGGGTAAAAGGCGAACTTGCGATCTTGAAAGCCATCTATTCCTCGTGAGTATGAATTAACGCCTGTTCGGCTTTACGTGCTTTAACGCGGGCAATGGCAGCGGCAACGGCAGCTTTGCGTGGGTCGCTCAGATCGGGCACAGGTCCTGCGTCGGGAGCCGGCGCGGCGACAATCGTTGGGGGGGATAACCTCCGGCGCTTGCTGAGCCGCTTTTTTGGCCTTAACGCGGGCAATAGCAGCGGCAACGGCGGCTTTGCGTGGGTCGCTCAGATCGGGCACAGGTTCCGCTTCGGGGGCTGGCGTAGCGACAGTCGCTGGGGGGATAGCCTCAGGCGTTTGCTGCGCTGCCTTTTTAGCTTTAACCCGAGCAATAGCCGCAGCCACCGCAGCCTGTCTTGGATCCTCTGGCACAGTGGAAACCGGTTGGGCTTGTTCGGTATCGGCCTGCATCCGTTGCTTCTCGCGCGCCTGAGCTTTTCGCGCTTCGCGTGCCGCGATGACCGCGCGGTTATCCGGCGTTTGGTCAGGATTTATCGCAATGGTAGCAAGCGGTTCAGCAAACGCATTTTTGCTACGCACGCGCTCCAGCGCAGCCTGAACGGCCTGTTTATCCGCCGTAGACACGGTGGCAGCCGCTTGCTGATGACGCCGTTCACGCGCCGCTTTTTCTCGCTCCAGACGCAACTGTTTCGCATCGAAACGCGCTTTCGCCTGCTGCGCCCGCGATGCCTCAAGATCGATAGCGCGGATTTCAGCCTTTTCCTGACGGTAGTATTGCACCAACGGAATATTGCTTGGGCAGACATAGGCACAGGCACCGCATTCAATACAGTCAAACAAATGGTGCGCGCGCGCCTTTTCATGCTCCTGCCCGCGGCTGAACCAGTAAAGCTGCTGTGGCAACAGTCCTGCCGGGCAGGCGTCGGCGCACTTACTGCACCGAATGCAGGATTGCTCTTGCTCTGGAGTCTGCATTTCGTTCACTGACGGCGCAAGAATACAGTTGCTAATTTTGACAATAGGAACGTCAAGCGCGGGCAGGGTGAAGCCCATCAGCGGTCCCCCCATGATTACCATCGGGGTTTTGTTTTCGGCATGAAACCCGGCCTGTTTAAGCAAGTGGCGCACTGGCGTGCCGAGGCGGGCCCAGACATTGCCCGGTTGGCGCAGCGCTTCCCCGGTCAGGGTGACCACTCGCTCCGTCAAGGCTTCACCGTCGATCACCGCGCGCTTGATGGCATACGCGGTGCCGACGTTTTGCATCAATACGCCGATCGAGGCGGAGTGTTTGCCAAAGGGCACTTCTTTGCCAGTCAAAATCTTGGTGAGCTGCTTGGCACCGCCGGAGGGGTATTTGGTGGGAATGACTCGCAACCGAATGTCTGCGCGATCGGCCAGTGCGTGGCGCAGTGCCTGAATAGCCTCGGGTTTGTTGTCTTCAATGCCAATCAAGGTACGCTCGGGTGAAAGCAAATGCATCAGGATCTCAATCCCTTGCACAGTTTCACGGGCATACTCTTGCATCAACCGATCGTCGGCTGTGATGTAAGGTTCACATTCAGCGGCATTGATGATCAACGTTGCGATACCGCGCAGCCCACCTTTGAGTTTGGCCGAGGTTGGGAAGCCCGCTCCGCCCAAACCAGCAATACCAGCCTGATGTAAATGCGCGAGCAGGGTGTCTATCGAATGCTGCTGATAATCAGGTAAGCACTGGCGATCGCACCAGCGATCTTCCCCGTCAGGAATAATTATGATGCTTAACTCGGGCAAGGCCGAAGGGTGTGCCGTCATGTGTGGACGGATAGCGTTGACCGTACCGGAGGTAGGGGCGTGTACCGGCAGCATGCGTCCTGTACCGCGCGTCAGGGGTTGACCGCGCAGTACCCGATCGCCAACGTTCACGCAAAGTTCGCCTTCCGGTCCGAGGTGCTGTTTCAGCGGAATAATAAACTGTTCGGGCAGCGGGATGTGACGCATCGGTATGCGGCTGGACTGGGTTTTCATCTCCGGTGGATGAATGCCACCATCGAAATCCCAAATTCTCTCTTTACGAAACAGATTTAACAGCTTAAGCATGATGTTCTACTTGGATAAGGCGAACCGGAATGGTCTCAAGATCCCATTTCCAGTTGGACGTCGTGGTGGCTACCGGGCGCAGTTCGATGCAATCTGTAGGGCAAGGGGCGACACACAGGTCACAACCGGTACAGAGATCGCTCACCACGGTGTGCACGGCCCGGGTGGTGCCAATAATGGCATCAACCGGGCAGGCCTGAATACATTTGGTGCAGCCGATGCAGTTGCTTTCGTCGATCCAAGCGACTTTGAGTGCTGGTTGCAGATTCGCTGTGTCACCATCGAGCGGCTGCGGGTCAACATTGAGTTTCTCGGCCAGCTTCAGCATCATTGCCTCGCCGCCGGGGCCGCATTTGTTGATGTGCTCACCGTGCAACGCTACGGCTTCAGCATAAGGACGGCAGCCTGGATAGCCGCATTGACCACATTGGCTTTGCGGCAGCATCGCTTCGACCTGTTCGACGATGGGGTCAGCATCAACGTGAAAACGGCGCGAGGCAAAACCAAGAATCAAACCGGAAACCAGCGCGAGCACACTCACCGCTGCAATCGCAATCCAAATTGCATTCATTAGAATTTCACCAACCCGGTAAAGCCCATAAACGCGAGCGACATCAACCCTGCGGTGACCAATGCAATCGATGAGCCCTTGAACGGCGCGGGTACATCCGACACGGCAATGCGTTCACGAATGGCGGCGAACAACACCATAACCAGTGAGAAACCAGCAGCGGCGCTGAAGCCATAAACCGTTGATTGCAGGAAGTTGTGTGACAGGTTGACGTTGAGCAACGCAACGCCCAGCACGGCGCAGTTGGTGGTGATCAGCGGCAGGAAAATGCCTAGCAGGCGATAGAGTTCCGGGCTGGTTTTGCGCACGGCCATTTCGGTGAACTGCACCACGACCGCCAAAATCAAAATAAAGGCCATGCTACGCAGGTAAACGATGCCCAACGGCAGTAGCACATACTCGTTGACTAGCCAGGAAAACATCGAGCCGAGCGTCATGACGAAGGTTGTTGCCAACCCCATGCCAATGGAGGTTTCCAATTTCTTGGACACGCCCATAAAGGGGCAAAGCCCGAGAAATTTCACCAGAACAAAATTGTTCACCAGCAGCGTGCTGACGAAAAGAAGTAGATAGTCGGTCATTACCATGCCTATAAAACAAAACCGGACTATTATCCGGCATTGTAGGGCTTTCGACAACACACCCAAAATAGGGATATTCACCAAAAGCGGACATTTACCCCGCAGTTGGCAGGGCAAACCGTTACAGTCAAAGCCTTTTGGGTAAGGAACGCAAGGCAAGAACCAACAGGCCGTATAGAAAACGACCCGTTGTCAGGGATTAAAGCACGAAACGCCAGACGGATTTGGGAATGCAACCGAGGTCGTACAGTTTTCCTCCCGTAGACAACTCGGCACGGCGGTGGTCGGCAGCGCGCGACATATTGATAATCTCCTTATTATCCGTCAGCGAATAATTTAAATGGTCGTAGAGTTTTTCCAGGCTGTCCAAAGTGTTCACTTTGCGAAACTTAAGTAAGTATTCAGCTGTGGTCATGATTTTTGTTTAATAATTATGTGGGTAGGGCATTTCAGTATATGCCAGAGAAAACAGGTGTCTAGCACAATAGGAATTATGAATGAGAGATGGAACCCGATCTTGGCAATCGGGTTCCTTGCTATCGCTTAGCGTGAAGTGAGCTTGTAGTACATATCGTTCCAGCGCAGAGCGTCTTTGAATGCCGGAATGCGGGTTTCGTTATCAATCACCAGCAGTTCGATGTGATTCATTTCTGCATAGAGGCGCAGGTAATCCAGGTCTAACGCCTGACTGAATACGGTATGGTGCGCGCCGCCCGCCAGAATCCAGGCTTCTGCAGCCTCTTCCAGCGACGGTTGCGCCTGCCAGATAGCCCGGGCAACCGGCAGTTTGGGCAAGGGGTGTGGTTGCTCAATGGTATCCACCACGTTGACCAACATGCGGAAACGATCGCCCATGTCGATGACGCTGGCATTGAGCGCCGGGCCGGCCGGGGTGGAGAAGATGAGCTGCGCAGGATCGGCTTTGCCACCGATGCCCAGGTGCTGCGCATCCAGTATCGGTTTAGCCTCTTTGGCGATGCTTGGGCACACTTCCAGCATATGGGAGCCTACCACCAGATTGTTACCGGGGACGAAGTGGTAGGTGTAATCTTCCATAAAAGAGGTGCCGCCCGGCAAGCCTTCTGCCATTACCTTCATGATGCGCAACAGCGCTGCGGTTTTCCAATCGCCTTCGCCGCCAAAGCCGTAGCCTTTTTGCATCAGGCGCTGCACGGACAGACCGGGCAATTGCTTAAGCCCGTAAAGGTTTTCAAAATCGGTGGTGAACGCGCGATAACCGCCTTTTTCCAGAAAACGGGTGAGTCCAAGTTCAATGTGCGCGGCGTCCAGCAGATTCTGACGGTTAGGGCCGTGGAGTTTGACGGCGTCGGTTAACTGGTAGCTGGCCTCATACTCATCGATCAGAGTATCGATATCCCCTTTGCTGATCGCATCCACTTCACTGGCAAGATCGCCCAATCCCCAGGCGCTGACGGAATAACCGAACTGGATCTGTGCCCCTACCTTGTCCCCTTCGGTTACCGCCACTTCCCGCATGTTATCGCCAAAACGCGCCACTTTTAGTTGTTTACTTTCTGCGATGGCGGCAGCGACGCGCATCCATTTGGCAATACGTTGGTGGGCGTTTTTATCCTTCCAGTGGCCGACGGCGACCTGATGTGATTGGCGCATACGCGCGCCGATAAACCCAAATTCACGTCCACCGTGCGCTGTCTGGTTCAAATTCATGAAATCCATGTCCATGGTGTCCCACGGGATTTCTGCATTGAACTGGGTGTGGAACTGCATCAGTGGTTTGGTTAGTACGCTCAGCCCGGCAATCCACATTTTAGCCGGAGAGAAAGTGTGCAGCCACACCAGCAAACCGATACAGTTATCTTGATAGTTGGCGTCGCGACACAGCGCCAGAATTTCGTCCGGCGATTTGGCAACCGGTTTGAGCACCAGTTTTACCGGCAGTCCGGCATCCTGATTCAGCCCTTGTACCACTTTTTCAGCATTCTCTTTTACCTGACGTAAGGTTTCCGGACCGTAGAGATGTTGGCTGCCAATGACAAACCAGACTTCACGCTGTTGTAAATTCCCCATGATAACTCCTGCTTGCACGTAGCTTCAAAAACGGAAAATAACCGGTGATCAGTTTGTCGCTTTACGCTGCGTAGCATACGCAGGCTCGGCGAGACGACACCACTGTTGATAACGTTCATACAGCGCCTGATAACGGGCCACGCGTGTGGGATCGGGCATCAAGGTACGCTCGATTTGGCTGGCCATGTGGCGCTGAGCAGTCGGAATGTCGGGGTGTACCCCAGCGGCCACGGCACCGAAGATAGCCGCACCCAGCGCGCAGCACTGATCGGACGCCACCACTTGCAATGGCCGATTCATCACATCGGTGCACACTTGCATGATGGTCGGGGATTTACGAGCGATGCCGCCCAGCGCCAGCAGGTTTTCTACCGGCACCCCTTGTGATTCAAAGCATTCCATAATGGTGCGGGCACCAAAGGCGGTGGCGGCGATAAATCCGCCAAACAGCACCGGGGCATCCGTACCCAGGTTGAGATCGGTGATCACGCCTTTCAGTCGCTGATTGGCAAATGGCGTGCGTCGGCCGTTAAACCAGTCCAACACCACTGGCAGATGATCGAGAGAAGGATTGTCCGCCCAGCGCTGGGTCAGAGATTCCAACAGGTGGGCTTGCGTGTGCGCCAACTGCGGCTGAAGTTCGGGATGTTGTTGGACTGCGAGTTGCAACGACCAACCTAATAACCGGCTAAACCAGGCATACATATCACCAAACGCGGACTGTCCTGCTTCCAGTCCAACAAAACCGGGCACTACGCTACCGTCGACTTGACCGCAGATACCGGCAACCGGCGTGGTCCCTACACGATCCTCATCAGCGATCAGAATATCGCAGGTCGAGGTGCCGATAACTTTGACCAACGTATAGGGCTGTGCGCCCGCGCCAACGGCACCTATATGGCAGTCAAACGCACCTCCCGCCAGTATGGTGTTGGTGGGAACCCCTAATCGGGCAGCCCATTCGGGCGTGATGGTGCCAACCGGTAAATCGGCGGTCCAGGTGTCGGTGAACAGTGGGTACTGTAAATGGCTGGTCAGCAATGGATCGAGAGCGTGAAGAAAATCTTTTGGCGGAACGCCGCCCCAGTCGCTGAGGGATCCCCATAAATCAGCGCTAATAAACCAACACCATATTTC
>SMLE01000424.1_pt1 | contig 22072 bp, 21 predicted proteins | sample 2451431 | NCBI scaffold set ML178787.1 | reverse complement strand
CGGTGCTGAACACCGTTCTTAATCACCTCGCCAGAACCTACCGAAATATAGTGTTGGTTTATTAGCGCTGATTTATGGGGATCCCTCAGAGAAGGTGCGGGATATTATTAACAGCAGCGACGGTTTTTGTCAGGATATCGTGCAGGCGCTGGTGGCGCCATTACAAGGAGAGCTCAATATTTCTCCTGCACCGGAGGCCAATCGCACCCACGGTCTGACCGCTAAAAACCTCGGCAAATATGATGCACGCATCGCCGCCATTGACTATACCCTCGCCCATGACGACGGCATTTCATTACGCAATCTCGATCAAGCGCAGGTGATTTTACTCGGCGTATCCCGTTGCGGCAAAACGCCCACCAGCCTGTACCTCGCCATGCAGTTTGGCATTCGCGCAGCCAACTACCCTTTCATCGCCGATGACATGGACAATTTGCGCCTGCCTGAAGCGCTTAAACCGTTTCAACACAAACTGTTCGGCCTGACCATCAATGCCGAACGTTTGGCGGCGATCCGGGAAGAACGTCGCGGTAACAGTCGTTATGCGTCGTTACGTCAGTGCCGGATGGAACTAAGCGAAGTAGAAGCGCTGCTTCGACGTCACCAGATTCCTTATCTCAACACGACAAACTACTCCGTGGAGGAGATTTCCGCCAAGATCATCGACATATTAGGCATTAGTCGTCGCATGTACTAGTACATTATCATTTTTTAGCGAAAGCGGGTTGAATTGCCCCCTGATTCGGTTATCGTGGATGTCATGACTTCCCGACATGTCGTCGTAGTGAAGCAACCCATTTGGTAGGAGACGGGGAAAAACTGACACTCGCTTAGCGCCCAAGAGTCCCGCCGCCGTCTGACATGATGCGCGAGCCATTCACTCACGTAGCCTTATCTTCAGGAAGATAAATACAGTGTGAGCGATGACTTGTTTTCTATGCGCGTTACCCCTTGGTTCAACGGCGTTTTTTTGCAAGACGAACCGCCATGCGACACGCTCCCCTGACCGACCCGTAAGCAGAGATATTGCATGTTAAAAACTGATGAGTTACGCAGCCAGCGGCTCGATCGTCTGATCGCGCCGCAGGTGCTGCTGGCGCAATTGCCGGTTTCACCTGCGGTTGCAGAAAACGTGACAACGTCACGAAACAGGATTGAAAATATTCTCACCGGAAAAGATCCTCGGTTGCTGGCGATCGTTGGCCCTTGTTCTATCCACGATGTTGATGCTGCCCTCGATTATGCGCGCCAGCTCGCTACACTGCGTGCTCGCTATCAGGATCGGCTGGAAATCGTGATGCGCACCTATTTTGAAAAGCCGCGCACCGTTGTCGGCTGGAAAGGGTTAATTTCCGATCCAGCCCTTGATGGTAGCTATCAGGTTAACCACGGCTTGGCATTGGCACGCCGTCTGCTGCTGGATATCAACGCGCTTGGTCTACCAACCGCAACAGAATTTCTGGATATGGTCACCGGGCAATACATTGCCGATATCATCAGTTGGGGCGCCATTGGCGCGCGAACCACGGAAAGCCAGATTCACCGCGAAATGGCCTCCGCCCTCTCCTGCCCGGTGGGTTTCAAAAATGGCACCGACGGCAATCTGCGCATCGCTATTGATGCCATCCGTGCCGCGCGAGCGTCTCATCTGTTTCTCTCGCCAGATAAACAAGGGCAAATGACCATCTACCAGACGCACGGCAACCCCTATGGCCATATCATTCTGCGCGGCGGGAAACATCCCAATTATCACGCCGCTGATATTCAGGCCGCCTGCGAACTGCTGCGCGAATTCGCTTTACCATTACAGTTAGTGGTGGATTTTAGCCACGGCAACAGCTACAAACAGTACCAGCGACAAATGGATGTGTGTGCCGATGTGTGTCAACAGCTACGTTCGGGTTCGCGCGCCATTGCAGGTGTTATGGTGGAAAGCTTTCTGGTTGAAGGTCAGCAACCGTTGGCTGCGCCGCAAACGCTGGTTTACGGTAAATCGATTACCGATGGCTGCCTGGGCTGGCAGGACACTGAAAACCTGCTTGCACAATTAGCTGATGCGGTAGACAGCCGCTTCTAACGCCCTACTGCCTTTCAACCGCGCACGGTCATTCCTGGTCGTGCGTTGCCGCTCCGCCATCCTCTGCTGGGTTACCTGTTTCCGACGTATTAAGAAATCTTCACTTGATGTCACCTTTTGGCAACATGAAAATGATTCTCATTTATTAAGTTAATTATTTCTAATACGATAATATCCATCGCAGAACGACCACAGGAACAGACAATGCCGAACGCGATTTATGCTCAATACCTGCAAGCCAAAAACAACAATCCCCGCCAGTACGCGCGTGATATCGCCACGACGCTCGGCATCAGTGAAGCAGTGTTGACGCACGCACGCGTCGGTCATGATGCGCAACGCTTGCAAGGGGATGCCAAGCGTTGGCTGCTGGCGCTGGAGAAGATAGGCCAGACCAAGTCCATCACGCGTAACACCTATGCGGTGCACGAACAGGTTGGCGTTTACCAAAATCAACATTTGGACGGCCATGCGGGGTTGATCCTCAATCCTTACGCACTGGATCTTCGCCTGTTTTTGCATCAGTGGAATGTGGCATTCAGTCTGCGGGAAGAGACTGCACGCGGCGAGCGTCAGAGCATTCAATTTTTTGACCATCAGGGTGATGCTATCCTGAAGGTGTATGCCACCGAACAGACCGATATGGCGGCATGGAACGCCTATCTGGCTGAATTTGTCACGGACGTTAACCCAGAGGTGCCGTTACGTCAGGAAACCCCGGCGACCCCTCAGGCTCCCGGCATCGACCAGGCGGCATTTGAAGCCGAATGGCGTGCCATGACGGACGTACACCAATTTTTCATTCTACTTAAACGCTACAATCTTACGCGTCAACAGGCTTTCTACGCCGTTAAAGACGATCTGGCCTGCAAGGTCGATAACAGCGCCCTGTCGCAAATTCTTACCGCTGCGCAGCAGGATCAAAACGATATCATGGTGTTCGTTGGCAACCGTGGCTGCGTACAGATTTTCACCGGCCCCATCGCCCGGGTGGAGAAAATGGCGCAGCACGCGGAATGGATCAACATTTTCAACCCGGATTTCACCCTGGACCTGATTGAAGATGCGATTGCCGAAAGCTGGATCACCCGTAAACCAACCGCAGACGGTGTCGTCACCAGCCTGGAACTCTATGCGGCTGATGGCACGCAAATCGCACAGCTGTTTGGCCAGCGCACTGAAGGCACACCAGAACAGGCACAATGGCGCAAACAAATCGAGGCGCTCACCGCAAATAAGGAACTGGTCGCATGAAAAACTGGCTTTACGCACTGCTCCTGACGCTACCACTGAGTGCCAGCGCCAATGAACGTATCGTCTCCATTGGCGGTGATGTCACCGAAATCATCTATGCGCTTGGCGCTGAGCAGCAACTCATTGCCCGCGACAGCACCAGCATGCACCCGGCCGCAACGCAAGCACTGCCGGATGTTGGCTATATGCGCCAATTGAATGCGGAAGGCATTCTGTCATTAAAACCGTCGTTGGTGATTGCCAGTGAGTTGTCACAGCCCTCTCTGGTGCTCAAGCAAGTGGCAGACAGCGGCGTCAAAGTGATCATGGTACCTGCACAACCGACGCTGGAAAGCATTCCGCAGAAAATCAACACGATTGCACAGGCGTTGCAGAAAGAGAGCGAAGGCAAAGTACTGACCGACCGTTATCAGCAGCAGGTGTCCGCCGTGGCACAGCAACCGCTGTCCGTCAAAGCACTGTTTGTTCTCAGTCACGGTGGCATGACGGCCATGGCGGCAGGGAAAAATACTCCCGCCGATACGGTGATTCGCGCTGCCGGATTACAAAATGCCATGCCTGATGTCGTGCGTTACCAGCCGCTATCGCAAGAAGGCGTTATCGCCAGTACGCCCGATCTGTTGTTGATCTCCGCACAAGGATTGCAGAGTTTAGGGGGCGAAGAGAAAATCTGGCAGTTGCCCGGTGTTGCACTGACCCCCGCGGGCAAACACCGCCGTGTCGTGGTGGTCGATGATATGGCGATGCTTGGCTTTACGCTGGAAACCCCTGCGCTGTTAACCACGCTGCGTCACGCCGCCGAGCAGATAAAATGAGACTACGGCAACGTCCCCGCCTGATTCTGGCGGGGCTGATGTGTTTCACTCTGCTGTTAATGCTGGGTGCCGCCAATATGGGGGCACTCACCCTCTCCGTCCGCCAATTGTGGCATGTTCCGATCAGCGATCCGCTGTGGCATATCTGGCTCAATATTCGCCTACCGCGCGTCCTGCTGGCACTGTTGGTGGGCAGCGCACTCGCCGCAGCCGGTGCAGTGATGCAGGGGCTGTTCCGCAACCCACTCGCTGATCCCGGATTGCTGGGTATCAGTAGCGGAGCAGCGTTGTTTGTCGCGTTTGCGTTGTTGATGCCTTCGGGCCTTCCGCCGTTGCTGGCGCTCTATAGCCCGATGTTGGCCGCTTTCGCCGGCAGTCTGACGGTTACGGCCATTCTGTTTATGCTGGGACGCGATGAGCGCGGCGGCGTGACGCGCCTGCTGTTAACCGGCATTGCACTGAATGCGCTATGTGGGGCAACCGTTGGCGTACTGACCTACATCAGTAACGATCAGCAATTGCGTCAATTTTCGCTCTGGGGGATGGGCAGCCTGGGACAAGCGCAGTGGCCGGTGCTGCTGGTGGCCGCTTCTCTGATCGTTCCCGCGATGGTGTGCGTACAGTGCGATGCCCGCAAACTCAATCTGCTTCAGTTGGGTGATGAAGACGCTCACTATCTGGGCCTGAAGGTAAAACAGACCAAGCTTATATTACTGCTGCTCAGCGCACTGCTGGTAGGCACGGCAGTGGCGGTCAGCGGCGTGATTGCGTTTATCGGGTTGGTCATTCCACATTTGGTAAGCATGAACCTGAGTGCCGATCACCGCTGGTTGCTGCCCGGATCAGCGCTGGCAGGTGCAGGATTGCTTATCGCGGCCGATACGCTGGCTCGCACGGTGCTGGCTCCCGCGGAAATGCCCGTCGGTTTGCTCACCAGTTTGATAGGTGGTCCCTACTTCCTATGGCTCATTGTCACGCACAAGGGACGAACCCATGACTAATCGCCTGATGGCACAGCATCTGCACTATCAGGTTGCCGGACGCACATTGATTGATGATGTTTCGTTAGACATCAACTGCGGTGAGATCGTCGCGATTATTGGCCCCAATGGGGCGGGAAAATCCACGCTGCTGCGTCTGCTCACCGGCTATCTGACAGCCGATAGCGGTGAATGTCAGTTGGCCGGAAAAGCGCTCGCTGACTGGCAGCCTGATGCTTTGGCACAAACCCGTGCCGTCATGCGTCAACACGGCGCGCTGAATTTTCCGTTTAGCGTGCGCGACGTGGTTGCTATGGGACGTGCGCCCTATCGCCACGATCGTGCAGGTGACAGCGTGGTCGATCATGTCATGGTGTTAACCGAATGCACAGCGTTAGCTCAACAGGATTACCGCCAACTTTCCGGCGGGGAGCAGCAGCGCGTGCAGTTGGCTCGCGTACTGGCGCAGTTATGGCATCCGACACCGACGCCCTGCTGGCTGTTTCTGGATGAACCGACATCTGCACTTGATCTCTATCATCAACAACACCTGCTGCGTCTGCTTAAGCAGCTTACACAACAGCAGCCCCTTGCGGTGTGCTGCATTCTGCACGACCTGAATCTGGCCGCGCTCTATGCCGATCGCATTGCACTACTGCATCAGGGAAAGCTGGTGGCACAAGGCACGCCGCAAGCGGTATTGCAAAGCGAAACGCTCACGCAGTGGTATCAGGCCGACGTGCTGGTACATCCGCATCCCGACGACGCGACGCCGCAAGTTTTTCTGCGCCGTTAGCCTAGCTCGAACAAGACACTTCCAACGCTTTACCCCACGCTGGCGGCGCTGCCGCCAGCGATTCATATTCAGGCTGTTCATCATAAGGACGAGAAAGCGCCTGATGCAACTGCGTCAATGGGCCTATATCATCCTGCTCAGCGGCTTCAATTGCCTGCTGCGCCAGGTAGTTACGCAGGATATATTTCGGATTAGCCGCTTTCATGCTGCGCTGACGTTCAGCGTCACTCTGAGCCTCCTGCGCCAGACGTGTGCGATAGTCGCGAAACCAGGCGTCAAATGCGGCTCGGTCGATAAACAGGTCACGCAGCGGCGATTCGGCCTGCTGCACGTTGGTATCGCTCAGCAGGCGGAAAGTACGGGTATAGTCACTGTGCTCACGCACCATCAAGTTCAGCAATCCCACCAACAGATCGTTATCTCTGGCATCTGAATCGAAAAAACCCAACTTGGCACGCATAAGTTGACCAAAATGCGCCATCAGGGCTGATTCATAGCAACCCAGTGCGGTTTCAAGTGATTCCACCGACAATAATCCAGAGAGTGCCTGCGCTAAGCGATGTAAATTCCACAGTGCTACTGCGGGCTGGTTGTCAAACGCGTAACGACCGTGGTAATCGGAATGATTACAGACAAAGTCAGGTTGGTAGTCATCCATAAAACCGTAGGGGCCATAATCGAACGTCAGGCCAAGGATCGACATATTGTCAGTGTTCATGACGCCGTGGGCGAACCCCACCGCCTGCCAATGGGCAACCATGCGCGCCGTGCGTTCGACAATATCGGTAAACCACAGTGAGTGGCGTTGTTCATCGTGCTGCCACTGTGGCCAGTGATGCGTGATGGCGAAATCGGCCAGTTTTTTCACCTGATCCGGCTGACGCGCATAGTAAAAATGCTCAAAATGCCCGAAACGCAGATGACTTTCGGCAACACGCATCAGCATCGCACCCTGCTCCTGCTGTTCGCGCTGAACGGGTTCATCGCTGGTAACGATCGCTAAGGCGCGCGTGGTAGGAATGCCCAGATGATGCAGGGCTTCCGACGCGAGAAACTCGCGAATAACCGATCGCAGCACTGCGCGACCGTCTCCCATGCGCGAATAGGGGGTCAACCCTGCCCCTTTCAGGTGCCACTCCATGCTGGAGCCGTTCGCCAGCCGCTGCTCCCCCAGCAATATCCCCCGTCCATCGCCCAGTTGGCCGGCCCATACGCCAAACTGATGGCCACTATAGACCTGCGCCAGCGGCAGCATACCGGGCAGCAGCGTTTTTCCTTGCCAGATATCAATATGTTCAGGCTGAAACCAACGGGCAGGCACCCCTAATTGCTCCGCCAGTTCCGCGCTGTGATACAGCAAGCGCGCCCCCCGTAACGGTGTGGGCGAAAGCGCCGTGTAACATCCGGGCAAAGCGTCATGGTAGTGATGGGTAAATCGTAATCCCTGTGTCATCGTCGTTCTGTCACTCTACAGCGTCTGTCAAACGTGAGTGTAGAACGCCAACAGGGAAATAAACACGGAGGAAATACAGGGATACTGGTTTACGCCGCCGGAGTCAGTTCCTGTTCCAACGCATCCAACGGGATGGCAGGCCACAGCTTGCCTTGTATCGCATCCACCTTGAGGTGATGCACTTTTTTCAGATGTTCGAGCGTATCAATCCCTTTAACTATCACCCCGAGGCCCTGCTGGTGGCTTTTCATCACGTTAAGCAATGGGTCCATGATCAGATCCGGAGCCGGACGCGAAAGAATATCCCACACCAGTTTAGGATCGATTTTCACATAGCTCAGCAAACCATCGTGGAACGCCTTGAGGTTGACCTTGCCTGAGCCGAAATTATCCAGCCACAGGGGAAACATGTTACTCAGTTCGGTGATACCAAGATTTCCTTTACCTTCGCCGAGTTGAGGAAACGCCTCATTAATTTCCAGATGGACAAAGGGTAACGCGCGGATCGCGTTGCAGCGTGGAATCGATGCCATCAGCAGTTCGGCGCAATGCTTCTCAATGCTCCATACCAACAAAAACCGGTGCAGTTTGAGCCACTCCGCTTTGCGTTGGATGATATCGATTTGTTCATCCAGTAACGCCTGTTTTTGCGCCGTGGTCAACATACTCGTCAGGATATCGCCAGGCACGGTGAGTTTACCATCCGCACTATTGAAACACCCCGTCATTTCCAAGGCCAATAGCCGCTCATCCCGGCTATAGATGGGCCAGAACAGGTATTCACTTTGGTAGTCAACGTCTAACGTGATTTTCATGATCGATGTCTGCGGCGATAAGCGTTCACCATCACTCTAGCGCCAACGATGAGCGCTCAACAATCCCTTTTTCATTATCCTGATGCTCCCCTTACAGTGATGTCACGCTGTTAACGATTATCCTGCTTTACCGGATATTCTCCGCCAGCCAGGCATTCACCTGTTGTAGCTCAGACTGTTGCTCGGGAAAGTGCTCAAACAGCGCTTCGCCCGCCGCGATAATGTCTGGGACACGGTAAGCCAGGCCCCGTAAAGCCTGTGCCAGCGCCTCTAGCGGCGCGGGGTTCAGACTGTCCGTAAACAGCTGGCTGCGAGTGATCACGCCGCGATCGACATCCATATGCAGTTCAAGACCGCCCCACGGGAAACGGGTATCCAACGCGTGGGTAAAATCCGGAGCCTGACCAAAATTCCATTCCCAGCTGCTTTGTTTGGCAAACTGCTCGCGAAAGCCGGGAAGATCGGGCATTTGCGCGGGTGAGATGTGCTCCGCCGTGCAACTGTCCGCGTAATAGGCAAAAAACGCGTCACGTACCGCCTCACACACTTGCGCATGATCGACCGTCGGCAACAGTTCCACCAGATTGGCAACCCGAGAGCGAACTGAGGTAATACCTTTGGCCTGTAATTTCTTCACATCCGGGTTGAGGTAATTTGCCGAACGTGAAAGATCGGCATTGAGCAACAGCGTACCGTGGTGAAAGCCACGATCCTTGGTTTCCCGGTAGGCAGACCCCGAAACCTTACGTTCACCGTCAGGCGTATCCACCACCAGATCGTTACGCCCTGAAGCCGAAGCCGCTACGCCTAGCGCGGCCAGCGCATTAAGAATGATGGCGGTTGAAACGCTTTTATCGTAACCCGGTTTTCCGGCCATAAAGGTAAAGCAGGTGTTGCCCAAATCGTGGAAAACGGTGCCGCCACCGCTGCTGCGACGCTCCAGCTTGATGCCATCCTCCTCCATCTTGCGCGTGTTGCACTCTTTCCACGGGTTTTGCGCCCGACCAATCACCACGGTTTCCGCATTGCGCCAGAGAAACAGCACGTGCTGCGTGGGGGACATTTGGCGAAAGATGCACTCTTCGACCGCCAGATTAAACCAGGGATCGTAAGAGTCAGACAGCAACAAACGGAGTGAAGACATTGAGGCTCCATGCGCAAACGACCTGCCGACATTGGCAGCCGTTACTTGAGAGTGGAATCAGATTCGGCGCGCCTGCCAGTAGGCCCGCTTCCAATAGACGTTATCCAATGACGATCGCATTACACCCTGGCTGGTCGAGGCGTGAATAAACTGATCGTCTTTATCATAAATACCCACATGCAATCCGCTGCTGCCGCTACCGGTTTTGAAAAACACCAAATAGCCCGGCAACAGGTCGTCCCGGTCAATGCGGGAACCCAATTCCGTTTGCGCCTCGGTGGTGCGCGGCAGTTGCATACCGAAACGATCGCGAAAGGTTAAATAGACAAAGCCAGAGCAATCGATGCCACGGTGATCCAGCCCGCCATAGCGATACGGCGTGCCACGCCACTGCGTGAGCAGTTAATTAAGTTGGCTTATCACCATGATGGAGTCGCCCAGACGCGGATTAGGCGGTGGAGCACGATGGCTGCTGCACCCAACCAAAAACAAACTTGCGATCAGCAACCCCTGAATCAAGCGCATCTGCGGTATCCTGCGAGTATCGGTTCGTTTTGTTGTTCACCGCGCCCTGCGGGGAATGTCATGCTATCAGAATGATATTACAGCCTAATTTAGCGTTGATTTCACTGTTTTGGCAAGCCTGACGCGGTACGTGGCCGGTTACTCGGACACCGGCACCAACCAATCGCTCTCGCCAACGCGATGACGCTGGAAGTCTATGCCGAAAACCGGGGCCAGTCGTTCAGGTTGCATAACGTCTGCTGCGTCGCCAGCATCAATCAATTTACCTTTTTAAATCAACCATATATCATCAGCCTGCTGTAAGCTGTGATTTAAACCATGAGCGCTGGCTAGCACAATCAACCCTGCCTGACACAACACTTTCAGCATGGCATCAAGCGCCACGCGTTGCGCTACGTCCAGACCAGTGGCGGGCTCATCGAGCACCAACAGGCGAGCATAAGGATTCAGCGAAGGCCATACCTGTAAGAATACGGAGGCAAGACGTACACGTTGCCACTCGCCGCCGGACAGCTCCGTCAACGGACGCGTCAATTTATCCGTTAACATCAGACGCGTGGCAAGTTGGGCGACCACTTCATCGACCGCCATGACACTCACCTGTTTCGGCTGGTGCAGCGCCAGATACTGGAACACGGGCATCAACGCACTGGGGTTTTGCTGCTGCGACAGATAAGCGCGACGCAACGCCAGATCTCGCGCAGACAAATCGGCAATCGGCATGCCGTCCAGTTCCACACGCCCTTCGCCGTCCAGCAGCCCGGAAACCCGTGCCAGCAACGTGCTTTTCCCTGAGCCATTGGGCCCGACCACGTGAATCAATCGACCGGCATAGGTGCTGACACTGACGGGCTGTAGACGCCGCCCGCAGGCAACGAGGGTCAGACGCAGCGCGCAGGGAACGTGATGCTTCAACTCTTGCGTCAACAATTACTCGGCCACCGCAGCATCAATGGCGTTAACAATCATTTTGTCATCCGGAGCGATATCGGGAGAGAAACGCTGAATCACCTGGCCATTGCGCCCGATCAGGAATTTTTCAAAGTTCCACAGAATATCTTCAGGATGCTTGGGCGCCCGACCTTTATTGAGTAAGCGCTCATAAAAACCGCTAAGCAGATTTCCCTTGGCTTTGGGCTGTGCGGCAATCAGGTGACGGTACAGGGGATGACGTTGCTCGCCATTTACCTCAATCTTGCTGAACATCGGGAACTGCACGCCAAAGGTGGCACGGCAAAATTCCTGAATCTCAGCGTCGCTGCCCGGCTCTTGTCCGGCGAATTCATTGGAAGGAAACCCCAGCACCACCAAGCCACGCTCGCGATAGGTTTCATACAGTTTTTCCAACTCATCGTACTGTTTGGTTAAACCGCATTTGGAGGCCACGTTAACAATCAGTGCGACCTGTCCCTGATAAGCGCCAAAGGTGGTCGTCTCGCCGTTAATCGTGGTCAACGGGATTGCATAGATGTCGTTACTCATAGTCACCTTCCTGTTGTACGTCATTAGGTTACATTTACCGGATTACGCTGGCGCAGCAGCAGCCAGATAAACAATGGTGCGCCAAGCGTAGCGGTGATCACACCGATGGGCAACTCGGCCGAGGGGATCATTACGCGCGCCATGGTGTCAGAGAGCGAGAGCGTCATGGCACCCGCCAACCCGCAGCCCGTCAGCAAATAGCGTTGATCGGTCAACCCCATCAGGCGCAGCGCATGGGGGACAATCAGCCCGACAAACCCGATAACACCGGCCAGCGCAACGCTAATCCCCACCAGAATGCCCACCACCAGCACCAGAAGATTACGCCAGCGATAAACAGAGATTCCCAACTGCCGTGCCTGAATCTCCCCCAGCGAAAGACGGTTGAGCGTCTGTCCCTGACGGCTTAACCATGCCAGACAAGGTAGCAATGCCACCATCAACCACCCGTAGCGCCAGTCAACGCCGCTGAATCCGCCCAGCATCCAATACATCAGTTGGCGTAGATCCAGACTGGTACTGAAATAGACGGCCCAGGTCATCACGGCGCTGCACACAATCCCCAGCGCTACGCCAATCAGCAGCAAACGCGCATTGGAAATGTGACGTCGGGCAAAATGTAATAGCAAGAATGTGGTGGCTAACGCCCCAACAATTGCACCAACACTCAGCACCCACACGGGTTGCACCCCCTGCCCCAGCAGGACGCCAAGCACCAGCGCCACGCCAGCGCCATTAGCAACGCCCAGCAAGCCCGGCTCTGCCAGTAGGTTATCGAAAATGGCCTGCATCACGGCCCCTGACATCGCCAGGCTCGCCCCCACCAGCATCACCGCCAGCGTTCTCGGCATACGCAACTGCCAGATGAAAACACGCTGGGCATCATCCCACCATGACCAGGGCATCACCCAACGATCGCCAGCACATAACCCGATGATCACGGTCACCGCCGCCAGTAGCGCCAACACTACAATGCGTTGACGGTCGTGATAACGCTGGCGTAAACGTAACAGAGAGTATCCCTTGTTCAATAACTGCATAACGCTATCCTGTACACTGCGGTCACACCCGCAAACTCAACTCTGCTTAACTCGACCGTCATTTCGTGTAGCGTCACTGCACGCCGTTCATCTCGCTAAGGCATTCCAGGTGCCGAGTAGCGATCAAAACGCCACTTTACGCCACCCTGTCAACCAAGCGCCGACAAACTCTGGTACCACTTCTGTCGCCGCGCCGTAGATTTTTTCATCAAACTGGCTCTCAACCTGACTCGGCTCGAGATTCAGTTCTATGGTGTAAGCACCATGGGTGTGCGCTTCATGAACGAATCCCGCCGCCGGATAAACATGACCGGACGTTCCGATAGCGATGAAATAATCGGCCTGCGCCAGCGCCTGATAGATACGTTCCATACCCAGAGGCATTTCTCCGAACCACACCAAGTGCGGGCGCAGTCTCGCGGGAAACTGGCAACAGTGGCAGCGTTCATCAGCAGCGATATCACCGGTCCAGTCGAAAACCTGTCCACTCTGGCAACAGCGCACCTTGAGCAATTCACCGTGCATATGAACAACCCGTTGGCTGCCCGCACGCTCGTGCAGATTATCGATATTTTGCGTCACCAACAGGAAGTTATCTCCGAGCGCCGCCTCAAGGCCAAATGCGCTGCGTTGGGCACCACCTCTGGCTGCTGCAACTGCTTACGGCGCGCGTTGTAAAACGCCTGCACCCGTTGCGGATCGCGTTGAAATCCTTCCGGCGTGGCGACATCTTCCACCCGGTGCTCTTCCCACAAGCCATCCGCCGCACGAAAGGTGCGAATGCCGGATTCCGCTGAAATCCCCGCGCCGGTCAGAACCACCACGCGCGGGCTTTTTGATTCATTCACCGCCAGATCATCCTTATGGAAAATACGTGAACGCAGACGCTGCTGACGCAGTCGCTTTCCTTGATGAAACCGGATCATCCTTTGACGCGTATGCATGTCTGCTCCTGTGAAAGCTGGGTGGAAAGCGTCTATACCCGGCATACTCCAAGCTGCATGTGCGTTGGCTGCGTTCGCTCACCCGAATCACTTACCTGAGTAACCTCATCGAGATTCTCTCCCCTGCCGCCGGCCTGCAACTCGAATTATTTAAGGTATAACGCTGCCTGCTTGATTGCCAATAAGCGTGTATTGCTAAAAAACTACTGCGAAGAAAAGTGCAGCAGAGCCGCGCCACGAACGCCACCTGCATCACCATAGCGCGCCTTCTCAATGCGCGGTAAGCGCGCAACCGGCAGCAAATACTCAGGCAACCGCGTCGGGAGAAACTGATAGATCTCGTCGAAGTTAGACAACCCACCGCCCAGCACCAGCAAATGGGGGTCAAACATTGTCAACAGATTCCCCAGGCAGGCCGCCAGCACGCTCATATAGCGATCGACGTGCGCCAGCGCGTTTGCCTCACCCGCCCGATAGTGGCGAATAATGGTGACAGCATTAAGACTTTCGCCATAGGTATGCGCATAAAGCCATTCAAAACCTCGGCCAGAAATATAGTTTTCAATACAGCCAGATTGACCACAGCCGCATTTCACCCGAGGGATATCTTCCCCCATAATATCCAGTGCATCCACCGGTAGCCGGAAATGGCCGAATTCGCCAGTAATGCCGTTGCGACCATCAATCACTTCGCCATTAATCACCAGACCGCCACCGACACCGGTGCCAAGGAGCAGCCCCAACACCACAGGATACTGACGGAATTCCCCCTCCCAAGCTTCCGAAAGGGCAAAGCAGTTGGCATCGTTGGTCATGCGCACATCACGCTGCAACAGACGTTGCAAATCCGCCTGTAGTGGTTTTCCCATGGTTGCAGGCAGGTTATCAGTAAACAGCGCACCATCATCCCCGCCACGCATACCGGGAATGCCGACGCCGACGGTCCCCTGTTTGCCCGTCAACGCATCGGCTTCCTGCGTGAGTGCAGCAAAGGCCGCCAGCAATGCATCATAGTCATTACGCGGCGTAGGCACCCGTTTTTGCCATACGCACCTCATATCCGCATCAAAGACGCCGACTTCAATCTTACTGCCGCCCAGATCAAAACCATAATACATGGCTCACTCCTCTGTGGCTGAATAGGTTATGCGATTGCAAGTGACCGTAGCGCTATTGCCCACTTAACACGCGAGCGGGCTCAATACGGCTGGCGCGCCGCGCCGGATACCAACTGGCCAGCAAGCTCAACGCCACGGCGGTGAGCAGTACCAAAACCACATCCATCATGTGCAATTCTGACGGCAGAAAATCGATAAAATAGATATCGCCCGACAGAAAATGGTGTCCGGTCAGCGATTCAATTCCGCGCATGATCGCACTCAGTTGTAGCGTCGCCACCACCCCGATCACGGCACCGATCACACAGCCAAGCAGACCTGCCAGTAGTCCATACCAGATGAAAATGGCACGGATCAGCCTGTCACTCGCCCCCAAGGTGCGCAATACGGCAATATCGCTGCTTTTGTCTTTCACCGCCATCACCAGCGTGGAAACAATGTTAAAACAGGCAACGCCAATCACCAGTACCATCGCTAAATACATGATAGTCCGAATCATCTGGATGTCGCGGTACATGTAACCGTAGGTGCCAATCCAGTCACGAATATAGATATAGGTGTCGGTCACTTTCCCCGCGTCGCGCACCAGTTTGCTGGCGGCAAACACGTCATCGACCTTGATGGCAATGCCGCTGACATCATCACCCATGTCAAGATACTGCTGCGCGTCAGCCAACGGGATCAACGCCAGACTGTGATCGAGTTGCCCGCTAAGTTGCAGAATACCGCTCACGTGCAGGCGAATGCGCTTCGGCTGCAACAGCTTCATTTGCGGATCGCTATTGGGGATCATCACCGTCACCCAATCCCCGGTTTTCACCTCAAGCGCCTGCGCAACGCCCTTGCCGAGAATAACCTGCTGCTCACCTGCTTTGAAATTGGCCCACGCATTTCCTGCCACAAACGTTGGCAAAGTACTGAGGCGTTGTTCCTGTTGCGGATCGACGCCTTTCATCTGTATCGCGCGCAGTCTGGCACAGCTCTCCAACAGCCCAGTAAAATGCACATAGGGCGCAGCGGCAACGATACCAGGCACCTGCTCAATGTTAGGCAGCATGTTCTGCCAGCCGGTGAAGGGCGGATTGACCGGTTCCATTTCACCATGAGGCACCACCGCCAAAATACGATTTTTCAATTCACGTTCGAAGCCGTTCATCGCACTGAGGCCGACGATCAGCACCGCCACCCCGAGCGCAATACCGATGGTGGAGATCACCGAAATCAGGGAAACCATGCCACCGCGCCGATGGCCACGGCTAAAACGCAGCCCAATCAGCAGGGAAAGCGGGGGAAAACTCATTGCGCGGCTCCCATCAGGGTTAACTCTTGCTGAAGTTGCCCGTCACGCATCTCCAACTGGCGACGCAAACGCGCAGCCAGCGACAAATCGTGAGTCACCACCAGAAACGCGGTGCCCTGACGCACGTTTAACTCGCCCAGCAGTTCAAAAATGGTATCCGCCGTGCGCTGATCGAGGTTACCCGTAGGCTCATCCGCCAGCACCAGCGACGGGTTATTCACCAACGCGCGGGCGATGGCCACGCGCTGACGTTCCCCGCCGGACAATTCGCTGGAACGGTGCTCGCGCCGTGCATCCAGACCCACGGCGGCCAGCATAGCGCGCGCCTGATCCTGCGCCTGCGCGGGCGGCGTGTTGCCAATCAGCAGTGGCATCGCCACATTTTCCAACGCGGTGAAATCCGGCAATAAATGGTGAAACTGGTAGATAAAGCCCAGTTCACGGTTGCGCAGCGCCGATTTAGCGGCGGCGGAGAGCCCACTGAGCGCCTGCCCTTTGAAGATAACATCACCCGTGGTGGGCGCATCCAGCCCGCCCAGCAGATGCAACAGGGTACTTTTCCCCGAACCGGAACTACCGACAATAGCCATCATTTCGCCAGCCTGCATGCTGAATGTCACATGACGCAGCACTTCGGTGGACAGCTTCCCTTCCTGGTAGGTCTTGCACAGATCATTACATTGCAACAACAGGGAATCATTCATAGCGTAAAGCCTCTGCGGGATGAACGGCGGCGGCGCGCCAGGAAGGATAAAGGGTAGACAGCAGGGCAACAATCATCGCCACTAGCGCGATGGTCACTACCTGCACCGCATCAATATGAACGGGTAGCGCGGCACCATCCAGCAACAGCCCCAATGCCGGGATCAGCGTATTAAGCTGGCTAGCCAACAGCGTACCGAGCACGGCGCCCAGCAGAGCACCAACCACCCCGGCGCTTCCCCCCTGTACCATAAACACCGCCATAATCTGGTGTTGGGTCAGCCCCTGCGTTTGCAAAATGGCCACCTCACCCTGCTTTTCCATCACCAACAACCCTAACGACGTAATGATATTGAACACCGCGACGGCGACGATCAGGCTCAACAACAGCCCCATCATATTTTTTTCCATGCGAACGGCCTGAAACAGTTCGCCCTTGCGCTCACGCCAATCTTTCATCACCAACCCTTGTGGCACCGGCTGCGCACTGAACGCCACAATATCCAACGGGTTTTCCAGCCACAGGCGCCAACCGGTTATGTACCCGGTCGGGTAACGCATCAGACGCGACGCATCCTGCTGATTCACCAGCATCTGGTACCCATCCACTTCACTACCTGCGGCAAAGGTACCTGCTACGGTAAACAAGCGCTGACTGGGAATGCGCCCCATCGGCGTGAGTTGACTGGCACCGGTGACCATAATACGCAGTTGTTCACCACGTTTGACCCCAACTTGAGAGGCCAACTGCTCGCCAAGGATCACCTGATATTCACCCGCTTGAAGTTGCGTGAGCGAGGTATTTTTCAAAAAACGCGACAAAGGCTCGGGTTCATCGGGATTAATGCCCAGCATGACTCCGACTGCCACACTGCGCGCGCTTTGCAACACCACTTCGCCCGTGGTGATTGGCGCTATGCGCGTTATGCCCTGTAAGGTGCTCAACGATGATGCAGGCAATGCCTGTGGGTCAAGTGAACCGCTCGCTGTGGTCACCAACGCCTGCGGCATCAATCCCAGGATGCTCTCCTCAAGCTCCTGTTCAAATCCGTTCATCACCGACAATACGGTCACCAGCGCCATGACGCCTAACGTGATGCCAATGGCCGATAACCAGGAGACAAATCGCCCAAAGCGATCCGATGCTCGCCCACGCATATAACGCAGGCCAATAAATAAAGCGACAGGTTGATACATGAAATCCGTCTGGATAAGGTTGCTAAAGCAAAGTGATCAAGGATAATAAAGGGTCATATCACTTTATGGAACCCTACCCCGCTTTCTACACTGCTTTTTCTTATGCTGGAACGGGGCAACACCAGATATTCGGAATATGCCTGAAAAAAATCGCTATGCTCTGCCCGTAAAAGCGGGTGAACAACGTCTGTTAGGCCAACTAACCGGCGCTGCCTGCGCCGTCGAGTGTGCCGACATCATTGAACGCCACGCCGGGCCGGTTGTACTTATCGCACCCGATATGCAAAACGCGCTGCGGCTACGCGATGAACTTCAGCAGTTTACGGAGCATCCGGTCACCACGTTGTCTGACTGGGAGACGCTGCCTTACGACAGTTTCTCGCCGCATCAAGAGATCATCTCGGCGCGTCTCTCCACACTGTATCACCTCCCTGAAATGACACGCGGCGTACTGGTGTTGCCCGTCAATACGCTAATGCAGTTGGTGTGCCCACACACCTTCCTGCACGGCCATGCGTTGATGGTGAAAAAAGGACAACGCCTGTCGCGCGATAAACTGCGCGCGCAGTTGGAGCAGGCAGGCTATCGCAGTGTCGATCAGGTAATGGAACACGGGGAGTTTGCCACGCGCGGTGCGCTGCTGGACCTCTTCCCCATGGGCAGTGAAGAACCCTACCGCATCGATTTTTTCGATGATGACGTAGATAGCCTGCGCGTATTTGATGTTGATAACCAGCGCACGTTGCACGAAGTGGCACAAATCAGCCTGCTACCGGCGCATGAATTTCCTACCGACAAAAATGCCATCGAACGCTTTCGCAGCCAATGGCGCGAAACCTTTGAAGTGCGTCGTGATGCCGAGCATATTTATCAACAGGTCAGCAAAGGCACCTGGCCTGCGGGCATTGAATATTGGCAACCGCTGTTTTTTGAACAGCCTCTCAGCACGCTGTTCAGCTATCTGCCCGGCAATACGCTGCTGGTTAATACAGGCGATCTTGAAGCAAGCGCTACCCGCTTTTGGGCCGATATTCAACAACGTTTTGAAAGCCGCCGCGTAGACCCGATGCGTCCTCTGTTAACGCCGGACGCCTTGTGGTTGCGAGTCGATGCGTTGTTCAGTGAACTGAAAGCCTGGCCGCGCGTTCAGCTCAGCAAAGAAACGCTGACGGAAAAAGCAGCGCACCGCAACCTCGGTTACCAAACGCTGCCGGACATCGCCATCCAGCATCAGCACAAAGCGCCGCTGGATGCACTGCGACGTTTTTTGGAAGGTTTTACCGGACAGCTGATCTTTTCCGTTGAAAGCGAGGGGCGTCGTGAAACCCTTCAGGAATTACTGGCACGCATCAAACTGGCACCAGCGCCAATTACCCGGTTGGATCAGGCGGACAAACCCGGCGTTTATCTGATTATCGGTGCCAGCGAGCACGGTTTTATCGACACGCTGCGCCAACGCGCCTTGATTTGTGAAAGCGATCTGCTCGGTGAACGCGTTGCACGTCGACGTCAGGACAGCCGCCGCACCATTAATACCGATACCCTGATCCGCAATTTGGCCGAACTGCATCCGGGCCAGCCGGTGGTGCATCTGGAGCACGGCGTTGGGCGTTACGTCGGCCTCACGACGCTGGAAGCCGGTGGCATCACCGCAGAGTACATGATCCTGACCTACGCAGGGGAAGATAAACTCTATGTTCCGGTTTCGTCATTGCACCTCATCAGCCGTTATTCCGGTGGGGACGATGAAAATGCGCCATTACACAAACTGGGCGGCGATGCCTGGTCACGTGCGCGGCAAAAAGCAGCAGAGAAAGTACGCGATGTGGCAGCCGAACTACTGGATATCTACGCGCAGCGCGCAGCGAAAAGCGGATTTGCCTTTAAGCACGATCGCGAACAATACCAACTTTTCTGCGAGGGGTTCCCGTTCGAAACCACGCCGGATCAAGCGCAAGCCATCAATGCCGTACTGAGCGATATGTGTCAGCCGCTGGCAATGGACCGGCTGGTATGCGGTGACGTCGGCTTCGGTAAAACCGAAGTTGCGATGCGCGCCGCGTTCCTCGCGGTGGAAAACCACAAACAGGTAGCCGTGCTGGTGCCGACCACGCTGCTGGCACAACAGCATTACGACAACTTCCGCGATCGCTTTGCCAATTGGCCCATTCGTATCGAAATGCTCTCCCGTTTCCGCAGTGCCAAAGAACAGACGCAGGTGCTGGAACAAACGCAGGAAGGCAAGGTAGACATTCTGATTGGCACCCACAAACTGCTGCAAAGTGACGTGCACTGGCGCGACCTTGGGCTGCTGATTGTGGATGAAGAGCACCGCTTTGGCGTGCGCCACAAGGAGCGTATCAAAGCGATGCGTGCCAACGTGGACATCCTGACGCTGACCGCCACACCGATCCCACGTACTCTGAACATGGCGATGAGCGGGATGCGCGATCTCTCGATAATTGCCACACCGCCCGCGCGCCGTCTGGCGGTAAAAACCTTTGTTCGCGAATACGATGGCCTGTTGGTGCGTGAAGCGATGCTGCGTGAAATTCTGCGCGGCGGACAGGTTTATTACCTCTACAACGACGTCGAAAACATCGAGAAAGCCGCTCAACGCCTGGCGGAGTTGGTGCCTGAAGCGCGCATCGCGATTGGTCACGGCCAAATGCGCGAACGGGATCTGGAACGGGTAATGAGCGATTTCCATCATCAGCGTTTTAATGTGCTGGTGTGCACAACCATCATCGAAACCGGCATCGATATTCCCAGCGCCAACACCATCATCATTGAGCGCGCAGACCATTTCGGTTTGGCCCAATTGCACCAGTTGCGCGGGCGCGTCGGACGTTCGCACCATCAGGCCTATGCTTATCTGCTGACGCCAAATCCGAAGGCAATGAGTACCGATGCGCACAAACGTCTGGAAGCCATCGCATCACTGGAGGATTTGGGTGCAGGCTTTGCACTGGCAACCCATGATTTGGAGATTCGCGGCGCGGGTGAACTGCTTGGCGAAGATCAAAGCGGGCAAATGACAACCGTCGGTTTTTCACTCTATATGGAACTGCTGGAAAGCGCGGTCGATGCGCTCAAAGCCGGGCGAGAACCCTCTTTGGAAGATCTGATCAGCAGTCAAACCGAGGTGGAATTACGCCTACCGTCCTTGCTGCCGGAGGCCTTTATCCCTGACGTCAACACGCGGCTGTCATTCTACAAGCGCATTGCCAGCGCCAAGGACGATAGCGCATTGGAAGAGCTGAAAGTGGAACTTATCGATCGCTTTGGTTCCCTGCCGGATGCCACGCGCCATCTGTTGCAGATTGCCGCGCTGCGCCAGCACGCGCAATCGCTGGGCATCAAACGTATCGAGGGCAACGAAAAAGGCGGATTTATCGAGTTCAGTGCCCATAACAGGGTCGATCCTGCACACCTGATTGGCCTGTTACAGCGCGATCCTCGCGTCTATCGTTTGGATGGCCCTACCCGCTTGAAATTTATTAAAGACCTTAGCGAAAGGCCAGAACGTATCGACTTCATTGCTGGACTTCTGACTGACATGGCTCAGCACACCTTGGCGGCATAAGCCTGCACAGTGGTGGCTACCATCGCTTAGCCACCACTGTGTGCGGGGTTGGATATAACGCAAACACACTGCACTAAAACTGACGTTAGGGAGACTATAACGTCAGCAAAAGGCCCATGCTGTACTAGTTGGAAACAGTGCGGGTAAAAAATGTAAACTTATAAATTCCCCAATAAGAAACCATGGCAACCAATAATGAGTTAATAGCGGGCCTCCCACATCTATCAATTACCCCCACAAAGCTCCCTAACAAACAGCAAAAAATAGCGTCCCAACCTATTAGTGGCGTGATGTCATCTCCAGGCAAGGTGTTGGCATCACGCGACTGATTCAGTTTTTCAGCATTATCCTTTACACAAAAATATCCCACAATCATCACGCCAACGACGGGTGGGAAAATAATGCCTAACAGTGTCAGGAAATTGATAAACCTATCGAGTATTCCTAGTATCGAAAATACAGTCCCTGTGATGCCAATTACAATCGTAATAATGGTATAACTTACTTTTTTACCCGTGAGAATCTCAACGGCATTTGCAATGCTTAGCGATGAAGAGTAAAGATTCAAATCATTGACTCTCAACGTCGAAAAGATAACCGCTAATAACCCAATGCCTGCGGTTGTTTGTGCCATGATGGTGACAACATCTTCTGTGTTAAGCGCTCTGGCTAGCATGATGGCTAATCCATTAATAACAAATTCACCCGCAAAGATGGTAAACAATGTTATTGAAAAAACATGGGATGTTTTTTTAGCATAGCGTGTTATATCGGGAGTCATCAATGCGGCCACAATGCAAGGTAGAGTCCGTCAAGGTGGTGTAAATTCGGAACCCGCTTTCCG
>SMLE01000264.1_pt1 | contig 22385 bp, 19 predicted proteins | sample 2451431 | NCBI scaffold set ML178787.1 | reverse complement strand
TCTATGCCTGTCTTTTTTTACCCGCCCATTGCTGGGGATTCCTCAGCACAGGAAAGCGGCATTTTCAATTTTGACTTCATCGTTCTGAATATTAATCCAGACCGGTTTTTCCGCTTTGCCTTCAATAATAATGGCGTCGTAGCCTGCATATTTCATGTAGGCGGCAAAGAATCCCCCCATATGCGCATCAACAACCAGATGGCCCCGGGTAAAGGTCGACAATGAGGTAATATTGACGCGTGAACTGCACGGTGCGCCGGAACCGGTCAGCGGCCCGACGGCGAAAACGACTTTATTGCCCTCATCGAAAGGTTTTGTTCCGGCTGGCACCTCGTCGTACATGATTTTATAGCCAAAGCCCATTCCGCCAACCATCTTTTTATATTGGCTGGAATCCTCTTTGCTGATGGTGCCGGTGCTCAAGTTGATACGTAATATATTACCTGTCCAACCGTTAATCATAATTTTTCTTCCTGCGTATGAAACGCCGCGTGAATAAGGGGATAACGCCTGTTGCCGTTATCAGACGGTAATCTCTTTCCACTCGATAATGGATAATGCCCCGGTCGGGCACGCTGTCGCACATTCACCGCACAGAATGCATTTGCCCGATTTTTTGGTCTGCGGGTTAACGGTCGCCATCATCCAGGGACAGGCGGTGGTACAGGCGGCCCAGCCGATGCAGCGCTTGGTGTCCACGGCGATGCTGCCATGCTCTTCATTGAAGGCGATAGCCTTGATAGGGCAGGCTTTCATGCATTCGGGATCTTTACACTGTCGACAGGTGTCAGTGGTGAAATTGAGATCGCCGTACAGGCCGCCGCCGTAGCCAAGCCCACCGTCGCCGTAGTAGAAATGGCGATGGATTTTGACGCGTGAAAAATAGGAACCAACGCTACCGTCATTAAACGACGTGCAGGCGGTTTCGCAGCGATGGCACCCCGTGCAGCGGGCGCGGTTTGTCACCAGCACGCCTTTGGAGGTGGTCGTCAGCCCGATAACGCCGCTGTCGATCTGTTCCTGTCGGCACCCCAACAGTGAAAGCAGTGCTGGCGCAATAGTGATCCCTGCCAGGCCTTTGCCTGAAATCCGCAGGAATTCGAGTCTTGTTAGTCCCAGATCCAATAAAGGACGCTCAACCTGATTAGGCATTTAATTTTCATCCTCCGCATACCCGAATACATGAGCACGGAAATCAACGCAGTACAAAACACGCAACAAGGCGGCAAGAAATAACGTGACAGTAAACACCAACCATTGTATAAAATAGTTAATAACGATATCTCATCACAACGGCTTATTACCCGCGTCTGTTTTGCGAACTGACTTACGATGCAATGTTGAATAGGACGGAGATCATGATTTGCTATCAGTACTAATAATAGCGTACTTGATATGCAATTTATTACTCCGTTAATCATTAATAAGAATGGGTATTTTATTGTATTTATTCTGTGAGCTATATCGTAGAAAAATAAATGGCCATTTATTTTTTGTGTGTATTGATTATTATTCTTATTTACATCCTGTCAGATATATATTTTATCCATCGTTTTCCTTCATGTGATAAATATACTCCTCAATTTCAAATTCTATTAACATAATAAATAACATTGTGCGCAATGTTTATTAGCATTCGTTTATTATTTACTGTTACTTGCCCGGTTTATTTTCTTGAGATGACGTTGCTTTGATTTGCGTCTGTGAGAGCTGATTAGCGTGAAGCGGGGAAAAATGATTAACTATATTTTTTACATGGGTAATGGGCGTTGTATCCTGCGAAATGTTAACGTTTCTTTCGTGTAAAAAACGAACAGGTTACCTTTCGGTAACCTGTCGTTGGCGGCGCGGTCTGGCAGGAAAATTATTGTGCGGCAACCTTGGATTGGCGATAGGCACTTAGCCAGTCAGCGACGCGCTGTTTCTGCTCATCATTCAGCCACATGCCCAGCTTGGTACGACGCCAGATGGCATCCTCCACGCTGACAACCCACTCTTTGTCGGCCAGATAGCGCAATTCCGCTTCATAGAGATCGTGTCCGAAGTTTTCGCCGAGGTCATGAATGCCCGTGGCGTTCGTCAGGATCAGCTCGCTGTGGGAGCCGTAGGTGCGGGCATAGCGACGCGCCAGCGATTCCGGCAGATTGAAGCGACGGCGCAGCGCAGCCGCGTATTCGTCGCGCGTACCGGCCAAATCGCCGCCGGGCAGTATCGCATTTTGCGTCCAGGCCTGACCGCTGTGAGGGTGGTATTTTGCCAGCTTCTCCATCGCGTGTTCTGCCAGCTTGCGGTAGGTGGTCAGCTTGCCGCCAAATACCGACAGCAAAGGCGCTTTGCCGTGTTCATCCGCCACTGACAGCGTGTAATCACGGGTAATGGCCTGCGGAGAATCCGACTCGTCATCGCACAGCGGGCGTACGCCGGAATAGGTCCATACGATATCGTCTCGTGTCAGCGTCTTTTTGAAGTGATCGTTGTAGACATCCAGCAAGTAGGCCGTTTCTTTGTCGTCGATCTTCACCTCATGCGGATCGCCGTGGTATTCCACGTCGGTGGTACCGATGATCGAGAACTCATCCTGCCACGGAATCACAAACACAATGCGGTTATCTTTGTTTTGCAGAATGTAGGACTGCGGTTCGTCGTGTACGCGAGGCACAACGATGTGGCTGCCTTTGATCAGACGAATGCCATAAGGGGATTTCAGCTCCAGCCCGTGATCGAAGAACGCTTTCACCCAAGGACCCGTGGCGTTGACCAGTCCTTTCGCCTGCCAGGTATGTGTTTCTCCGGTCACGCTGTCGACGGCATCGACGATCCACAGATCGCCTTCGCGACGCGCCCGCGTCACTTTGGTGCGGGTACGCACTTCGCCACCGCGTTTCACCACTTCCTGCGCGTTCAACACCACCAGACGCGCATCGTCGACCCAGCAGTCGGAATATTCGAAACCGCGCGTTAATTCGGGTTTCAGCACCGAGTCTTTGCCGAATTTCAGGCCGTGGCTGGCGGGCAGGCTGACGCGTTTGCCCAGGTTGTCATACATAAACAGCCCGATGCGAATCATCCAGGCTGGTCGAAGGTGCGGCTGATGGGGCAAACGGAAGCGCATTGGGAAGATGATGTGTGGTGCCATCTTCAGCAATTTTTCACGCTCGGAGAGCGCTTCGCTCACCAAACGAAACTCGTAATGTTCCAGGTAGCGCAGGCCGCCGTGGATCAATTTTGAACTGGCAGAGGAGGTGGCGCTAGCAAGATCCTGTGCTTCCAACAGCAGCACAGACAAGCCACGGCCCGCGGCATCGGCTGCAATGCCTGCGCCGTTGATGCCCCCACCGATCACGATAAGGTCTTTGGTTTCCACGCGTTCTCCTCCGTGTCCAAAAAAAGGTCAAAATGTTCGTTTTCGAGCATTATAATAATCGAAAACAAACACAACAGCCAAGGATTAACCAAATAAAAACATTTAGGCGTGATGCAGATAACATATTGTTGAAGGTTGTCACATAAAGTATAGGGGATTGGTGCGAGGAAGGGCGCGTAATTGGCAGAGAATACGGCCATTTCTCGCGTTGGCGAGGAATAGCCGTCAAGGCGTTATTTTTGCCCGTAGTAGGCGTTCGGACCGTGTTTACGATTAAAATGCTTGTGCTGCAACGCACTATCGAGCGGGCGTAAATGGGGGGTCAGCGTGCAGGCGAGCCAGGCCATGCGCGCCACCTCTTCCAGCACCACCGAATTGTGCACCGCTTCTTCTGCATCTTTGCCCCAGCAGAACGGCCCATGCTGGTAGGCAATCATGCCGGGTGTGTGCAGCGGATTGCGATCTCCCAGCGTCTGGGCAATGACCACACCGGTATTTTTTTCGTACTCATGCTCCACTTCTTGCGCCGTCAGTGGGCGGGACACGGTCATCACGATGGCGGTAGAGACGATGTTGTCATGGAAGATATTCAACCAGCCGGGCAGCTTCAGATCTTCGACGCTCTCTTCCTTTTTCCCCAGATAGGGGGCGAGCTTGTAGGCGAGCCAGGAGGCGAACTGCTGCTGGTGGCCGATGGAGAAACCACAGCCGTCGGTCACTTCCTGCGTCGGCTTGTACATCATGTTGGAGGTGATCCCCCAATAGAGCGATACCAGCACGGCGCTGCACAGGATGGTGGTCCACATCGGGTAGCCGAGAATATAGAAGAACACCGCCAGCAGACCCGCCTGCTGAAACATGATATGGCCGGTGAGCATAATGGTGCGAATGCCGGTGATACGGCGCAGCAGGACATACACAATGTTCAGCGCCAGCGCCAACAGCACCGCATAGCCGACCCAACTGTAAGCGTCACCCATGCGTTCGATAGTGGCCATCATTGAGGCGTAGGTGTCAGAGATAGCACCGTTAATCTGGTACACCTCGGACATCTTGGCGACTACGGGTTTGAAGGTGCCGGTCAGGATGCCGGAGCCCGCCTGCAACAGCATAAAGCCGATGATCGTCTTGATGGTGCCTTTGATGATCACCGTGGCGCTTTTGCGCAGCAGCAGGTAGCCGAGAAAGGTCACAATGCCCAGCAGCAAGGGGGCATTGGTCATGACCTGATTAAAGAAAATGGTGAAGATGTTGTAGAGAGTTTCCATGGAACACTCCAATCGATTTTTTATTGTTACCGTTTTACTGCTACTGCCTGCCATCACGGCTGCTTACGGGGAGCGACGCTATGGCTGACATAACCGGGCGTAGGGACTTCAGTAATCACGAGTAATCTTATTGAGATTTTGTTGATTGTTTGTGATTAAACTCTCAATTCTCATGGCACTTAAGATCATTCAATAATCATGTTTTATTTTTTGCATATTATTTAGTGTGTTATTCTTTTTTGTGTTTCGCATTATTTGATCTTGGTGTGAATTCTCATGATTTTTTTTATCACTTAAAGTGATTGTCAGTGCGATTTAATGGTGATAAGTTGGCATTAAGTTGTCTCGTTTAATCTTTTTATGATTGTTTGTGATTTATTTAATTACCGATTAATGATGAGGTTACGCCATGAGCAAGATAGAAACCATTACCCGCGAATCCTGGATCCTGAGCACCTTCCCGGAATGGGGAACCTGGTTGAATGAAGAGATCGAACAAGAGCAGGTTGCCGCTGGCACCTTCGCCATGTGGTGGCTGGGCTGTACCGGGATTTGGTTGAAATCAGAGGGGGCGGCCAATATTTGTGTCGATTTCTGGTGCGGCACAGGCAAGCAAAGTCACGGTAACCCCTTGATGAAAAACGGGCACCAGATGCAGCGCATGGCTGGGGTGAAAAAATTGCAACCTAACTTGCGCACCACGCCGTTTGTGCTGGACCCGTTCGCCATCCGCCAGGTGGATGCTATTTTGGCGACGCACGACCATAACGACCACATTGACGTCAATGTGGCCGCCGCGGTGCTGAAAAATTGCAGCCCGGAGGTTCCCTTTATTGGTCCACAGAGCTGCGTGGACCTCTGGGTGGGGTGGGGCGTGCCGCGCGAGCGTTGCATCGTAGTGAAACCGGGTTCGGTGATTCGCATTAAAGATATTGAAATCCATGCGTTAGATGCGTTCGATCGCACCGCGTTGATCACCTTGCCAGTGGAACAAAAAGCGGCGGGTGTGTTACCGGATGGCATGGATCTGCGCGCAGTGAACTACCTGTTCAAAACCCCGGGTGGCAATCTCTATCACAGCGGTGATTCCCACTACTCCAACTACTACGCGAAACATGGCAATGAGTATGACGTTGACGTGGCGTTGGGCTCATACGGGGAAAATCCGCGCGGTATTACCGACAAGATGACCAGCGCGGATATGCTGCGTATGGCCGAAGCGTTGAATGCCAAGGTGGTTATTCCTTTCCACCATGATATCTGGTCGAATTTTCAGGCCGATCCGCAGGAAATTCGCGTGCTGTGGGAGATGAAAAAAGACCGCCTGCAATACGGTTTCAAACCCTTTATCTGGCAAGTTGGTGGCAAATTTACCTGGCCGTTGGACAAAGATAATCTGGAATACCACTACCCGCGCGGCTTTGACGACTGCTTCACCATGGAACCCGATCTGCCGTTCAAATCTTTCCTGTAATGTGCGATGTGGTGCGCGACGTGGCAAACACGTCGCGCTATGCCCGTTATACTTCCAGCCTAATTATTTAGGGCATATGATGATTGCTGCGTATTTATGATAAGTTATGATGTAAACTTTTCACGCCGACGCCATGACGCGCCGCTTCTTGTTACCGGACGACCTATGACTGAATCTCAGCGCCATCATGCCATCATTGATTTTCTGCAACGCCAGGGACAACTCACCGTCTCCGATCTGATCGTGAATTTTGACGTTTCCCCCGCCACAGCGCGACGCGATATCAACAAACTTAATGAATTGGGTAAATTGCGTAAGGTGCGCAACGGCGCTGAGGCCGTTAACCTGCCGCGCCCGGCCTGGACGCCGCTCAATATCTATCAGGCGCAGAATCTGGATGAGAAGATGCGCATTGCGCAGGCGGCCGCCGCGCTGTGTCATCCCGGTGAAAGCGTGGTGATTAACTGCGGTTCAACGGCGTTTCTGTTGGGGCGTGAGATTGTCGGGCGTGATATTCAGGTGATTACCAACTATCTGCCATTGGCGAATTTCCTGATTGAGCAAGAGCACGAAAGCGTGGTGATTATGGGTGGACAGTACAACAAGAGCCAATCGATCACTCTGGCACCTCAGGAAGGCGATGCGAGCCTGTATGCCGGTCACTGGATGTTCACCAGCGGCAAAGGGCTGACGCCGGAAGGGCTGTACAAAACCGATATGCTGACGGCGATGGCGGAGCAAAAGATGCTGAGCTACGTTGGTAAACTGGCGGTGGTAGTGGACAGCAGCAAGGTGGGCCAACGTGCGGGCATGCTGTTCAGCCGTGCCGATCAAATTGATGTGGTGATCACTGGGAAACAGGCTGACGCCGCTATCGTAGAGCACCTGCGAGCGCAAGGTGTTGAGGTGATGCTGGTGTAATGTAACACCACGTACTAAAGAAGACGATTTTTTGTCTTTTGATTGCACTCGCGTAAAAAATCACGCTGAGGTGGGCGTGGCCGCCGGGTGAGCGGCATGGATGCCGCGAAAGTCCCCGCCGCCTCTGGAACGCGTCGGGGACGGCCCGAAAGCGGGCACGAACGCCGAAGGCACCGCGTAGCGGCGTTTCGCTCCGCGAAAAGCCTGGAGTCACGAGGCGGCGGCGATTGAGTGCCTCGTGTCGGGCGCGTGCTGCAACGGTTGCAGATAACTACTTTGGTTCACGCGCACGAAATACTCACGATACTCACAGAGATGCGGCACCAAGGTTTGCCCCAAATAGCTTATTTTGCAAGCGCAGTCGTGATGCGCTCGAAGTCCTCAAATGGGCAGAAGCCTTTGTCATTGGTTGGACATTCGCTAAGCGTTAGCGTCACCCTCTGCGGGGGATTGGCACGGTTAAGCGGTGCCAGCGTAGCGAGCTGTTCAGTCGATTGATACACGTATTCCACTTTCAACAGCGCCTTGTTACTGGTGTTATCACGCCAGCGTTGGAACACGACTTTGCCGCCAATCGGCGTGGTTTCCAATTGGTGCGGCAGATGGTACGGTTTCACGCCCAGTGCGGAGAACAGCGATGCAACGTTTGAATCGTGACCTACCAGGAAGGTGAATTTGGGCTGTTGCTCGCCAAACGAACCGGCCAACGCTTTGACCAGATTGGCCGAGACGGCTTTGGCAACCACCGGGGCGCTAAACACTACGCTGTTGTAGTACTCTTTGATCGACACCAAATCAGCCAGTTGCTTCTCATCTTTGATGCGTCCCCAGCCGATCTGGTTAATCGGAGTGCCTTCGTAGTATTGCAGGATAAAGGCATCAGCAATTGAGGTGCCGGTTCTCAGCGGGCCAACCACACCTGGCTCTTTGCCAGCCTCAATCTTCACGTCAGTTTCCTGTGCCATCAGGTCGCACTGTTTATCCTGCTTGCAGTTGGCGGAATCCTTGTAGCGAATGATCTCCGCCATCTATTGGTATACCGGTTTCAGCCGCTCATTAAGCCCTTTCACCCCACCTTCACCGGCTTTTTGATTAATGGAATCGATGGCCTGTTGTTTAAACGTGGTGCTGTCGTTGCGGATGATCGGGTTAAAGGTGGCATCCATTGTGCCCAATTTTTCTTTGTGCACTACCGGCACCAGACAGCCCGGGAACGCACCCACTGCGAAATATTGTGCGGTGGAGATGGTGCGTTGCAGACTGTTGGCATAGAACGAGACGTCTTTATCCGTCGGACAGGTATCGGCGGCCAGTAGACGGTTATCTACCAACCATTCGCTAAAATAGTGGCCGAAATAGGCTTCCAATACGCCACCGCGCGTGGTCAGGTAACTGCTGGGGGTATCCCTCTGTGGCCAGGCATCCGGCGTGACCTTGCCGGGTGCGCTACTTGGGCTGGCTAATGGGGCGCGCAGGCCGTGACGACTAAATACCACGACCTGTTCGAGCGTGTAGCCATCCTGTGCGGCGGCGGGGAAAGTGAGCGCTGCGGGCAGTAACAGCGGGAGACAAAACAGGGCTTTTCGTTGTAAAGACATGGTGATGCTCCTGGTGAGTTAATGGCACATTCGCAGATGACACGCGTAACGGATGCGTGAAAATGCGATCTTTTTCATCATGGCTCTTTTTTCGCATAACGAAAAATGTTTTATTACAGAAATGTGACGATTGACTTACCTTACTGAAACAGTAGCATCTCTCTCTCATTGGCGTGCGCTGTGCCGTAATGCCTGTTTTCTTTGTCTCGAGGTGGTATTCGTATGGAACAGTTTGAGTGTCTCAGCATTGAGCAAGCCCATGAGCGCTGGCAGAAACAGGGCGTGATGGTGGATATCCGCGATGCGCAAAGTTACGCCACCGGACATGTGCCGCAGGCGGTGCACCTGACGAATGAAACGCTGTCTGATTTTGTGCGTGAGGCAGAACTCGATCAGCCGGTGATGGTGATGTGCTATCACGGCATTAGCAGCCGTAATGCGGCACAGTACCTGTTGAGCCTGGGGTTTGAGACGGTATACAGCGTGGATGGCGGTTATGAAGCCTGGCAGCGTGATTTTCCACAAGATGTGGCGGCAGCGTCGGACAACACGTGAAGTGGAACATCCCGATGCTATGACGCGTCGGGATAGGGCAAGGTTATTCCGCGGCCTGAAGCGGTTTTTTCACAAAGAAGCCGTAGCTGATGGCTCCCAGCATTAGCAGGAAGGCACCAAACAGGAAGACGTTGGTGAAGGTGCCCGTTGCATCAAGAATAATGCCGGTGACGATCGGCGCACTGGCAGCGCCGAGGAATCCGCCGAAGTTCTGGATGGCACCCAGAGAAGCCACCTGCGATTTCGGTGCAATATCTGTTGCCAATGTCCAGATAACCCCAGACGGCATCTGAGAACAGAAGTAGCCCAGTGACAGCAGCGCGATACACAACGTGGTGTCGTGCACGAAGGGGATCGGTGCCACGAAGCAGGCGGCCAGTGCTGCGCCGCACACGATCGGGATTTTACGTGCGGTAATGGTGTTAGTGCCGCGACGAATCAATCGGTCGGAAATCACGCCACCCACCAACACGCCCATGATCCCGGCAAAGAACGGGATGGAGGCCACCCAGCCGGTTTTCATCAGGCTGAAGCCGAGCGATCTTTCCAGATAACTTGGCAACCAGGTCAGGTACACCCAAATGGTGAACATGATGGAGAAATTCCCCAGAATCATGAACCAGGTGGTTTTGTGTTTGAACAGAGAGCCCCAGCTTGCTTTGGGTTGATTCGCTTGTTGTGCCTCAGCGGCTTCCGCTTCGCCGTGGATCTGCACTTCTTCTGCGGGCGTCGGGTTACGGTACAGCTTCAGCCACATCAGCAGAATCGGGATACCCGCCAAACCGATGGCGATAAACATGCCTCGCCAGCCCAGCGTCAACAACAGGATGGTCAGGATCGGCGGTGCAACGGCGTTGGCGATCTGTGAGCCAGTATTGATGATGGCGGTGGGAAGCCCGTGTTCATTGCTGGGGAACCAGCGATGGGTGATCTTGATGCCGGAGGTAAAAAACGGTGATTCAGAGATGCCCAGCATCATGCGCAGGCCATAGAACATCGAATAGCCGTTAACGAAACCCGCGAGAATGGTGAACCCTGACCACAGGCCGAGCGCCCAGGAAAACATTTTTTTTGGCCCGAATTTATCAACCAGCCAGCCCGCAGGCAGGTTGGCGAGCGCATAGGGCCACAAAAAGGCCGAAAGCAGCAGGCCCATCTGGGTGGCGCTAAAGCCGAACTCTTTGGAAATCGTGGTGTTGGCGATGCTGAGGTTGGCGCGGTCGAGGTAGTTCACCACGGCGGCGATCAGCAACACCAAAATAATACTCCAACGCAAACGGGATATTTTTTGCATTGGTGGTGTAACAGAAGCAGGTTGAGATAACGATATTGTCTCTTTCATTTTATTTATTTTCCGTGAGCAGGCTGAGAGGAATCTGCGAATAAACGATTCGCCGTGAGTCTGGCTGTAAGGATGTTGTTGTAGGATGCAGGGCGTGCTGTTCTTGCGCCCAATCACGTTGGTCACATACGATCATGCTGAAAATCCCCTGGTTTTTTTATTTTTCATCGCGGGAATCACGAGGTGTTCCCGCTCGTTGTTGTTATTTTTTATTGCGCAATTTTTTTCTGATAATGCGCGGTGCCGTGGCGAATCTGGTCGAGGATCACGGTCAATCCCCAGAATTTCTCCAGCACGTCATCCTTGTTTACCCGGCAGTGAATGCTGTCAAAGGTGCCGCGGCGTTGATGGTAAATTTTGGCGTTTTTCGGATAGCCCAGCGTTTCAGTAACGGCAGACAGTGACAGGAAATCGGCCAGTTCATTTGCCAGCGCGGGGTTTTCCTGATGGTGGTGATACAGCCACACGTACAGTTCTGGGTGGACGTTGGTGAACACGCCGCTGAAACCGCGCGAGCCCGCTTTCATTGCCGGGAAGGCAGTGGCGGCATTGGCGTTGATGATAGTAAGCGGGGTGCCCTGCACCAGTTTGACACGGCGGGCTACGGTGTCCAAATCGCAGCTTACGTCTTTCAGCACCACGAAACGGCCGGTGTTAGCACAGTAAGTTAGCTCTTCGTCACTCAGCAGGCGACGATATGGCGCCGGGCACTCATACAGACCCAGCGGCAGCGATTCCGGCAGCGCATCCAAAAGACTGTTCAGCGTACTGAAGAAGGTGTCACTGCCGGTTTTCTGCGGATCGAGGTGGTTAGTCACCAGCACCAACGCATCGATGCCGGTTTGCGCCATGGCAGACAGCTCTTCGATTTGTGCACCGAGGTCGTCACTGATGTGACCGGAGGCGATCACTGGCACGCGACCTTTCACATGGTCGACAACGAAACGGGCCACCGCCACGCGTTCTTCCAGCGTCAGGAATTGCATTTCACTGGACTGGCATACGGCAAACAGCGCATCGACCTTGTTTTCCAGATACCAGTCAATCAGGTTGGCCTGGTCGGGATAGTCTACGTCGTTCTGTTCGGTGAACGGTGTAAGCATGACAGGGACGATACCATCGATTTTTTTCATTTTTAATTTCTCCGAATACAGACTGTGCGGGCGCAGGCCCGCAGGCATTAACGTTGTGATAAACGTGCGATAACCTGTTGATGTTCTGGCATGTTTGAGGCACCTTCCCGCTCGACCGCTAGGGAGGCAAAGGCGGAGGCATAGGTCGCGGCCTGCACCATGCTTTGCCCGTTGGCCAGTGCGGCGGCAAAGGCACCGTTAAAGGCATCTCCTGCGCCGGTGGTATCCACACCGAGCGCCGGAAAGGCCGGAATGTGTTGGAACTGGTGGCCGTCATACAGCAGTGCACCGCGCGATCCCATGGTAATGATGACGCGCTTGGCACCCATACGTGCGATTTTCAGCGCGGCTTCTTTGGTGCTGTCAAAATCCTGAATGTCGATACCCGATAGCAGTGACGCTTCTGTTTCGTTAGGCGTGATCACGTCCAGATAATCCAGATAGGGCAGTATCTCGCTGGAGTAGGGAGCCGGATTGAGGATCACTTTTTTGCCCAGCGCATGCGCCAGCTTGATGACGTTCAGGGTGGCGGAAAAGTTATTCTCCAACTGCACCAACTGCACCAACTGCACCAACAGCACCAACAGCACGTCTGACGTGGTTAATTCCGGTGCGATAGCAGCCACTTCATCATCGGTGATGGTCTGGTTGGCGCCGGGATAAATGGCGATCATGTTCTCGCCGTTTTGCTGTGAGACATAAATGATGGCGTTGCCAGTGGGTTCCGTATCGGATTGATACAGTTTGAACGCGTGAATATCCGATGACGACAGATGGTCGTAGGCAAACTGGCTGAACTGATCGGTGCCTACCTTGGTGACAAAATAGACCTGTGAACCTGCCCGACTGGCGGCCATCGCCTGATTGGCTCCTTTACCGCCGGGGCCGAGGGCGCTGCCCTGCGCCATGATCGATTCGCCGCCTTTGGGAAAACGCGCCACCTTGGCGACGATATCGACGTTGAACGATCCTAAAATACACACCTTGCCGTTCATCTTGTTTCCTTTCTGTTTGCTGGTTTGATGCCGGGTCTGCTTTTCCAGTCGCTTGAGCAGCACTTCAAAATTTTCACTGCGGGGAGCAATCAACTCAGACTGCAAACTGCGCCGCACAATAATGGCACCGCCGTAGCAGCGCTGAACCAGATTCAAGCGTGCCAACTCGTTCAGGTCGCTGCGGATCGTCTCTTTGCTCACGGCAAATGCGGTGGCCAGATAATCAACACTGGCACGTTCGTGTTTGGTTAAATAAGCCAGAATTTGATTACGTCTTTCTTCCAGGAACATGGTCACCTCGCTGCTGGATATGAGCCTAAAGGAGCGGCTATGGTTAAAAAGTGACTATTGTCATAGGATAATGGGCAAAACGGAAGTGTGTATATGTTTGATGTATAAAGAATTGCCAGCGCCTGCGATGTTCGTGGCGTGGGCGTGAGGATAAACAGCCAGTTTATCAGAACAATATTTCAACCCTCTTAATAAAACGATGTGATATTTTTATGACAAATCAATTTGCTAACGGATAAACCACGATGGCAATTCGCCTAACAGCCTTATCTCAGCCACGCTTGGCACAGGCGTTTGTCGACTATATGCAAACGCAGAATATTCAACTGGAGTTACGCTTCTCTGGGCAGGAAGCGGAACTCTGGCTGGACGATGAGGCGCGGTTGACTGAAGTACAACAGGCGCTTGAGGTGTTCATTCAGGATCCGATGCATCCGCGTTATCAAGCGGCCAGTTGGCAGGCGGGATCAACCTCTTCGCCCCTGCGCTATGCGAGTTTCTCTTATTTGCAGACGTTACAGCAGCGCGCCGGCCCGCTGACGCTGGGTGTGATGGTTACCTGCATTGTCGTTTATCTGTGGATGACGATATTCGGTAATGATCGTGCCATGATATGGCTCTCTTACCCAGACGCAGGACAACAAGGCCAGATATGGCGCTGGTTCAGCCACGCTTTCCTGCATTTCTCCTTGCTGCATATTTTGTTTAACCTGATGTGGTGGTGGTATCTCGGCGGGCCGGTAGAGAAAATTTTGGGGACGCGCAAGCTACTGACCTTGGCGCTGCTCTCTGCGGTTGCCAGCGGCTGGATACAATCATTCTTCAGCGGCATCTATTTCGGGGGCTTGTCCGGCGTGGTGTACGCCTTGATGGGCTACGTCTGGCTATACGGTGAACGCGTGCCGTCAGGCCCGTTGTTCATGCAGCGCGGATTGATGGCCTTCGCATTGTTGTGGTTGATTGCCGGATATTTCGATATTTTAGGTCTACGCATTGCTAATGCCGCGCACGTCGTGGGTCTGGTTATTGGGTTGGTGCTGGCTTTTTGGGATACGCAGCAGAAAAAAGCATGATCGCAACCCGGTAGCATTACGGGGTGAGCGTTGCCAGCAGCACAGAGAAGTCTCAACCAGAGGGTTGAGTGGAAATCTGTTTTAGGGGAACAACGTGAGGCAAACACAGCGGCACGACGCCATCATTGAACTGGTGCGTCGGCAGGGATATGTCAGTACCGAAGAGTTGGTAGAACATTTTGCGGTCAGCCCGCAAACGATTCGCCGGGATCTTAACGATCTGGCGGAGCAGAACAAGATCCATCGCCACCACGGCGGTGCGGCACTGCCTTCCAGCTCGGTGAATATGGCTTACCACGATCGCAAGATGATGTGGTCAGATGAAAAAGCACGTATTGCACGTAAAGTCGCCAGCCAAATCCCGGATGGTGCTACGCTGTTTATAGATATCGGGACAACGCCAGAAGCGGTTGCCTATGCGCTGTTGCAACATAAGGATCTGCGGGTCGTCACCAACAACCTGAATGTGGCGACTCTGTTGATGGGAAAAGAGGATTGCAGGTTGATTCTGGCAGGCGGCGAAGTGCGCACCCGAGACGGCGGCATTATGGGGGAAGCGACGCTGGATTTCATTTCTCAGTTTCGTCTGGATTTTGGCATCCTCGGCATCAGCGGCATTGACATGGATGGCTCCTTGCTGGAGTTTGACTACCATGAAGTGTGCACCAAACGGGCAATTATCGAGAATTCCCGCTGCGTTATGCTGGTCACCGACCACTCTAAATTCGGTCGCAATGCGATGGTGAATCTGGGCAACATGGACCTGATCGACTATCTTTTTACCGATCAACTACCACCACCCAGCGTAATGAAAATCATTGAACAACATAAGGTGCAGTTGGAGTTGTGCTGAGCCAGACGTGCCTTTTTCTGATTGATAACAGGGGAGAGGTACGATGGGAAAGCTGTCATTCAACCACACGCTGTTTATTGCTGCATTGCACCGCCAACGACAACACTATGGCGTGGCGGCGCTGACCTGCCTCAGCGCCCAACAGCAGTGGCATGTTGTCAGTACTGCGCTGGCGGAGCAGCTTGCCGCTCATCCGATAACCCCTCCCGATTCGCCGCCAGGCCGTCATGTTAACTACCTCTCGATGGAATTTTTACCGGGTCGCCTCACCGGCAATAACCTGATTAACCTGGGATGGCACTCCGCCATGGCAGCGGTGCTGACAGAGCAGGGACTTAACCTCAGCGATGTGCTGGAAGGCGAGACTGACCCGGCATTGGGTAACGGGGGGTTAGGGCGTCTGGCCTCCTGTTTTCTGGATGCGATGGCGACGGTGGGGCAACCGGCGATGGGCTATGGGCTGGACTATCAATACGGCCTGTTTCGCCAACGTTTCGAGGCCTGCCAGCAGCATGAGTATCCTGATGACTGGCAGCGCGATGATTACCCTTGGGGACGACCGCAGCCTGAACTGAGCGTGAAGGTCGGTTTCGGTGGCGCTATCGAACAGCGCGATGGAGAGGTTGAAAAATGGCAACCCGCCTTTTATTTTCGCGGTGAGGCACGCGATGTGCCGGTGCTGGGCTATCAAAATGGCGTGGTACAGGTGTTGCGGCTCTGGCACTCTACCGCAGAAACCCCTTTTGATCTCACCGCATTCAACGCCGGACGCTATCTGGACGCGGAGCGCGCCGGTGTGTCAGCGGCGAGCCTGACGAAAGTGCTTTATCCGAATGACAACCATGCCGCCGGTCGGCGTCTGCGCCTGATGCAGCAATATTTTCAGTGTGCCTGCGCCGTCTCGGACATTGTGCGGAGACACCTTCAGGCTGGGCGGACGTTGTCAGCGCTGCCAGAGTGGGAGGTGATTCAACTCAATGACACGCACCCGACGCTGGCTATTCCGGAATTGTTGCGCGTGTTACTGGATGAACATCATCTGGATTGGAACGAGGCGTGGGGTATCACCCAACGTATGTTTGCCTATACCAACCATACGTTGATGCCAGAAGCGCTTGAGCGCTGGCATGATGGCTTGTTCCGTCGCCTTCTGCCCCGCCATTTTGATCTTATCAACACCATTAATGCACACTTCAAAGCGCAGGTGGAACAACAGTGGGGATCACAGGCAAAGCATATCTGGCCGCGTGTTGCCATTCGCTATCAGCACCAGGTGCGCATGGCAAACCTGTGCGTGGTGGTCTGCTTTGCCGTTAACGGGGTGGCAGCACTGCATTCGCGTCTGGTTGTGAGCGATCTTTTTCCAGAATACCACCAACTTTGGCCGCAAAAATTTCATAACGTGACGAACGGCATTACGCCACGCCGCTGGCTAAAACAGTGTAATCCGGCGCTATCGGCACTGCTGGATGAAACAGTTGGCACGGCCTGGGCCACGGATTTACCCGTCTTGCGTGCGCTCGAACCTTACGCCGATAACAGTGCGTTTCGGGCGCGTTATCGCGCCATCAAGCAGCAAAATAAAGAAAATCTGGCAAACTGGGTAAGCCAGAATCTGGGCATAAAACTGGACCCTAACGCCCTGTTTGACGTGCAGATCAAACGCTTGCATGAGTACAAACGCCAGCACCTGAATTTGCTCCATATTCTTTCACTTTACCGCCAATTGCGTGATAACCCGCATCTGGATATAGTTCCGCGCGTCTTTTTATTCGGGGCTAAGGCTGCACCTGGATATGTGCTGGCAAAAAATATTATCTACGCCATTAATAGCGTAGCGGAGAAGATTAATCGGGATAAGCATGTCAGAGATCGTTTGCGTATACTGTTTATTCCAGATTATCGTGTGTCGCTGGCGGAACGAATCATTCCCGCTGCTGATGTGTCGGAGCAAATCTCCACCGCTGGGAAAGAGGCCTCAGGCACCGGGAACATGAAGCTGGCATTAAACGGTGCGCTGACAGTGGGGACGCTGGACGGTGCCAATGTGGAAATGGCGCAGGAAGTAGGGGAAGAAAACCTGTTTATTTTCGGGCATACGGTGGATGAGGTTAAAAGCGTGCTGTCACAGGGTTACGATCCTGGTGTGGTGCTCAAGCAGGTACCGCAGTTGACTTCATTGCTGGATGAACTAGGCAGCGGCGCGTTTAGCCACGGCGACAAAACGGCGTTTGCGCCGTTGCTTGAAAGCCTGCTGGATAAGGGCGACCCCTATTTGTTGTTGGCCGATTTTGCGTCCTATTGCCAGGCGCAGCAGCGTGTGGATGCGCTGTATCGTGAAACGGAGGAATGGACGCGACGGTGTGTACTGAATACCGCGCGAATGGTTTTTTTCAGTGCCGATCGGGCGATTCATGATTATCAGACGCGCATCTGGCACGCGCGCTGTTGAGGAAAGGAAGATGTCATTCAAGGTAGATAACCCGAAGTTCGCTCCTGTCGGCGTTGCCGATACCTATACTGATGCATACGGTAAAACGCACCTTGTCGATGTTGCGGTGAAAAAACAACTGTTGGCCATGATGGCGACGAGCGGTTGCGAAAACGCACCGCTGCGTTCGGTTCGGGTTTTTCGTCAGGGGAAGGCGGCGCTAATTCCCCTCTCAGGCGACGGCGAGTTTGGTTGGACGCTGATGTATGAAAACGGGGGGCAGGTTCAGGGCAACGTCACGGGCGGCAGTGAACTGCTGCTGCCGGATGCTTTACCACTGGGGTATCACGAACTGATATTGATGCGCGGTGAACAGCGCTGGACCTGCCGTGTGATTGTTGCGCCGCAGCGTGGCTATGAGCCGGAGCCCTTAACCCAAGGGAAACGCTGGTGGGGCGTTAACGTGCAGCTTTATACGCTGCGCTCGCAGGATAATTGGGGGATTGGCGATTTCGGCGATCTGCGCCAACTGGTAGAGCAAGTCGCACGACGCGGCGGCGCCTTTATCGGCGTGAATCCACTGCATGCGCTTTATCCTGCCGACCCCGAGGCAGCCAGTCCTTACAGCCCCTCTTCCCGTCACTGGTTGAACATCATTTATATCAACGTCAACCGTATTGATGATTTTCAACAGAGCAAAGAGGCGCAAGCCTGGTGGCGACAGGATGACACACAGCGGCAACTCGCGGCATTGCGTGCCGGACGTTGGGTTGACTACAGCGGTGTGATGGCGAAAAAACTGGCCGCATTGCGGCTGGCATACGACTTCTTCAAGACGCGCAGCGTGCTCGATCCGCGCGTCAGCGTATTTCGTCAATTTGTGGTCAGCGGTGGGCAAAGCCTGCAACGACAAGCCACCTTTGATGCGCTGCAAACCTGGCTCAAACGTCAGGGGGAGAATTATGGCGATTGGCAGCAGTGGCCAACGCGTTATCACGATGTGCATGGCGATACGGTGAAAACGTTTTGTCAGGAAAATGAGCACGAGATTGCGTTTTACTGCTGGATGCAATGGGTGGCTAGCGAGCAACTGGCTGAGTGTTTTGCGCACAGTAAACAGCTCGGGATGCCTATTGGCCTATACCGGGACATGGCTGTGGGCGTGGCGCAGGGCGGCGCGGAAACCTGGGATGAGCGTCGGCTCTACTGCCTGGAGGCCGCCATCGGTGCGCCGCCCGACCCGCTGGGGCCGCAGGGGCAAAACTGGTCGCTGCCACCGATGAACCCACTCGTGATGCAGGCGCAGGGATATCAGCCGTTTATCGATGTGCTGCGCAGCAACATGGCGCACTGTGGCGCATTGCGTATCGACCACGTGATGGGGCTGCTGCGCCTGTGGTGGATACCCAAAGCCGAGCCTGCTACGCACGGCGCCTATGTACATTATCCGCTGGATGATTTACTGGCTGTGCTGGCGCTGGAGAGCCAACGCCAGCGTTGTCTGGTCGTGGGTGAAGATCTGGGGACGGTACCGGCCGAGATTGTGGATAAACTGCGCGACAGCGGCGTTTACTCTTACAAGGTGCTGTTTTTTGAACAGGATGAGCACAATCACTTTCGGGCTCCACTCGACTATCCGCGCCAGTCGATGGCGACGATTACCACACACGATCTGCCCACGTTGCGCGGCTTTTGGCAAAACGTCGATCTGTCATTGGGCAAAGAACTGGGCCTTTATCCCGATGAACGTACGTTGCAGCAGCAGATGGAACAGCGTGACAACGCCAAGCAGGGCTTGCTTGATGCGCTGCATCAGTATCAGCTATTACCGCAGCGCGTAGGGCGCAATGCGGCGTTAACCGCAATGGGTACGCAACTGAGCCGTGGTGTGCAGCGTTACCTGGCGGACAGCCGCAGTGCCTTGCTGGGGTTGCAACTCGAAGATTGGCTGGATATGGCAACACCGGTCAATATTCCCGGCACCACGCGGGAATCCCCTAACTGGCGGCGCAAGCTAAGCAGAACGGTGACATCAATATTCAGCGATCGTCACCTGGAACGTTTGATTCGCGATCTCGATCTACGACGTGGTTTGGCGTTGCCGCCTGAAACGGCGAGTGGAGCCAGTGAGCGTTGATGGGTTGAGGTTTACTCCCCACGGGGACGTGGGGAGTATGACGATCAGTGGATCAATAGTATGAATGTTCGCCGCGCTGGTGCTCTGTCAAATCGCGCACGCCTTTCAGCTCAGGGAATTTCTCTAGCAGCTCTTTCTCGATCCCTTCTTTCAGCGTGTAATCGACCATTGAACAGCCGTTGCAACCGCCGCCGAATTGCAGGATAGCCAAGCCATCATCGGTGATTTCCATTAGCGTTACACGACCACCGTGCCCGGCCAACTGAGGGTTGATCTGGGATTGCAGCACATACTCCACGCGTTCCATCAACGGCGCATCGTCACCCACTTTGCGCATTTTTGCGTTAGGCGCTTTCAGCGTCAGTTGAGAGCCCAGCTGATCGGTAACGAAGTCGATTTTAGCATCTTCCAGGTAAGGTGCACTCAGTTCGTCCACGTAGGCGGAAAGTTTCTCGAACTTCAGTTCAGTGTCGGAAGCTTCCACCGCATCCGGCGGACAATAGGAAACGCCACACTCAGCGTTAGGCGTGCCCGGATTGATAACGAAGACGCGAATTTGTGTGCCTTCTTCTTGTTTTACCAGCAGTTTGACAAAGTGGTCTTGTGCAGAGTCGGTAATACGGATCATAGTGGGTTAACTCAATAGTTGACTACGCTTATCGGTCATAATACGCCCATCGTGGCGTTAACTCCAATTCATTCACGGTAAATGCCATTTATGGCAACAAAGGCGCTCACGCATCGAGCAGCGTGCGGCACAGGCACCACACCTGAATATGCGCGACACCCTGTGCCTGTAAAACGCGGCAGATCTCTGTCACCGTATTGCCGGTGGTCACCACGTCATCCACCAGCGCCACCCGCAGCCCGGAGAGATCCTGGTCGCAAGCAAACGCATGACGCAGGTTATCGCGCCGCTCAGAGGCGCACAGGTGCTGTTGCAGAGGTGTATGACGCACACGCCTGAGTACATGTGGATGATAGCGACAGCCTAGCCAATGTGCCAAAGGCTGGGCGAGTAACTCCGTTTGATTGAAGCCGCGCCGCCAGCGCTGGCGGCGGTGCAGCTGCACGGTGAGCAGTACATCGGGTTTCTCAATGTGTTCAGGATCAAGACGATATACGTTAAGCCAGCGCAGTAACATCTGTCGCGCGAGTACCTGCCCGAGTTCGATGCTCCCGTGGAATTTGAACTGTTTCAATAGCGTGGTGAACGGTGGACGGTAATCGGAGACAAACGTCAGGCTGTGCCAGCATGGTGGGCGATACAGGCAGCGGCCGCACGGCAACGTGGCATTGCCGGAGGGTAACCCGCAGCGCGGGCAGCATACTGGCAGAGCTGGAAGATGGCGCTGACAATAGCGGCAAATACCGTGGTGGTAATGATAAAGCGGTTGTTGGCATAGCCAGCAGTTAGCGCCGATGGTTAACATAGTAGCCTCGCAACAAAATATCGAACGACTAGCAGGAAGATAATTGATGACAACGCTCTACTGGCACACCGAAGGGGAAGGGAAATGCGATCTTGTGTTGCTGCACGGATGGGGGCTGAACGCGCAGGTATGGCAGGGTATTGCGACGCGATTGGCTCCGCATTTTCGACTGCACTGTGTGGATCTCCCCGGTTATGGCCGTAGTGTGGGATATGGAGCGTTACCGCTTGCTGACATGGCTGATATCGTGCTGGCACAGGCACCCGAGCAGGCTGTCTGGTTGGGATGGTCGCTGGGCGGACTGGTTGCCAGTCAGGCGGCACTCAGTGCGCCTGCACGTGTCAGTGCTTTGGTCACGGTCGCCTCCTCCCCCTGTTTCAGCGCCAACGAGGCGTGGCCCGGCATTAAACCTACGGTGTTACAGGGTTTTCAGCAGCAGCTTAGCGAAGATTTTCAGCGCACCGTGGAACGGTTTCTGGCATTGCAAACGCTGGGCACAGGCAGTGCGCGTCAGGATGCGCGCCTGCTAAAAAGTGTGGTGCTGGAGCAGCCGATGCCGAGCATTGAGGTGCTTGAAGGGGGCTTGAATATTTTGCGCCAGACCGACATGCGCGAGGCGATGGCGTCGTTGACGCTGCCGATGCTGCGTATTTACGGGGCGCTGGATGGGTTGGTACCGCGTAAAGTGGCGAGCCTGCTTGATGAGCGCTGGCCTGATAGTGATTCCGTAGTGATGGCGCAAGCGGCGCATGCACCGTTTATTTCCCACCCTGATGCTTTCACCGAAACGGTTTGCGCGTTTGCTGGTGTCTAACGCTCTGTTGAGTAAAGACACAAAAAATGTGTCACCAACGTTAATTTACATATTCTCCTCATTTTCTCCACAATGTTGCGTGTGGTGACAGGGTAAAGTAGTGCGTTATTTAAGATACTTATAAATAATCAACAATATGCGCCACGTATAAAATAGTCTGAAGGAGCGTTGTTTCGATGGCGAATTTTTTTATTGATCGCCCGATCTTTGCCTGGGTACTGGCCATCCTGCTGAGTCTGGGTGGCATGATGGCGATCGTCTCGTTGGCGGTTGAGCAATACCCCGATTTGGCACCGCCCAATGTGCGTATCACCGCTTCCTATCCGGGCGCTTCTGCGCAGACTATGGAAAACACCGTGACGCAGATTATCGAGCAGAGCATGACCGGGCTCGATCATCTGATGTAAATGTCATCGCAAAGCAGCTCCGGTCAGACACGCATTACCTTAAGTTTTGATGCGGGCACCGATCCGGATAACGCCCGCCAGCAGGTGCAGAACCAGTTGCAATCCGCGATGCGAAAATTGCCGCAGGATGTGCAACAACAAGGCGTTACCGTCAACAAGACGGGAGATACCAATATCCTGATGATCGCCTTCGTCTCGACAGACGGCAGCATGGAGAAACAGGATATCTCTGACTACGTTGCCAGTAACGTGGCTTTGTTGAATAAATCGAACTTTCGGCGTGAAACAGGATCAGA
>SMLE01000456.1_pt1 | contig 22501 bp, 20 predicted proteins | sample 2451431 | NCBI scaffold set ML178787.1 | reverse complement strand
CCTAAAATACCTAACAGGATAAGAGAGCGTGAGCGGTTATTTAAGCGCTTATACCGTGAAGGACTTATCCATGCAAGACGCATACGACGAACCGGTTATTTATCAATACGGCTCTCCCTCTACTGGCGCATGTTATCCAAAGATAACGGCCTGAGCTGGAAAACCATGAGCCACGCCAAGTACGACACACAAATCACAATATAATCACAGGAACACCCCATGAATTATGCATTCGCGGGTCATGCTGCCCTCATGGGGAGCTATCACCCGGAAGAAACCCAATTGGATAAATGGGTTAAATGGTTGAGAAACGGATACAGAAAGGTTATCGATATCCTCGAACAGGCAGGTAAGCCTCTACGACCTGCATCAGTACTTTAACCAAGGCTGTTACAGCCTGAAATCACCTGCATCACCGCACACCCTGTCGGCAACCTTCACGGTACCGTTTCCGAGATTCACAAATTCCCCGCCTGCCCGCCGTCATGACGAACGGCGCAGTGGCTTAATTTTAGCAGAGGTAAATAATGGCATACATCACCTTATCCGAGTGGAATCGGCGGCAACCCCGTCCGCGTTGTATGGAAACCGTGAGGCGATTGGTCAGGAGCGGAACTCGTTAAGCGGCTAATTGAATACTTCAAAGCAAGGTGATTGATATGGATGATTCCGACAACTTCCTCACTTTAAGGCAATTCTCCAAAAGGATAAATGTTTCTCCTAGTGCCATATACAGAGATCCTTTGCGCTACCACATGTTCAAAGTTGGCAGTAGATGGAGGGCCAACAAAGAAAGTCTGGAAAACTTCTATCGCAAAGTTAACAATGTTATCCGGCTGGCTGTGGTCGGTAAGGAAAAGAAATGCCGATCTACAAAAGAGGTAAAACGTATTGGGTGGACATCTCAGCGCCAGACGGATCGAGAATTAGACGATCTGCTGGCACCGAGGAAAAAGTAAAGGCGCAAGAGTATCACGATAAGCTAAGGCATGAAATGTGGCAGGTGTCTAGGCTGGACAAGATACCTGACCGCTTTTTCGAAGATATCGTCATACTCGCCTTGCGAGATGCGGAGAATCAGCCTTACTTTGCCGACAAGCAAATCCACGCCCGTTACTGGCTTTCTGTGTTCGGGGGGAGGGTGATATCTACGATCTCAAGCGAGGAGATAGCGAACAACTTGCCAACGCATTCAACCGCTAGGAGGGTTAAGCTTTCCAACGCAACGCGCAATAGGTACAGGGCGTTCATCATGCGGGCTTTTTCTTTGGCAGTTAAAGCCGGTTGGGTGAGAAGCGCCCCGCACGTATCGTCTCAGAGGGAGCCAAAGGTGCGGGTTAGATGGATAGAAAAAGAGCAAGCAAGAGCGCTGATCAACTCCCTACGCCTTGGATGGATGAAGAGGGTTGTTGCTTTCGCGCTACTAACCGGGGCAAGGAAAGGAGAGATTTTCTCTCTTAAATGGGAAAGCGTCAACCTGTCACGCCGCATAGCTGTAGTGACTGCCGATAACGCTAAATCAGGAAAAGCCCGCCCGCTACCGCTAAACGATGAGGCGGTGCGTGTGATCACGGAGTGCAGCAAAGACTGCGATTATGTGTTTTCCGTTGATGGCAAGCAAAGAACGCAAATAAGTCGTGACGACTTTGCTAGGGCGCTGAACCTATCTGGGATCGCTGACTTTCGTTTTCACGACTTGCGGCACACATGGGCAAGCTGGCACGTACAGAACGGTACGCCACTGATGACGTTAAAAGAGCTTGGCGGTTGGCAGAAGCTTGAGATGGTCAATAAGTACGCCCACCTCAGCACCGAACATCTAAGCAAATTTAGCGGTATTGTCACATTTTTGGCACAGAGAGATGCGTCAGGTGACGAACGGCCTTATTTATCAGTCGTAGGTAATTGATAAAAAGGCATTAATTAGTGTCGCATCTTTTTGACAAGCAACTTACACCGGAAAAACAGTCCGATGTTGTTGTTGGTAAGTCAGTCAACACGCCAACAGATTGCACTCTGCGGCGCGATTATGCGTTTTTTTTCAAAAAGCGGAAGCGTCGTTGTCCGCCGCACTGGCAACCAGCTCCGCTTCAGCCGCAGGATTACGCGTAATAAACATGGCGTCGCCGTAGCTGAAAAAGCGATACTGCTCGCTCACCGCCGCGCGGTAAGCCGCCATGGTATGCTGATAGCCCGCAAACGCAGACACCAACATGATCAGCGTTGATTCCGGCAGATGGAAGTTGGTCACCAGCGCATCAATCACGCGATAATGATAGCCGGGATAGATAAAAATGCGGGTATCACCAAAGAAAGGGGCAATCAGCGCCTCTTGTGCTGCCTGCGCCGCACTTTCCAATGAACGCACCGACGTGGTGCCAACGGCGATCACGCGATTACCGCGCGCTTTACACGCCAGCACAGCATCGACCACTGCCTGCGGCACTTCAGCATATTCCGCGTGCATGATGTGATCTTCGATAGTATCAACCCGCACAGGCTGGAAAGTGCCTGCGCCGACGTGCAGGGTGACAAACGCCATTTCAACCCCTTTATCGCGCAGCGCAGCTAACAGCGGCTCATCAAAGTGCAGGCCCGCCGTCGGTGCGGCAACCGCACCAGGGCGCTGACTATACACCGTTTGATACAATTCACGATCGGCGTCTTCATCCGGTCGGTCAATATAAGGCGGCAGCGGAATGTGGCCGATGTCGTTTAATATCGTCAGCACATCGCGCGTATCATCAAAATGCAGCTCAAACAGCGCATCGTGGCGCTGAGCCATAACGGCTTTAACGCTGCCGTCCTCTCCCAGCAACAGTTCCGTTCCCGGCTTGGGCGCCTTGGACGCTTTGACATGGGCCAGCACACGCCGGGTATCCAACACGCGCTCAACCAGCACCTCAATCTTGCCACCGCTGGCCTTTTGGCCAAACAGACGTGCTGGAATGACGCGCGTATTGTTAAACACCAGCAGATCGCCCGGTGCCAGCTTATCCAGCAGGTCGGTGAAAACACCATGGGTCAGGGCTCCCGTTGGTCCGTCCAGCGACAGCAATCGGCAACCGCTACGCTGCGCCTGCGGATAGTGCGCAATCAGCGCTTCGGGAAGTTCAAACGAAAAATCAGAGACTCGCATGGCTATTCACTTGGTTGTGCTATTTATAAAAGAGTGTTCGACAGGAACAGGTAAAAAAACGGCGGTCTAGTCTAGAGCCGTAAGCGCGCGGCTGCAACAAATAAGCAAACGGTGCACGAAATTGATGTAAACTGGCAGGATGAATTTTCTTGCTCATCTTCACCTGGCCACGCTAGCCGATAGTTCGCTTCTCGGCAACCTGATGGCCGACTTTGTGCGCGGTAACCCGCAGCAAGGCTTTAGCGATGACGTGGTGTCAGGTATCCGCCTGCACCGCCGCATCGATGTGCTAACGGACAGTCAGGCCGAAGTAAAAGCCGCCGCCGCCCATTTCAGCGCCGATTACCGCCGCGTGGCGCCCATCACGCTTGACGTGCTGTGGGACCATTTTCTTGCCCGTCACTGGACGCGCGTATGTCCGCAACAATCGCTGGAAGCGTTTGTCGCTACCGCTCGCACTCAGATAGAGCCGCATCTGGCGGACACGCCGGAACGCTTTCAAAATCTGAATCACTATCTGTGGCGCGAACGTTGGCTGGAGCGCTACGCCGAGTTGCCCTTTATTGCCGATGTGCTGCAACGTATGGCGATACGTCGCCCCCGGTTGGCGGCATTAGCGGGCTCGTTTGAGGATATCGAACGCCACTACATCGTCTTTGAAGACCTTTTTTGGTGTTTCTATCCACGCATGATGGAACAGGCTCGCCTGCAACAACTGTAACGCTGTCAATTAATGCAGGGTGTTGCCAATCAATTCGATAGACAAAACCTATCTCATTAATCGGTCTGTTGGTCTGTATTCACAGAACAAGAAACCCTATACTGCCTGTTGTTTTTTCATCCTCGTCCTTTTAATCACTTTTACAGGAGTTATTATGGTCCTGGTAACGCGTCAAGCCCCTGACTTCACCGCTGCTGCCGTATTAGGCAATGGCGAAATCGTTGAAAACTTCAATCTGAAAAAGCACATCAGCGGTAAAGCGGCAGTGATTTTCTTCTGGCCGATGGACTTTACCTTCGTCTGCCCGTCAGAACTGATCGCCTTTGACCACCGCTACAAAGAGTTTCAAGATCGCGGCGTGGAGGTGGTTGGCGTCTCGTTTGACTCCGAATTCGTTCACAACGCCTGGCGCAACACGCCGGTGAAAAGCGGCGGTATCGGCCCGGTGCAATACGCCATGGTCGCCGACGTGAAGCGTGAAATCCAGAAAGCCTACGGCATTGAGCACCCGGATGCGGGCGTGGCACTGCGCGGCTCTTTCCTGGTCGACAAAGAAGGCGTGGTACGCCATCAGGTTGTCAACGATCTGCCTCTGGGCCGTAACGTTGATGAAATGCTGCGCATGGTTGATGCCCTGCAATTCCACGAAGAGCACGGCGAAGTGTGCCCGGCACAGTGGGAAAAAGGCAAATCCGGTATGGGCGCATCGCCAGATGGCGTTGCCAAATACCTGACGGAAAACGCCGACAAGCTGTAATCTCGCCCTTTCGTGCGACAACAAGCCGACGCTATGCCGTCGGCTTTTTTATTAGCCATGTTCAGAGAATAAAAAAACGGGGCTTTACGCCCCGTCTTGCCATTGCCGCTCAACCACGCTTACGCGTTGTCATTCGCCCGCTTCTGCCGTTTCTGTTTAACGGCATAGCCCAACAGCAGCAGCGCAATCCATAGCACGCCCACGTAGAGGGAAACGCGCGTTTCTTCGAAGTAGCCAATCAGCCCGATAATAAACACCAGGAACACGATACCGACTACCGAAGATGCTAAGCCTCCCGGCAGCGGGAACGCCAATGCTTTCACCTCGTTCTCACTCAAACGACGGCGGAACGCAATTTGCGAGCACAGGATCATGATCCACACCCACACGGTGGCGAAGGTTGCCAGCGATGCAATCACCAAAAACACTTTGCCTGGCATGATGTAGTTAAGGTAAACCGCCACCAGCAGCGCCGCCATCATGACAACCACCGTGACCCACGGAATACCGCGCTGCGACACTTTGGAAAAAACCTTGGGCGCGTTGCCCTGCTCAGCCATGCCGTGCATCATGCGGCCCACGCCAAACACGTCGCTGTTAATCGCCGACAGGGAAGCGGTAATCACCACAAAATTGAGAATGCCTGCGGCTGCCGTGATGCCTAGATGCTGGAAGGTCAACACAAACGGGCTGCCTTCAGTGCCCACCTGATTCCACGGGTAAATCGACATGATGACAAACAGCGTACCCACGTAGAACACCAGGATGCGCCACGGTACCGAGTTGATCGCGCGCGGAATGGATTTATGCGGATCTTTGGCTTCACCGGCGGTGATACCAATGATTTCGATACCGCCGTAGGCAAACATCACCAGTTGCAACGACAGAACCATGCCCATCACACCGTTACTGAAGAAACCACCGTGGCTCCACAGGTTACTGATTCCGGTTGGCTGGCCGCCGTTACCAATACCCCACACGATAATCCCAATGCCCGCCACGATCATGATGATAATGGTAGCGACCTTAAAGAACGAGAGCCAAAACTCCAACTCACCGAACACCTTCACGCTCATCAGGTTGATGGCCCCAATGATCAGCACCACGCTCAGAACCCAGATCCAGTGCGGCACATCAGGGAACCAAACGCTCATGTAGATACCAAACGCGGTTACATCCGCGATGGCGACGATGAGGATCTCAAAGCAGTAGGTCCATCCGGTGATGTAGCCCGCCATCGGCCCCAGGTAATCCTGCGCGTAGCGGGAAAAGGAGCTGGCCTGCGGGTTATTGACCGACATTTCTCCCAGCGCCCGCATGATGATATAGGCGATAACGCCGCCGATGATATAAGCCAACAGCACGCTTGGCCCTGCCATCTGAATGGCACTGGCCGAGCCATAAAACAGCCCGGTACCAATCGCCGATCCGAGAGCAATGAAGCGGATATGCCGCGTGCTTAACCCACGCTTTAGCTTAGCGGATTGTTGTTCCATAAATTAAGCAGCCCTGTCTTACAAAAGAGAAACCACAGGCGACAGCCTGTGGTGAAAAATGCAGCGTTAGTGCGTTATTGGTGCGCCGTCACTTCCTGACGTCCGCTCAGCCGGTCATAAATAACCGCAGCCAGCAGCACCACCAGAGACGGTGGCAACCAAGCCAATCCCTGTTCACCCAAAGGCAAGCTCAGGCTCCAGGCTGGCAGCAATGACGCAAAGGTCGATGATTTTACCCCATCAATCAGACCGAATAACAGGCTGATTAACATGACCGGGGCCACAATACGCGAAGCCTGATTCCACCAGCGCAAAGTAAAACTCAGCAAAACCAGAATGATACAGGGCGGATAGATCGTTGTCAGCACCGGAATGGAGAGCTGAATCAGATGGCTCAATCCCAGATTGGCGACTAACGCCGAGAAGCCCCCCAGCACGAACACCAGCGTGCGATAGGAAAACGGCAAATATTGGGAGAAAAATTCGGCACAGGCGCAGGTCAGGCCAACCGCCGTCACCATGCAGGCGATAAAAATCAACAAAGCCAGGAAACCGCTGCCCATGCTGCCAAAGGTGTGCTGCACGTAAGCATGCAGGATTTCAGCCCCGTTTTGCGCGCTAGGAATCAGTTCACCGCTCACAGAGCCCAGCTTAAACAGGCTCAGATACACCAACGTCAACCCTACGCCAGCAATTAACCCGGCCCAAATGGTATAACGGGTCAGCAGCGTAGCATCGGTCACGCCGCGTGAACGGGACGCATTGACGATAACGATTCCGAATACCATGGCACCCAGAGTATCCATGGTCAGGTAACCGTTCACAAAACCGTTAGAAAACGGTACGGTTTGATAGGCTTCGGTCGCCGGGATCGGCGAACCCGCAGGCCACATCACCGCCGCTAATCCCAGCACGGCCAGTGCCAGAATTTTCAACGGTGCCAGCACATGGCCAACCGTATCCAGCAGACGACCCGGATAGAGAGAAATGCCGATCACTAACGCGAAATAGACCACGCTATAGATCAACAGCGGCGTGGCAGCATCGCCAAACAGCGGAGCCAAACCCACTTCGAAGGATACCGTAGCGGTGCGCGGCGTAGCGAACAGCGGTCCGACGGCCAGATAACACACGGTCGCCAACAGAACGCCTGCCTTCTGGCCAATGGGGGAGCTCAGTGCATCGACGCCACCGCCCACGCGCGCCAGCGCGACCACGGTCAACACCGGTAGGCCAACCGCAGTGAGCAAAAAGCCAAGCGCGGCGGTCCAGACGTGTTCACCGGCCTGTAAACCCACAATTGGCGGGAAAATGATGTTCCCCGCCCCGACAAACAGCGCAAAGGTCATAAACCCCAGCGCCACGATATCTTTGGATGTTAAACGATGACTCATAGTTACGTTGTGTTGCCTGTATATAAATGCGACAAAATGGGAAGACGAACTGCGGCGTGGTATAAATTATTCTTATCGCGCAGACGTTATAGGGCGCTAAGTAAAACGTTTATAGCAATAAAAGACAAGTAGCGATCCAAAATGCGAAGTATTGCGCCAATCTAACAACAATAGTCAGCAGATAATATCACCACTCACACAACCTTCCGCACATAATTTGTGCATTTACTGTCTTTGCTTTGCAATAAAACCAGTATAAAAACGCGTAATACGCGCAAAATGGACATATAAAGAGGCAGTGCTTCAGCATAAGAAGCGCTTTTTGCTGCAAAAGGGGACAAGTGGCAGGGGATTACGCGGTAAACGGAATGAACGGATTTGCAGATTGGGACACCCCATGGCAAAACGGCGAGGATACACCGGGGATAGCGTGCGTCCCCGGTGTTATGCGCAGGTGTGTTACTTGCCCCACACGGCGGCAGCGGTATCCACAACCAGACGCAACTTGGCCCACTGTTGTGCTTCCGTCAGGCTATTGCCCTCTTCCGTGGAAGCAAAACCACACTGCGGGCTGAGGCAAAGTTGTTTGATATCGACATATTTCGCGGCTTCCGCAATGCGCGCTTTCAGTAAAGCCGGCTCTTCCAACTCGCCGTTTTTGGTAGTCACCAGGCCCAACACCACTTGTTGGTGTCCCGGTTTGATGAAACGCAGCGGCTCGAACCCACCCGAGCGATCGTTATCATACTCAAGGAAAAACGCATCCACATTGACTTCACCAAACAGGATAGATGCCACCGGCTCGTACCCGCCTTCAGAAATCCAGGTAGAGCGGAAGTTGCCGCGAGATACGTGCAAACCGATCGTCAGGTCAGCAGGTTTACCGGCCAATGCTTTATTCAGCACATCGGCATAGATACGGGCCAGTTGTTCCGGATCTTCACCACGTTCGTGAATCTGGCGTTTTTGATCGTCTGAGCACAGGTAAACCCAGACGGTATCATCCAGTTGCAAATAGCGGCAGCCTGCGGCGTAGAAAGCATGAATCGCATCGTGCCAGGTCTACGCCAGATCGTCGAAATACGCATCCAGCGTCGGATAAACCTGGCTGTCGATAGCCTTGCGTCCGCCACGGAAATGGAACACGCTCGGGCTAGGAATTGTCATCTTGGCGGTCACATCACCCGCAATGCTGTTCAGGTAGCGAAAATGCGCCAGAATCGGGTGCTGAGTGTTAAAGCTGACTTTGCCCGTCACCTTGATGGCGCGGGACTTGGTTTGGATACCGTTAAACTGGATACCGTGGTCCGCTTCGAAGGCCTCCACCCCGTTCAACCCTTCGAAAAAGTCGAAGTGCCACCAGGCGCGACGGAATTCACCGTCGGTGACCACCTGAAGCCCGGCTTCGCGTTGCAACTCAACGGCACGCAGAATTTCTGCATCTTCCACGGCGCGCAGTTGCTCAGCATTAATGGTACCAGACTGGAATTGCAGGCGTGCTTCTTTTATTGCAACGGGACGCAACAGACTGCCGACCACGTCAGCGCGAAAAGGGGGAAGTACTTTAGCCATGATAAACTCCTGATCTTCGCAACAACGCCTTCACGTCACGGCGTGAGGCAAGCGGCATTGCAAAATAGTTTCAAAATAAATAGTCACGCCGTACAGTAATCACGCCCTATACTTATTTAGACATCTGGACGGCTAGAAGGTAGGTGAATCCTGTCATGGCAACAGGTTGAGGGCAATAGAATAATTTTCACTTTCCGCGACTAACATGAATAAAATTCACGTCAGACTGATGACAAAGTCACTTTCCCCTCATTACCTCCCGGCTTTCCCCCCTCGTTATCGTCGGCGAAAGCCGGGAATCTCTGACAGAATGAACGCGTTTCACCTGCACGAGATTCCCGCCTTCGCGGGAATAACGGTGATGGGCGAGAATAATGGCGTGTTACAGGCCGAGCTGCTGGCGTGCGGTAACCCGCACGTGCTCAGGCAAGGGAAGATAGCCATCCTGACTCACCAGACTTTGCCCGGCGGTAGACAGTACCCGATCCATAAAGGCGGCCGTCAGGCTATCCAGCACCTGCTCTGGCGCTTTGTTGACATAAATATAGAGGTAGCGCGCATAGGGATAACGCCCGCTGAGAATATTGCCCACCGTCGGCGCAACATAGTCGTTTCCCTGCGCTGCCAGCGGCAGCATTTTCACTCCGCTGGCGCGAAAACCGATGCTGGCATAACCAATCGCCTGTGTGGAGGTAGCTACGGCCTGCACCACCGACGCAGAACCTGGTAGTTCATTTACCAGCGGCAAGAAATCACCGCCGCACAGCGCTTGCTGCTTAAAAAAACCATAGGTGCCTGACGCTGAGTTGCGCCCGTAGCGCAACACACGGCGCGATGCCCATTCCCCCGTTAGCCCGAGATCGCGCCAGTGGGTGACGGTTTGCGTCGCCCCGCAGCGATGGGTAATGGAGAACAGCGCATCGAGCTGCTGCACGCTCAGCCCCGGCAGCGGATTATCCTGATTCACCAACACCACCAGCGCATCCATCGCCACCGGCACAGCCAGTGGTGGATACCCGTAGCGTTGCACAAAGGCCTCAATCTCACTGGCCTTCATGGCACGGCTCATCGGGCCAAGCTGTGCTGCGCCGGAGGCAAGTGCCGTCGGTGCCGATGAGGATCCCGCTGCCTGCATCTGTACGTTAACGCTGGGATAATGCTGGTTGAAATCGGCAGCCCAAAACGCCATCAGCGTTGCCAGGGTGTCAGAGCCAGCACTGGAGAGGTTACCTGCCAGCATTTGCTCACTGTGCGCCGTGTGGCTCCAGCCACTGAGTAACAGCGCAGTACAGAGCAATAAACCCGAAAAACGCGGGGCTGGCATCATAGGTCATATCCATCAAGCCGAAGGGGTGGTGCCATTCTCCGACAGAGAGGCAGCGACAATCAAACGGTTAGGAAGCGTAAACATAAAACGCGTTCCGGCACCGGGTTCACTGAGGATCTCCAGCCGCGAATCATGATGGCTGAGCGCATGCTTGACGATGGCAAGCCCTAAGCCGCTGCCACCCGTTTGGCGTGAGCGGGCTTTGTCCACACGATAAAAACGCTCCGTCAGGCGAGGGATGTACTCGGCGGCGATACCAGGACCATTATCGCTGACCTGAAACTGCGCACCCTGCGTGATTTTTTGCCAGCACACTTCAATGCGCGTGCCTTCCGGCGTGTGATTAACCGCGTTGTACACCAGATTGGAGAAGGCGCTGTGCAACTGCTCTTCATTGCCGTAAACGCTCAGCCCATCGTTGATGCGAAACACAATTTCGTGACGATCCTGACTCAGCGTCTGTGCTTCGCGTTGCAGTATGCGCAGCATACGGGGCACATCGACCTTTTCCGCCAGATTGATCGGTGCAGCCGCTTCGATTTTCGATAACGTGAGCAACTGTTTCACCAACCCATCCATGCGCCGCGTCTGCTCCTGCATGGTTGCAAGCGCTTTGCTGCGTAAGGCACCGTCCAGCGAATCGTCCTGCATCATCTCCAGGTAACCTTGCAGCACGGTGAGCGGAGTGCGTAATTCATGACTGACGTTGGCGAAGAAATTACGCCGAGCCCCTTCCAACTGGTGCATCTGGGTAATGTCGCGCACGACCATCAATAACTGCCCTTCCGAGTACGGCATAACACGGAATTCGACATGGTGTGAATTGATCAACTGCAGGGTCAAGGCCCGGGAGAAATCCTGCTGACGCATGTATTGGGTGAACTCGGGATAGCGCAGCAAGTTAAGGATATTCTGGCCGTTATCTTCCGGCCAACGCAGGCTGAGCAAGTGCTGCGACAGACCGTTGCACCAGATAATGGTGCCCTCTTCGGTGGTGATCACCACACCATCGGGCAGCGACTCGGCACCGCTGCGAAAACGCTTGATCAGCAAAGCCAGCTCGCGCCGCCGCCGCCGATTGCGCAGTTGCATTTGATACAACCCGTAAAACAGCGGCTCCCAACTCCAGCGCCCGGGTGGCGGTGTCATGCTGCGATCGACCCACAGCCAGTAGGAGAGTTTAAGCTGGTTGTAATAATTCCAGCCAAGCACCACCAGCACCGCCGCCAGCATAAACCAGGGCAGGTAGCCGAAAATCAGGCCAAGCAGCAGGGCTGGCAAGCAAAAAAAAGCCAGCTCCAATGCCAGCTTTTTCCACGAAAGACGCTCTAACACGTTAAAAATTCTCCGCTTTGGCGGTATTCAGCCACGATGTCGCGCTCGCTATGGCTCACGCGCACATCAATAACGCGTAGAAAAACGGTACCCCGTTCCCCGGACCGTTTGCACCATTTTATCGTGTCCGCTGGTTTCCAACGCCTTGCGCAAGCGACGAATATGCACGTCCACAGTACGATCCTCAACATAAACGTTAGTTCCCCAAACGTTATTGAGCAACTGCTCGCGGCTGTATACACGCTCAGCGTGCGTCATAAAGAAATGCAGCAGTTTGAATTCGGTCGGCCCCATCTCCAGCGCGTGTTGTTCTGTGGTAACGCGATGCGAAGTTGGGTCCAGACTCAACCCCCGCATTTCGATCACCTCTTCCACCGCCATGGGTGAAATACGGCGCATCACCGCCTTGATGCGTGCTACCAGTTCTTTGGGCAAAAACGGCTTGGTGATATAATCATCCGCGCCAACCTCAAGCCCGCGTACGCGATCTTCCTCTTCACCGCGCGCCGTCAACATCATAACCGGAATATCCCGCGTCAGCGCTTCGCGCTTCATGTGCTTGATAAACTGCAATCCCGAGCCACCTGGCAGCATCCAGTCCAGCAGTACCAGATCCGGATAGGGTTCGGACAAACGCGTCACAGCGCTGTCATAATCTTCCGCTTCAACGGACTGATAGCCGTTTTGCTCTAACACGAAGCACACCATTTCACGGATCGGCGCTTCATCTTCTACGACCAGTATGCGTCTTGCCATTGTCCATCCTGCCGTTAGTCAGCGTATGAAACGCGTCAACAATAACGAAATCTCACCATTGCCCGCTTTACCTATAAAGGTGCCTGAGCAGCTTATCTTCTGCGGGCGAAAGCAGTATGCGTCAGTTTTATGACAGATTTATGAAAACCCAAACTGAAGGTAACACCCGATTTAGCCACTGTTTCCAAAATTTTCGCAGCGATAACGACAGCCGTCGCCCTCACTGCTTATAATCGCCCTACAGTAGATAGCACGTCTAACAGGAAACGCCATGCGTATCATTCACACCGCAGACTGGCATCTGGGCCAATATTTTTATACTAAAAGTCGCGCACCGGAGCATCAAGCGTTTCTCGACTGGCTCATCGAGCAGATAACCGAACATCAGGTCGATGCGCTGATTGTGGCGGGTGATATCTTTGATAACGGTTCGCCGTCGAGCTACGCACGCGAGATGTTCAACCGGTTTGTGGTGGCATTGCGCACCACGGGATGCCAATTGGTGTTGCTGGCCGGAAACCACGATGCGGTAGCAACCTTAAATGAATCGCGCGATCTGCTAGCATGCCTCAATACCCGTGTTATCGCCAACGCCACCGAGGATGTGACGCTACAGGTCTTCACACTGAATACCCATCAAGGCGCGCCCGGTGCAATTCTGTGCGCGATTCCTTTTCTGCGTCCGCGCGACATCCTGCGCAGCCTGGCAGGTCAATCCGGCGTGGAAAAACAGATCGCCTTGCAAGACGCCATCAGCGAACACTACGCGCAATGCTATCAGCACGCCTGCGATTTGCGCGACACGCTGGCAATGCCCCTGCCGATTATATCGCCCTTGGACATATCCACCGCCCGCAGCGCGTGGGGCACAGCGAGCACATCCGCTACAGCGGCTCCCCGATTGCTCTGAGTTTTGATGAGCTTGGTAGTGAAAAATCGGTCACGTTGATCGACTTCTCGCCTAGCGCGCCCCCAGAAATAACGCTGCTACCCGTACCTGTGACGCAACTGATGCGCCTTATTAAAGGCAATCTGGCGGACATTGAGCAACAGTTGCACCGCTTACCCATACCAGAAGCGAGTCAGCGCATCTGGCTGGACATCGAGATCGCCACCGACACCTACCTCAGCGATATGCAGCAGCGTATCCAGCAGTTAACGCACACATTGCCCGTCGACGTGTTGCTGTTACGACGCAACCGTGAGCAGCGTTTGCAGGCGATTGCGCGCGAAAAGAAAGAAACCTTGGACGAATTATCCCCGCAGGACGTTTTCGAACGCAAACTGGCGCTGACCGACATGGCGCAGGAACAGCAAGCACGGCTGCGCCCGCTGTTCGATGAAATGGTCCGAGACGTTACCGAAGGAGCGCCGCAAGCATGAAAATCCTGAGCTTACGGTTAAAAAACCTCAACTCGCTCAAAGGCGAATGGAAGATTGATTTCACACAGGAGCCGTTTGCCAGCAACGGGCTGTTTGCCATCACCGGCCCGACCGGCGCGGGCAAAACTACGCTGCTGGATGCCATCTGTCTGGCGCTGTATCACCAGACGCCGCGGCTGAATGCGCTCTCCGCCACGCAAAACGAACTGATGACACATAATACGGCGGATTGTCTGGCAGAAGTAGAATTTGAGGTCAAGGGCGTCGGCTATCGCGCGTTTTGGAGTCAGCGCCGCGCCAAAGATGCGGCAGACGGCAACCTGCAAACCCCGAAAGCCGAACTGGCGCTGATCGAAGACGGTAAGATCCTCACGCAAAAGTTGTCCGAAAAACTGGCTCACACCGTCCGTATTACCGGGCTGGATTTTGAGCGTTTTACCCGCTCAATGATGCTCTCGCAGGGGCAATTTGCCGCCTTTCTTAATGCCGCGACTAAAGATCGCGCAGAACTGCTGGAAGAGCTGACCGGAACGGTGATCTATGGCGAGATCTCCAGTCGGATCTATGAGCGGCATAAGGCAGTAAAGATGGCATTGGACACGCTACAAGCACGCGCCTCAGCCATCGCACTGTTGGATGACAGTGAGCGACAAAGCGTACTGGCGGCACTGACGCAGCGACAGCAGGAAGAACAACGGTTACGGGAAAAACGTAAGCAAGCACTGACACACCAGCAATGGCTGGCTCAAGAACGGCGTCTTCAGCAGGACTTACGCCAAAAGCAGCAACAGGACGAGGCCGTCGAGCAGGCACAACGTGACGCCGATCCCGATCGATTACGGCTGGAACGTGACGAGCCCGCAGAAAAATTGCGCCCCTTACAGCGCGAGCGCGAACGTACTCAATTAGCACGGGTTGCTGCACAAACGCGTGAAAGCGAGTTAATCCAGCAGCACGCCGCCAGCCAGACTGCACATCAGCAGCAACAGAATGCCGCACGCCAGCAGGAAGAAACGCTGATCGAGCAGCACGTGATACCGCTCGATCAGCACATCGCTAGCCAAAGGGAACGCTGTGCCCAGCACCGCCTGGCGTTGAGCCAAACACAAACGCAGCGTGATAACGAGCAGCAGCATCCTCATCACCGTCACTGGGACGAACAGCTTGGCGCGTGGCGCGCGGCATTTCAGGAGCAGCAACGCCTGTCTGGAGAACTGAGCGCTGTGGATACGCAGCAGCAGCGCCTGACCCATGAGGAGCAAGAGCTGGCGCGCAAGCTCTTGCTACTGATCGAACAGCGTAGCGCGCAACAGCAAGGCTATGACAGCTTGCAGCGCCAATGCGAACAGCAGCAACAGGTGTGGCAACAGGCGGAAACGGCTAATCCGATTGCCGGGTTACGTGAGCGTTACGCGGCACACCAGCGCGCACGACAAGCGCGGCGGCAGTTTGGGGAATTGACACAACTACTCAGCAACCTACGTCAACAGCAGCAAAATAGCGCCAGCAAATGGCTCACGCTGGGCCAGCGTTTTCAGGCCGACACGCAGAGTAATAACGCGCAACGCGCGGGCTGTCAGCGTCTGGAGCAGCAACTGAACGATGTCGAGCTCTGTGTCGAGCTGGAACAGCGCATCGTCAAGCTGGAGGCTGAACGCGCACAGTTACAACCGGGAGAGGCCTGTCCGCTGTGTGGCTCCACGCACCATCCGGCGATTGCGGAGTATCAAACGCTGGCGCACACCGCGTCTGAGACACAAGTGCGTATGGCACAACTGCGCACGCAATGCCAGCAGGCGCGCAGTGAATTGGCACAGTGCGAAGGTGCGCTCGCCGCATTGGCAAAACAGCGTGACGAACTTCAAGCCGAACGGGCCGAACAGGAAAAGCTATACCAAACGCGCTATACCGCTTGGCAACAGGTGAGTGAGCATTTACACGTAACCTTCACGCCCGAGCAGGAACAAGAGATTGCCGAGTGGCTGACCGCCTGCGATCGCGAAGCAGATACCCTGTTTAGCCAAATAGAAGCGCAAGAAAAACGGCAACGCCGTTGGCAAGAAAGTAAGGATTCACTGACTACGTCTCAGCAGCAACGTCAGGAAACAGAACAGCAGCTTGTCCTGCTGCAACAGCGTATTCAGGCGCACCGGGAAGGGCTTGCCGAGGCCGCGCACAAACAGCAACAACTCACCGCAGCACTGACAACACAGCAAGAAACACTCACCGCTGCGCTCGCGCCCTACACGTTGGTTCCGCCTGCCCTTGCCGAACAACAGCACTGGCTGGCGGAACGTGCCGCCGAAGCGGAGCGTTGGAAAACCACCGAACAGCAGTTGCAGCAGGATGACAACACGCTGGCTTCACTGTATGCAACCGTGCAGGAGCGGGAAAAAGCATTACAGGCACTCGATGCCAACGCCACACTACAGGAGACACAATGGCAGGACGGGGAAAAACAGTTAGCAGCCTTGCAGCAACAGCGCCACGCCCTGTTTGGCGATCGTGACACACAGCAGGTGCGTCAGGAATGGCGACAGCATAGCGAACAACATCAGCAGCGCGTTGATAAGTTAGCTATCACGCAGCAAGACGCAGCGGCACAGCTCGCCCAATTAGCGGGAGAATTGGCCGGGCAACGCGCACACCGCGAACACTGTGTAGACGCGGAGCTGCAAGCTTCAGTCCAGTTTGCGACGGCCTTAGCGCACAGCCCCTTTATGGATGAAGCCGCGTTCCAGCAGGCGCTGCTCGATGATGATACGCGTCAGGCGCTGCGTACCAAACTCGACGCAGTACGTCAGGCCGTCACGGAAACCAAAGCACTGCTACAACAAGCCACCGTCGCGTTGAACACGCATCTGGCCCAGCGCCCGGAAACCGTGCCGGAGGACGACGCGGACGCAACACCTGAACAACGGCTGGAACAGCTTGATAGCGCACTGGAAACCAATCTCTACCAACAAGGTGAATGCCAGCAACGGCTGCGCAACGATGAGATGCAACGGGATAAACAGCAAGCGCTACTACAAGAGATCGAGCAACAGCGTCAACAGTATGCCGACTGGAGCTGTCTCAACGATCTTATTGGCTCGCAAAGCGGTGATAAATTCCGCAAGTTCGCTCAGGGGTTAACGCTCGATCATCTGGTGTATCTGGCCAACCTGCGCCTTGCCCGCCTACACGGTCGTTATCAGCTACAGCGCAAAATCGATGATGAGCTTGGCCTGCATGTGCTCGATACCTGGCAGGCCGATGCGGTGCGCGATACCAGCACCCTGTCGGGCGGTGAGAGCTTTTTGGTCAGTCTGGCGCTAGCGTTGGCGTTCTCCGATCTGGTGAGCAACAAAACCCGTATCGATTCGCTGTTTCTGGATGAAGGGTTTGGCACGTTGGATGCGGATACGCTGGACAGCGCACTGGATGCGCTGGATAACCTCAATGCCACCGGCAAAACCATTGGCGTTATCAGTCACGTGGAGGCGATAAAAGCGCGTATCTCCACGCAAATCAAGGTCAAAAAGGTGAATGGATTGGGCGTGAGTCAGCTTGATGAGCGCTACGCCCTGTAGCGCTCTGCTGACACATGCGTAGGCGCGTTATGCTGCTGGCCACAGCCAGGCTGCACCGCGTACACCGCTGGAATCACCGTGGGTGGCCTGACGAATCGGTGTGGTGCACTCCTGACCAAAGATCCAAGGGGTTATCAGCGCGGGCAGCGTCTGATAAAAACGCGGGACATTGCTCATCCCGCCACCCAACACCACGACGTCCGGATCCACTAAATTGATCACGTGTGCGATGGATTTGGCCAGACGTTGCTCATAGCGTTGCAGTGCTTGTTCTGCGGCGCTATCTCCCTGACGAGCCAATGAAACAATGGTTTCCCCGTTACAGGTGTGGCTCGTGACATGGCGATAGTCGGCAGCGAAACCGGTGCCGGAAATAAAGGTTTCAATGCATCCGCGTTGACCACAATAGCAAGGCACAGCCTGCTCAAACTGGCGTTCTTGCTCATTCTGCCAAGGCAATGGGTTATGCCCCCATTCGCCAGCGATGCCGTTGCGTCCGGCATGGGCTCGTCCGTTGAGCGCAATGCCCGCGCCACAGCCGGTACCGGTAATAATGGCAAACACGACATCAAGCCCGGCACCGGCACCGTCCACCGCTTCAGACACCGCCAGACAGTTGGCGTCATTGGCGAGGCGCACCGGACGCTGCAACAGTGCGGAGAGATCGTTATCCAACGGCGGATCGTTCAACCACACCGAATTGGCGTTTTTTACGTGGTGGGACAGCGGTGACAGGGTGCCTGGAATCCCCACGCCGACGCTCCCAGTCATGCCCGTTGCCTTTTCGGCTTCGTTAACCAGCGCAGCAATGGTGTTCAACGTTCCCTGATAGTCATCACGGGGCGTCGGCAGACGATGGCGGAACAGCGTTTCGCCGCGATCCCCCAGTGCGATAGCCTCCGTTTTGGTTCCACCCAAATCAATTCCAATACGCACAGCGCCTCCTCAGAAAATTCCCATAATGCATAAATAAATATTATATTTTTCAATCACATGGCACAAGGCAACTTTATTCCAGTGTATACGTAACCACCATTACGCGCTGCACTTGCACGCCAAATCCGCTATGATGCGTCCCTCCCCTTTTCATCCGCGTGCCGCGCACGCACCGCCAGGGATAACACCATGTTGTGGTTTAAAAATGTTATTATTTATCGCCTGAACCGCGATATCACCCTTTCTACTGATGCGTTAGAAAAACGGTTAGGTGAGTTCGCCTTTACCCCCTGTGGGAGCCAGGATCTCTCTCGCACCGGTTGGGTATCCCCGATGGGCACACACAGCGATGCACTGACCAACAGCGTTAACGGCCAACTGCTGCTCTGCGCACGCAAAGAAGAAAAGATGTTGCCGTCTCCGGTGATCAAGCAGGCGCTCCAGGCCAAAATCGACAAACTGGAAGCCGAACAACACCGCAAACTGAAAAAAACCGAAAAAGACACCCTGAAGGATGAAGTGCTGCATACGCTGCTGCCACGCGCCTTCAGCCGTTTCAGCCAGGTGTGGCTATGGATTGATACCGTTAATCAGTTGATTATGGTTGATGCTGCCAGCGCTAAGAAAGCCGAAGATACGCTGGCACTGTTGCGCAAAACCTTGGGCTCACTGCCCGTGGTGCCCTTGGCGCTGGAAAACCCTATTGAACTTACCCTGACCGAATGGGTGCGCTCTGGCGATGTGCCAGCCGGTTTCACCCTGAAAGACGAAGCCGAATTGAAAGCGATTTTGGAAGACGGCGGTGTGATCCGCTGTAAGAAGCAAGATCTGGTAAGTGATGAAATCGCCGTGCATATCGAAAAAGGTAAAGTAGTAACCAAACTTGCCCTCGACTGGCAGGAGCGCATCCAACTGATACTGGCAGAAGATGGCACGCTGAAACGACTGAAGTTCGCCGACACGCTGCGTGAGCAGAACGACGATATCGACAGGGACGATGTGGCTCAACGCTTTGATGCCGATTTTATTCTGATGACCAGCGAGCTTTCCGCGCTAACGACCAATCTGGTTGAGGCGTTGGGCGGCGAAGCGCAGCGCTAAACAAAACAGGGAAGAGAGTGCGTTATGCGACATGAGATTCCGATCCGCTGCTTTTCCATAGCGCTTTATGTACTGCGCCCGGCGCAGGCTGGCTATCACGTCCTGCTGCTGCGCCGCAACGGCCACACCCAGCCAGGGCAGTGGTGCCAAATAGCTGGTGGTATTGAAGCCGGTGAGAGCGCGTGGCAAACGGCGCGACGTGAAGCGAAAGAAGAGACGGGATTGTAGTTAGCCGATCTCTACTCAGCGGATCGCTGCGAGCAGTTTTACGAAGCGGATAACAATGGCCTGACGCTGGTACCGGTGTTCGTGGCTTATGTCGCTGCCGACGCTGACATTGTGCTTAACGCCGAGCATAGCGAATTCCATTGGGCTACTTTTGAGGAAGCGGCCCAGATGTTGCCCTTCCCCGGCCAGCGCGACATCCTGCATCACATTCATCGTTACTTTGCTGAACAGCAGCCACATCCCCTGTTACGGATGCCGTTGGACGCTTAGCCCTTATCCAGTAAACCTCTGTGGCACACTGTTTGGCCACCAACTACGGTGCAGAGTCTGTCTGCACCGCTCATTAAACCAACACCTAATGGCACACACTCAAGCCGAGTGTAGGTTTGCTTTCCCCTATAAGGCATGCTACAAATACACCAGCGTAATATTATTTTAATTTCGAGGAATGTGGACAAATCGCATTATTTGCGGCGGGTAATACAGAATCATCATGAAGAAAATACAAAATAAAACCATCATTACTTCCATCTACATGCTATTCCTTTCAGGCATTCTTGCCAGTGAGCACCACTGGTGTAGCGAACTTTAGGTTTCTCTCTGAATTCAGCGATGGCAACGCACTCTTGCGCGTTTGTCTGCTGAGCCCCTCTTTATCGTATCTGGGAGTCGATCTCTTCGGTATCGCTGTGCCCTGTTCTCACGGGGACATCGCCGGGCATTACCCAGATGCTACGAGTCATCCTCTCAGGGAGAAACATAATGATTTACTGGATCTTTTTAGCCTGCGCGATTGCGGCAGAAATTATCGGCACGCTGAGTATGAAATACGCCAGCCTCAGCGGTAGCCCGCTGGGACATATGGTGATGTATGGCATGATTGCACTCTCCTACCTTTTGCTATCGATCGCCATAAAGCGCGTTGCAATGGGCGTGGCTTATGCATTGTGGGAAGGTATCGGTATTATCTTTATCACGTTGTTTAGCGTCATGCTGTTTGATGAATCCCTTTCAGTGTTAAAAGTCATCGGGCTGGCAATATTGTTGGTGGGGATCCTGCTGGTGAAATCGGGGGGACGTAAAGCCCCTACGGCCACTACAACGCGAGGAAACCATCATGTTAGCGTTTGAATGGCAGCATGCGGCGTTCCTGGGCCTGGCAATTGTATTGGAGATTGCCGCCAACATTTTCCTTAAACTGTCGGACGGCTTTCGCAACCTGTGGCTTGGGATGTTATCACTGATAAGCGTATTGGCGGCATTTAGTGCTCTGGGACAAGCGGTAAAAGGTATCGATCTCACCGTTGCTTACGCGCTGTGGGGCGGATTAGGCATTGCAGCCACCGTGGCGGCCGGATGGATCTTGTTCGGCCAGCGACTCAACAAAAGCGGCTGGATTGGGGCTGCTGTTACTGGGAATGGTGCTGATTAAAGTGGCGTAATTAAAAGAGCACCTTGCGGCGCTCTTCATGTTCATATCTCCAGGCATTACACCTTGAAGTGCCCGACCGTGGAGTGCAGCTCTTCCGTTTGCGCCAACAGGGCTTCGGTAGCCGCTGTCGATTCCTGCACCAGCGCCGCGTTTTGCTGCACCATGGAATCCAACTGTGCCATCGCCTTGTTGATCTCCTGAATGCCACGCATCTGCTCATTCGCCGCGTGGGTAATTTCCGACATTACGGTGGTCACGGTAGAAACGCCGCCGACAATCTCCTGCATGGTGTTGCTGGCCTGGCGCACCTGCGTAAAGCCAGAGGTCACGCCAACCACGGTCGCTTCAATCAGGGTTTTGATCTCTTTGGCTGCCTGCGCACTGCGTTGTGCCAGCGCGCGCACTTCAGAAGCTACCACGGCAAAACCACGCCCCTGCTCACCCGCTCTTGCCGCTTCCACCGCCGCATTCAACGCCAGAATATTGGTTTGGAAAGCAATGCCATCAATCACACCGATAATATCGCCGATCTTGCCGGACGCGGCGACGATATCTTCCATGGTCACAATCACGTCCGAGACCACTTTACCGCCGATGCTGGCATCTTCAGACAGGATGCGCGCCTGACTGCTCACATGCTGTGCCGAACTGGCTGACTCGGTGACCGCCGCCGAGATTTGTTCCAGCGAAGCGGCAGTTTGTTGAATACTCGCCGCCGCTGACTCCGTACGTGCAGAAAGATCGTTGTTGCCTAACGAAATTTCATCCACGGCCACTTTCACCGAGGCACTGATATCACGGATCTGAATCATCACCATGCTGAGTTTGTCGATAAAGACGTTGAATGACCGGGCAATCTGCGCCACTTCATCATGGCCTTCATCGGGCAAACGCTGGCTCAAACCGTTGTTACCGTTGCTGATGTCATCCATCGCATCGCGCACTTGCAGCAGGCGTTTAAGGGTTTTGGTAATGATGACGCCAACAACCAGCGAGCCAAGCAGTGAAATAATTACCAGCGTGATCAACGACGTAGTCAGCAGTGAACGCATGCCAGCCTTGGCTTCTGCCCTGTCGAGCGCCACCAGAATGTACCAGTCGGTGCCCGCAATCGGGGCCGCCCGCACCATACGCTCCGCGCCGCCCCGCCCATCTCTACGGTCACCGGATGCTGGGAGGTCAGTAATTCGCTGAGTACAACGCCCGGTGCGATATCCGTGATATTTTTCAGCGTCAGACTTTCATCCGGATGCGCAATGATCACACCGGTTTTGTCTATCAGCACGCCAAAACTGGCCGGTGTCGGGGGTAGAGTCCACGGACGTGGTGTAAATTCGGCAGGAGATGGTGAG
>SMLE01000671.1_pt1 | contig 22601 bp, 19 predicted proteins | sample 2451431 | NCBI scaffold set ML178787.1 | reverse complement strand
CCTTGACGGACTCTACCTTTAATCGTTTGGTGCCTCTATACGTATCGTCGAACCAGTAAATATGAAGTTCATCTGGGTTGGTTTTTTTAAGTCACGAAAATCATGGCCTCAGCGGACATAGTGATCGTCCGACTTATCAGGACTAAGCAGATGAGTGTCCGCATCATGAACAATGGCGGTTAACTTTTGCAAAAAAGAGGGCGTGCGTTGTTCTTTGGGAACCGATGATCGCGTGCCGGATGGCTCGCTCATTGGTAGGGTGGGTGTCAATGGCGTCATCGGCATCGTTAATCAATGGTAATCACCTGATGTAAACCTGTGTACATTTTGACAGCAAGGCCGTTAGTTAATCATTTATAAACAGATTGCTGGGCTACTGCGCTCTACTCCCTGTCGTGACGGGCGGACTGGATTACTTCAATCTGATCGCTGATACCGTCAATCATATCAGCGTTGTCGCTGCGAAAGCCGCTCCGGTTAAGCAAGGAGGAGAGGTGAGGTTTTCTTTCTGTAGCAGATCCTCCGCCTGTACGGAGGCTGAGCAATGGGTAGAGTGATGTTGTCAGCCGTTTGAGAACGCCGCATCAAGCGGCGTTCTGTAACCGATTACTGTTTTTGTAGATCGAGGCGGTATAACGCAAAGCCCACGTCATCATGGCCGAGGGATGTCATCGGGTATTGCGCTTTTTCTTTGATAAAAGCTGCAGCCTTCGCTGAAGGTGCCGTTTCCACGCGGATATCCAGTGGCGGGTCGCTCTTGATCGGAGCCAAACGCCAATTGTTGTCCGCTTGAGGTTTCACTTCGCCCTGTTTTTGCGTTTCTGCACTGATATAGGCGGCCAGCACAGAACGGTTTTCATCAGGCGAGGCAAAGGCAATGTACTTTTCTCCGGTTCCGGCAAATTTTTCGCCGTAGGCACGGTAGTTGTTGGTGGCGATCAGGAACGTCATCTTGGGATCGATGGGTTTACCCTGGTAGGTCAAATTAACGATGCGCTCGGCGTTGGGATTACGCGGCGTGCACTCCCCGTCGTAACGGGCAGGTTGTGTCACATCGATCTGGTAATTGACGCCGTCAATCACATCAAAGTTATAGGTGCGGAAACCGTCCCAGTTAATCAGGGATTGTGGCACCTTGCTGTGAACATCGATTTGATTGAACTGGCCCGCAGAGCACTCCAGCCACTCTTTCACCTGCTGCCCGTTCACTTTCACTACCACCAGCGTATTGGGGTAGAGATAGAGATCGGCGGCGTTACGGAACGTCAGCTCACCCTTTTCCACTTCCACATAGCTATTCGGATCGTTCTTTCTGCCGCCCGCTTTAAACGGTGCGGCGGCGGAAAGCACCGGAATATCTGCCAGATCGGGGTCGCCCTGAATAAAGTGCTGCACATAAGCGCGCTGCGCGTTATTGACGATCTGCACGGTGGGATCATCCTGCACCAGTGACAGATAGCTGTACATGTTGTCAGCGGCTTTACCGATGGGTTTGCCGACAAAGGTGCACGTTTGCTGATGCGCGTCGGACAGCACGTTCACCAATGCTTTATCCGCGTCGGCACGCGATTGTTTTTGCGCCTTGTCGAAAATAGGGCGCGCTTGAGCTTTCCCCTGCGTCACCTGCCATTGGCCGCTGTCATTGTTGACCACTAAATCAACAATACCCAAATGATCGCCCCATTGGCCGGGCATCACGGCGGGAATACCGTTCAAGGTGCCCTGCGCAATATCACTGCCGGGAATAGCGGCAAAATCTTTGCTGGGGAACACGGCGTGAGCATGGCCGAACAGAATGGCATTGATGCCCGGTATCTGGCTCAGGTAGTACACTGAGTTCTCTGCCATGGCTTTGTACGGCTCGCCAGAAAGGCCGGAGTGGGGGATGGCAACCACAATATCCGCACCTTTCTGCCGCATTTCGGGCACCCACTTCTTCGCGGTTTCGGTTATGTCGGCCACGGTCACTTTGCCGCTCAGGTTGGCCTTATCCCACACCATGATTTGCGGCGGTACAAAACCGATATAACCGATGCGTAAAGTATGAGTCTTACCATCGCGATCCTTTACCGGTGTGTCCTTGATTAAATAAGGCGTGAACAGCGGTTTGCCGGTTTTCTCATCTAGCACGTTGGCGTTTACGTAAGGGAAAGCAGCACCGGACAGCGCGTTGTGCAGATAATCCAAACCGTAGTTGAATTCATGGTTGCCGATGTTGCCGACCGCATAGTCGAGCCGGTTCATAGCGAGATAAACCGGATGCACCTCCCCCTGTTGCAGCCCCTTGGCCGCCATGTAATCGCCCAGCGGGCTGCCCTGGATCAAGTCGCCGTTATCCACCAGAACGCTGTTAGTGACCTCCTGACGCGCGCCGTGAATCAAGCTGGCGGTGCGTACCAGACCGAATTTATCGGTGGGGGTATCTTTGTAATAATCAAAATCCATCATATTGCTGTGCAGATCGGTGGTTTCCAAAATGCGTAGATCGACGGTGGCAGCGTGCAGTGTGGTGGTAACAAACAGGGCCACTAAACCTGGCGCGAGCGCGTGCTTCATATAGCCTGACTCTTTCATGTTGGCGTTGCACTTGGATTTGATACTCATAAAGTATCCTACCAAAGGAAGTTAATTGGCATAGAATCATGACAGGCCAGTGGCGCATCTCACTCTTTTGACAAAGAATAGGTCCGTTACTGCGTTGTATTGTGTACACAGCGGGCACCAGAAAGACGAGGTTCATTATGTTGGAACAAATTTGCCAGTTGGCGCGTGACGCCGGTGCCGCCATTATGCAGGTGTATGATGGCGAACGCCCTGTCGATATCGCGCATAAAAAAGATGCGTCTCCTGTGACCGCAGCGGATTTGGCGGCGCATCACATCATCAAGCAGGGATTGGCGCAGATGTTTGCCGATATTCCCCTGTTGTCGGAGGAAGATCCGCCAGCCTGGGAGGTCCGCCAGCAGTGGCAGCGCTACTGGCTGGTAGACCCGCTGGATGGCACCAAAGAGTTTCTTAACCGTAACGGCGAGTTCACCGTGAATATCGCGCTGATTGAAAATGGCGCGCCAGTGCTAGGCGTAGTGTATGTGCCGGTTACCGGAGTCATGTACGCGGCATCGGGGGGAAAAGCGTGGAAAGAGGTGGAAGGCGTGCGCCGTTTGATCCGTGTTAACCATGCGCACCCGCCGCTGGTGGTAGTGAGCCGTTCTCATCTGGACGCAGAGTTAAAAGACTATTTGCTTCAGCTTGGTGAACACCAGACGGTTGCGATTGGATCTTCGCTCAAATTTTGTCTGGTGGCGGAAGGCAAAGCCCAACTGTATCCGCGTTTCGGGCCGACTAACGTGTGGGACACCGCCGCCGGGCACGCTGTCGCGGCGGCTGCCGGTGCGCAGGTACATGACTGGCAGGGCAAAACCCTTAATTATGTGCCGCGTGAATCCTTTCTCAATCCAGGGTTTCGCGTGTCGTTGTTTTGATGTGCGCAGCGGTATGAGCGAGGCAGGCGTGGTGAGACGATCGTCCACGCCTGTTCTCTCTGCCGAGCGTTATTCTTTCAACAGCTGTGGCAGCAGGTTCATTACTTGCTGCACGTCTTGCGCACTGAGCGCCCCGTCTTTGACATAGCGCACCTGGCCGCGCTTATCCAGCACCACGATCGCTGAACTTTTCTGCTCTAACTGCCAGGCTTTGCGGACGTTGCCATTACTGTCGACGATAAACTGCGACCAGGGATAGGTTTTTTTACTCTCTTCAAGACTGCTGCGAACAAACGGGCCAGTGCCGATGAGGGCGTCGTCGGTATTGACGATTGTCGTCGTTTGGTAATATTCACGCGCTAGATTAGCGGCCTTGATGGCACTTATCAGCGGATCGTTCATCTCTTTGGCCGATGTCCTACCTGCAATGTGCTGGATGACGCGCACCTTTCCCACGAGCTGTGCGCTGTTCCAGTTTTGGTAGCTAAACTGTTGGTTTTGATACATCAGTTCCCCTTTATCGGCAATGCCAGTGGGGGGCAAGGTACTGTTGAGCGTAAGGTTGTGCGCCATGCAGGGCAGCGCCAACAGGGTACACAAGCTAAGCAGGGCTATTCGCAGACGCAGCGTCGAGGTGTGGCAGGCAGTCATAACGTGTCCTCTGGTAGAAAGCGGCGAAGGTTACGCGAAACCGTTGCTTAAGCGTAGAGGAAGATATCTGGTCTGTCCTGTCTGAAATGTGATCGATCTTCACAATTTTTGTTACGTAAAGGTAAAAATAAAACTATGCTGATCGATAACGGAACTATCTTATAACAGTCTGAAAACCCCGTGAATTATGCTGTTTTTTTGTGTGGAACTAAATGCCATCTGGCGACACTAATAGTTAGGCGTTCTTTTAACGCATGATTTTATACCCCAGCTTGGGGCCGAAGAGAAAAATGAAAACGGGAGGAGAGATACAATGCGGATCTTCGAACGTTACAACCCGTTAAAAGTTGCGAAGTACGTGAAAACGCTGTTTCGTGGCCGGTTGTATATCAGAGGGATCGGTGCTTTCGAGTTTGATTACGGCAAAATATTACTGCCGAAAACCCAAGACAAACAGCATTTGCTGGTGATGTCTGAGGTGAACCGTCAGGTGATGCGGCTGCAAGCCGACATGGGCTAACGGTTTGAGAGGAATGCTGCTGCCGCCAGTGATGGGCAGCAGCAACGGGCCTGCGGTTCAGGCTGGCGCGAGTTGAAGACTAGCTTTTAGGTTCTGCCGCAGGTTCTGCATCGGCAATTGCCGCAGACGCTGCGTTCTTCTCTTCAAGACGAGTGACCAGCAATTGGTCAATCTTGTAGCTGTCGATATCCACCACTTCAAATTTGTAGCCTGCAAAACGGACAGAATCGGTACGTTTCGGAATCTTGCGCAGCGTGTACATCATAAAGCCGCCGATGGTTTCGTAATTGTCCGAATGGGGAAAATCGTCGATATCCAGCGCACGCATCACGTCTTCAATCGGCGTGCCGCCATCGATGAGCCACGAGTTTTCATCACGCGCTACAATCTGTTCTTCCATGCCCTGACCAACCAGATCGCCCATCAGCGTGGTCATCACATCGTTCAGGGTGATAATGCCGACCACCAGTGCATATTCGTTCAGGATCACCGCAAAATCTTCGCCCGCCGCTTTAAAGCTTTCCAGCGCTTCCGACAGTGTCAGCGTATCGGGCACGATCAGCGCGGTGCGGATTTGAATACCGCCGTTGAGCGCCAGGCTCTGGTTGCCCAACACACGGTTGAGCAGATCCTTGGAGTCAACATAACCGACGACCTGGTCGATATTGCCGTTGCACACCAGAAATTTGGAGTGTGGTTGTTGGGCAATCTTCTCTTTTATTTGCGCTTCGTCTTCATGCAGATCGAAAAAGACCACGCTTTCCCGCGGTGTCATCGACGAGGGCACCGTACGAGATTCCAGCTCAAAGACGTTTTCAATCAATTCATGCTCTTGCTTACGCAGCACGCCCGCCAGCGCCCCAGCTTCCACCACTGCGTAAATGTCATCGGAGGTGATGTCGTCGTTGCGTACCATAGGCAGTTTGAGCAAACGAAAGATCACATTCGACAGTCCGTTAAAAAACCACACCAACGGACGGAAAAAGAACAGGCAGAAGCGCATGGGATTGATAATCCGGATAGCAACGGCTTCCGGTGTCGTCATGCCAATGCGTTTCGGCGTTAAGTCGCCTAACAGAATAAACAGACTGGTTACCAGCACAAAGGAACAGGCAAAACTGACGGAATCGGCCATTTCTGGCGTCATAAAGCGTTGGAAAAACACGGTGAAATAGGGAGAGAACGCTTGATCGCCGATGATACCGGCCAGAATGGCCACGGCGTTAATACCGATTTGAATAACGGTAAAAAAGATACCGGGCGTTTCCTGGAGCTTTAATACCATGGCGGCGTTGAGATTACCCTCATCGGCCATCTGTTTAAGTTTTATTTTGCGTGAAGCGGCCAGTGATATCTCGGACAACGAGAAAAACGCACTGAGCGCGATCAGAAGAACTATCAGTAATAAACTGTTTAACATATGTTTTCCGGCCCTCGTGGCCAGATCCTCAGGAAGGTCATGAATGCATGAATAGTAATACAGAATGAATAACGCCGCCGTAACGGATGTCAGGCGGCGCAAGCATTATAACGGTGTTGATGGGCCATTTGGCAAGCATGGCGTAAAATATGAGCAATTTATCAGGCCTTGGGCGGTAAACACAGGCCGATGCCCGCTAATCCGCAATAGCCGCCGGGATTCTTGTGCAGGTACTGCTGGTGTTCATCTTCCGCGTAATAAAAGGGGTCCGCCTGGACGATTTCTGTGCTGATGGTGCGCGCATCACCGCTGGCGCGCATGGCTTGCTGGAAACGCGCCAGACTGGCCTTCGCCAACGTCATCTGTTCTGCGGTGAGCGTGTAGATGGCTGAGCGATACTGCGTGCCGAGATCGTTACCCTGACGCATGCCCTGCGCCGGATCGTGATTTTCCCAAAACAGGTGTAGCAGGCGATCGTAGCTGATGACAGCCGGATCGTAGACGATGCGCACCGCTTCGGCGTGGTCAGTCAGCCCGCTACAGACTTCACGGTAGGTGGGATTGGGCGTAAAGCCTCCAGTGTAGCCTGCTGCGGTACTGTATACGCCCTCCTGCTGCCAGAACAGGCGTTCCACGCCCCAAAAACAGCCCATGACGAACAGCGCAACGTCCATGTTGTCAGGAACGTGAGTCATGGAATGTTGGCTGACAACGTTCAGGCGTGCCAGTGGCATCGGCGTGCCTCGCCCCGGCAGCGCTTCTGATTGACGGATACGTTGGTTTTTATCACTGTGCTGTACCACGTTGTTACTCCCACGATAATCCATGTTATTCATAGGTAACAGAATAACTAAGAAAGTTCACGCTGTCTTTATGGTTCAAGCCCGTTTAAGGTTAAGGTGTTGCGCAACCTGCATTTTTGAAATTACTCATTACACTTTAGAGTGGGTGTAAATGAGGATGTTGAGTGGGATTGTTTTTGACATGATTTTCAACACACGCCTGTGTAGAACAATATAAACGAACGTGGGGAGTTGGCGTGTCACGATACCGTACTTTGTTTTTTGTGTGCCTACTGGCAACTGCATCGTCCTATGCAGCGAACGTGCGTTTGCAAGTGGTGGGATTAGAAGGGGAATTACAGCGCAATGTGCGTGCGCGACTCTCTACCATCGGCCCTGATGAGGTCAGCGCCGACGGGCGCTTTCGTGCCCGGGTTGATGATGCGATCCGGCGCGGGTTACGGGCGTTGGGGTATTACGATCCGCTAATCAATTTTGAGTACCGCCCGGCAGAAAACGGTGGACGACCGCTGCTATTGGTGACGGTGACGCCGGGTGAGCCGGTCAAAATCGCGGGCACCGATGTTCTGCTGCACGGCGATGCGAGCAGCGACAGCGATTTCCTCCAACTGCGCCGCCGTAGCCTGCCTGCGATAGGCAGCGTGCTGAACCACGGCGACTATGATGATTTTAAGCGTTCATTAAATAACCTGGCACTGCGTAAAGGGTATTTCGATGCGCACTATGACAAAAGCCAGTTGGGCGTGATCCGCGAAACGCGGGAAGCGTTCTGGGATATCGATTATGACGGCGGCACCCGTTACCGTTTCGGTGACGTGCACTTTCAGGGGAGTCAGATCGATGAAGCCTATCTGCGCAATCTGATCCCGTTTAAGCGAGGCGATGAGTATACCAGCGAAGATTTGGGCGAATTTAATCGGCGTTTGTCTGCTACCGGATGGTTCACCTCGGCAGTAGTCTCCCCCAATTTCGCGGCGGGAAAAACCGATAAAATGCTGCCGCTGGATGCGGTCGTTACACCGCGTGCTCGCAATTTACTGGAAACCGGGGTGGGGTACTCCACTGACGTGGGGCCGCGCTTTCAGACCACGTGGCGCAGACCGTGGATCAACGAGCGTGGACACAGTCTGGAAAGTAGCCTGAGCGTCTCTGCACCGGAACAGTCGCTGGATTTCAGTTACAAAATCCCTTTGCTGAGAAGCCCGCTGGAGCAGTTCTACTTGCTGCAAGCCGGTTTTAAACGCGAAGACCTGAATGACACCAAATCAGATGGCACCATGCTCAACGTGGCGCGTTTTTGGACGCTTAATCGCGGTTGGCAGCGCTCCATCAACCTGCGTTGGAGTCTCGAACACTTTACTCAGGGCAGTGTCACCGATACCACCATGCTGCTCTATCCCGGCCTGACGCTGAATCGCACGCGACAGCGCGGTGGGACTATGCCCACCTGGGGTGATTCGCAGCGCTATTCGCTGGATATCTCAGATACCACCTGGGGCTCGGATATCGATTTTGCGGTGATACAGGCGCAGAACGTCTGGATCCGTACGTTGGAGGATAAGCACCGTTTTGTCGCGCGTGGCAACGTCGGTTGGATTGAAACCAATAGCTTCTCCCGCGTACCGCCGTCGCTACGCTTCTTTGCCGGGGGCGATCGCAGCATTCGCGGCTATAAGTTCCGCTCTATCTCACCGCGTGATGACGAAGGCAAACTGACCGGTGCGTCAAAATTGCTAACCGGTTCTCTGGAATACCAGTACAACTTTACCGGGCGCTGGTGGGGGGCGGTGTTTGTCGATACCGGTGATGCGGTAAACGATCTCAAGATCAACGACCTGAAAACCGGTGCCGGGGTCGGGATTCGTTGGGCCTCGCCGGTGGGGCCGGTCAAATTCGATTTTGCCGTTCCGGTAAATGATTCCGAGAAACGTAACGATCTCCAGTTCTATATTGGTTTGGGGCCTGAGCTATGAGCCTGATAAAGAAAATAGCCATTGGGGCCATCACATTTTTGTTGTTGTTGCTCATCACGCTGCCGGGGTTACTGTTTACCACGCCGGGGTTGCATTTGCTGCTTAATGGCGCGGCGCGTTGGGTACCGGGGTTGGCGATCTCCGAGGTGCAAGGCGGTTGGCGCGATCTGACACTGCGCGGTGTCAGTTATCAAACACCGGGTATCACGCTCAACGCTGGTGAGCTGCACCTCGCGTTGGAACTGGGCTGCCTGACGCGCAGTCAAATTTGTATCAATGATATTGGGCTACGCGATCTTGATGTCGTCATCGACAGCAGCGTCATGCCGCCGCCTGCGCAGACGCCTGCCCCCAGTGCGCCGGTGGGCGAACTGACGGCACCGTTCCCGATACGTCTTAGCCAACTAACACTCAACAATATCCGCGTTACGCTGGACGATACGGCGGTTTCTCTGGGTGAACTGCACACCGGCATGCACTGGGAAGGGCGCGCGTTGACCCTGCTGCCGACGCAAATCAATGCGCTGCTGGTGGCACTGCCGAAAACCAAACCAGCCTCTACCGTTGCAGAAAGTACGTTGGTAGCCACCGAAGATGGCAAAGTTACCGCTTCTGAAGTGGGTGATATCGCTTCCGCTACGGCGCAGGCGGCTGCTGCACCGCAACCTGAAGCAACGCCACCCGCAGCGGAAAAAGTGGCGATGCCGCCCGCATTGGGCGAGCAGCTACAGGCGCTGTTTGCCAAGCCGCTGTTGCCGGCGTTGCCTGTGTTCACGCTACCGCTTGATATAGACATCAGCGATTTGCGTGGTGAACACCTGCGACTGACTGGCGATCAAGATATCACCCTCACCACGCTACAACTCAAAGCCGCTACCCAACAACAACATATTCAGTTGGAAAAACTGGCAATCCAGTCACCGCAAGGTGCCTTGCATGCTGCGGGCGAGGCTACGCTTAGCGATAACTGGCCGCTGTCTTTCGTTCTGAACGGGGTGGTGAATACCGCGCCGTTGAAAGGCGAGAAGATCAAACTGACGGTGGAGGGCAGCCTGCATGACTGGTTGAACACCACGCTTAACCTGTCCGGACCGCAGCGTGCGCTGCTTACCCTGAAAGCGCAGTTGGCCCAGCCTGAACTGCCGTTGGCGCTGACCGTGCAGTCTGAGCGTCTCGCCTGGCCGTTAGCGGGAGAGGCGGAGTATCAGGTTAATAATCTGGCGTTAAGTCTGACCGGTAAGGCTACGGATTATGCCTTGAAGATCAACGGTGATATTCGCGGTAGCGCTGTGCCTCCCGCCACGCTGGCGTTGGAAGGCAAAGGTAATTTGCAGCAGTTTGATCTAAGCCCGCTACGACTCTCTGCGTTGCAAGGCACCACTGAATTGCGCGCATTGGTGGACTGGAGCAAGGCCATCAGTTGGCGCAGCGAACTGGTTCTCGATGGCATTAATACGGCGAAGCAATGGCCTGAATGGCCTGCGCGCATTGACGGCAAGATCAGTACGCGCGGCAGCCTGTACGGTGGTAACTGGCAGGTGGCGGTGACTGAACTGCGCCTGAACGGCAATATCAAGCAAAACAAATTGACGGCGCAAGGCTCGTTGAACGGCAATGCCGCAGGCCAGTGGCACATTCCCGGCATCAACCTGGCATTGGGGCGTAACCAGCTTGATGTTAAAGGCGATTTAGGTCAGCAATGGAAACTGGATGGCGTCATTGACGCCCCTGCGTTAAACGGCGCCTTGCCGGGGCTTGCGGGGCGCGTCGCTGGCACGGTACGGCTGCGCGGTAATCAGACCGAACCGCAGCTATTGGCGGATCTCAACGCCACAGGGCTGCGCTGGCAGGGGTTATCGATCAATCGCCTGACGCTGGAAAGCGATGTGCGCTCGGATGCACAGGTCAATGCCCGAATGGCGTTGCGCGTTGAGCAATTGCAACAGGAAGGCGTGAAGGTTTCTCTGCTGACACTAAATGCGCAAGGCAATGAGCAGCAGCATCAGTTGCGCTTGAACGTGGAAGGGGAACCTGTCGCCGGACATCTGACGGTGACCGGGCACTTTGACAGAGCACAGCAGCGTTGGCGCGGTACGCTGGATCAAACTCAGTTCACTACGCCGGTGGGGGAATGGCGTTTGTCGCCCTCAATGTCGCTGGATTATCAGCAAGCGCTGGCGCGCATCACGCTCGGTGCACACTGTTGGCAAAACCCGAATGCGGAGCTGTGCGTGCCGCGTGCCGTCGACATTGGCCCGAGCGGACAAGCCAGTGTGGTGTTAAACCGTTTTGATTTGAAGATGCTGGAACCGTTTTTGGGCGCAGACACTGCGCTGAGCGGCGTATTTACCGGCCGTGCTGATGTGGCCTGGCAACCGAACGGTGGGTTGCCACAGGCAAAAATCGCGCTCACCGGGAACAAGATTGCACTGCGTCAGCAGATGAACGGCAACACGCTGCCCGTCGATTTTGACACTTTCACGTTGAACGCGGGCGTCGATCGCGGTCGCGCGACGCTGGGATGGCTCATCGCTATTCACAATAACGGCCAGTTCCGGGGTGATATTCAGGTGACGGACCCGCAGGGGCGACGCCAACTGGGCGGTGATATCGCCATCGATAAAATCTCCCTTGCGCTGCTGAATCCGGTGTTAAGTCGGGGGGAAAAAGCGGCGGGCATGCTGAATGGCGCGTTACGTGTGGGTGGTAATGTGCGTCAGCCGCAGCTGAACGGACAGCTGGCGCTGGAAGGGCTGGATATCGACGGCCACTGGATGCCGGTCGATCTGACCGATGGCCGTTTGGCGGTGAACTTCAATGGTATGAGTTCTACGCTACAGGGCTTCCTGAAAACCACGCAAGGGCAGCTTAACCTTAACGGTGATGCGGATTGGCATCAGCCGGAAGCGTGGCGGGCACGTATTGCGGCGAAGGGCGATCGGGTGCGGGTGACGTTGCCGCCGACGGTGCGGCTTGATGTGTCCCCGGATATTGAGTTTGAAGCCACGCCGCAACTTTTCACGCTCAATGGTTCGGTCAGGGTGCCATGGGCGCGTATTACCGTACAAGAGATGCCGGAAAATGCGGTGGATGTCTCCTCGGATGAAGTGCTGTTGGACAAACAACGTCAGCCGCTAGCGCGTAACAACGCTGCGATCCCTATCAACAGTAACCTGACCATTCGCGTAGGTGACGATGTGCGCCTTGATGCCTTTGGTCTGCGGGCCAGTTTGCAAGGCGACTTGAAAATGGTGCAGGACGAGCGCGATTTGGGGTTGAACGGCCAGATCAACATCCCTACCGGGCGTTTCAAGGCCTACGGACAGGATTTAATCGTGCAAAAAGGGATTCTGGTGTTCTCCGGGCCACCCGCCGAACCGAATTTGAACATCGAAGCGGTGCGCAACCCTGATAATACGGCGGATGGTGTGACGGCGGGTGTGCGCATCACCGGTGCGGCGAGCGCGCCGCACATCGAGGTGTTTTCCACACCGACATTATCGCAGCAAGAAGCATTATCTTACCTGTTGCGGGGTCAAGGGCTGGACAGCACCGGTTCAGACAGTAATATGATGACCTCGGCCTTAGTAGGGTTAGGGGTTGCGCAAAGTGGTCAAGTTGTGGGTAAAATCGGCGAGGCCTTTGGCGTAAGTGATTTAGCTCTGGATACACAGGGCGCTGGCGACGAATCTCAAGTTGTGGTCAGCGGTTACGTCCTCCCAGGCCTTCAGGTCAGATACGGCATTGGCATATTTGACTCTTTAGCAACGTTGACGTTGCGTTATCGGTTAATGCCAAGACTCTATTTGGAAGCGGTGTCTGGTCTCGATCAGGCACTGAATGTGCTCTATCAGTTCGAGTTTTAGCGATGCGAATTATTGTTTATGGCAGTTTACGACGCAAACAGGGAAACAGTCACTGGATGACGAACGCACAGTGGCTAGGGGATTGTCAACTCGGTGGTTACGAGATGTATGACCTTGGCCATTATCCTGCGGTGGTAGTCGGGGAGGGGGAAATTTTTTGCGAAGTTTATCGCATAAGCTCATCTATCCTGACAGAACTCGATGCGCTAAAGCGTGATGGTCACGAATACAAGCGCGAGTTAATCAACACCCCGCTCGGGAGTGCGTGGATATATCTGTATCAACACTCGGTAACAGGGTTGCCGCGTATCGACAATGGCGATTGGCTGACGCGCGAGCAGTAATGGTCCTGGGTAGTTTGTAAATAAAAGCGTAACCGGCGCGCTGTCGGTTACGATTCACTTTCCTTGCACCATCCTTTCTCACGCCATTCTGTTATCCTTTCATTAACAATAATGTTTCTCATTATCAATCCCGAGTGCTAAGGTAAACGCCCCTTTTGGCCCGATATGGGGTCATTATGGTCGCCCCTGCGGGATAAGATGAGAAAGGTCATGGCAGAAAAACAGAAATACCGCATTTTTAACGTCGTGCTGGCGCATAAGGCTTACCTGACGCCTTCCCTGATGCGCTGTGTGTTCTCCGGTGAGTCAGTGCGTCAGATGAAAATGGATTCCCCGGATCAACGCATCAAGCTGCTGCTTCCTCCCGCCGATGGCGTTTTCCCCGAATTGCCTGACAGTGATGAGTGGTACTGTCAGTGGCTGGCGCTGCCCAAGGCGCAGCGGTCGGTGATGCGCACTTATACCCTACGCGACGTGGATGCGGCTAACGGTGAAATGGCGGTACAGTTTGTTGTTCATGGCACAGAAGGACCAGCGTCTGCCTGGGCAATACAGGCGCAACCGGGGGATGCATTGCGCATTGTTGCGCCGTGCGTGGGAGATGATGAAGGTGATAGCGGCGGCTATGAGTGGCTTCCTACCGCGGAAATGACCCATGCCTTGTTAATTGGCGATGAAACTGCATTGCCTGCTATCAAGGGCATTCTGGAACAACTGGCGCAGCAGTCGAATCCCGTGCAGGTGCAGGCGTTTATCGAAGTGCCGCTGGAGGCCGACTGTGTGGATATGAGCGCGTTTGCCTTTGCCGAGGTGCACTGGCTGCCGCGTAAGCCGCAGGGCGCTTCTTACGGTGAACGACTGTTGCACAGTGTGCGAGCACATGTACGTTTGCCGGATATTCGCTCGGAAGCAGAGACTACCGAATTGCACGAGTTGGCAGAAGGTGAAGTGCTATGGGAGTCGGCCAGTCAGACACACGGCCAATTTTTTGGCTTGGTGGCGGCGGAATCCTCGGTGGTGAAAAACCTGCGGCGTTACTTGTCCGGTGAACGTCAGGTGCCACGTGATATCATCACGTTTATGGCTTACTGGAGCCGCGAACGGCAGCGGGATCTTTGACTGCGCCCTGAAAAGAAAACGGCGAGGAGATCCCCGCCGTTAGATACGTTGCGCAGTGCGCTACACGCTTATTTTTTCGCGCGTTCGAAGGAGGCAACGATCTCGGCTTTGGCCGCGTCCACGTTTTCCCAACCTTCTACTTTCACCCATTTGCCTTTTTCCAGCGCTTTGTATTGCTCGAAGAAGTGGGCGATTTGGCCACGCAGCAGTTCCGGCAGGTCGTTCACATCCTTGATGTGATCGTATTCTTTGCTCAGCTTGGTGTGCGGCACGGCAACCACTTTAGCATCTTCACCGGATTCGTCGGTCATTTTCAGTACGCCAACCGGACGGCAGCGGATCACTGAACCGGGTTGCAGCGGATAAGGGGTCGGTACCAGTACGTCAACCGGGTCACCGTCCAGAGACAGCGTGTTGTTGATGTAGCCGTAATTGCACGGGTAGAACATGGCCGTTGCCATGAAACGGTCTACAAACAGGGCACCGGTTTCTTTATCGACTTCGTATTTGATGGGGTCAGCGTTGGCCGGGATCTCAATGACTACATAGATATCATCCGGCAGTGATTTGCCCGCTGGGACGTTGATCAAACTCATGTCTGTTTCCTTTTTTCTAACGTCAGAAATGGAGTGGCGGCCGTTATAGCCAACCCATTGGTAAAATGCTGCGGTTTTTCAATCTCAGTGGCGTTTAGTCAGCGTCATCGTTTGGCGGGGTTTCTTCTTTGCTACGGCGCTTCCAAATCTTGCTTTCCTGCCCGCGCCACAGACGTTGAATATTGTCGTGATGCCGCATCAGGATCAGGCAAGAGAGCATGGCTACCGGAAAGGTGAACTGGGGTTTAAACCACCACACATAAAAGGGCGCGATCAGCGCACTCACGATGGCACCGAGGGAGGAATAGCCGCTAAGCAGTACGGTAAGCAGCCAGGTAACGGTCATCACACCGGTCAGATCCCAGCCGACAGGCGCGATGGCACCAAACGCAGTTGCCACGCCTTTCCCGCCGCGAAAACGGAAAAATACCGGATAGATATGGCCCAAACAGGCGGCAATCGCGGTAATACCAAGATAAAGCGGTGTGACGCCAAGCGCATAAGCGCCCCAGACCGGTAACATGCCTTTCAGCACGTCAAACACCAATACGGTAGCGGCGGCGGCTTTGCCTCCGATACGTAATACATTCGTCGCGCCGGGATTTCCTGAACCATGCTGGCGTGGATCGGGCAGACCCGCGATGCGGCACACCAGAATCGCACTGGAGATGGAGCCGCACAGATACGCGAAAATTATCATGCCAAGCGCGGTAGCACTCATAACGCGGTTCCGTTGAATAAAGGTCGTTTTACAGTTGCCATCCGTGGATAATACGCATATTCCGGCGGAAGTGATACCAAACAGCGCCAAAAACAGAGAATGACGTGATGGATATTGTATTTATAGAAGAACTTACCGTGATTGCCACTATCGGCGTTTACGACTGGGAACAAACCATTTCGCAAAAGCTGGTGCTCGATATCGAAATGGGCTGGGATAACCGCAAGGCCGCCGCAAGCGACGATGTCAATAACTGCCTCAGCTATGCCGATGTCAGTGACGCGGTGATTGCCCATGTCTCCAGTCAGCCGTTTGCGCTGGTCGAGCGCGTGGCAGAAGAGGTGGCACAATTGCTGATGCAGCGCTTTGCCATTCCCTGGCTGCGTATCAAAGTGAGCAAACCGGGTGCAGTCGCGCAGGCACGTCAGGTAGGCGTAGTGATCGAGCGCGGCACACGGTAAATGCGTACGGGTTTGCACATGTGATTTTTTTTATGAATCTTTTTTGTCAGTGAAACTAACATCGCGGTTTTTAGTCTATTGTGGTGGTGTTTAAAGTGGCGCACGCGGACAGCGTAGCCACTTTTTTTATGGGTGCTTCTTTTATTTCGGTTCGGAAAGGCAGGGCGCGAGCATGGCAGATCTTCACACGCTGGTGGTGGCATTTATTCTTGGGGTTGTTGAAGGGTTAACGGAGTTTTTGCCCGTGTCATCGACGGGGCACATGATTATTGTTGGCAGTTGGTTGGGGTTTGATGATGAGAAGGCGAAAACCTTCGAAGTCATTATCCAATTGGGCTCTATCCTGGCGGTCGTCGTGATGTTTTGGCGTCGTCTGTTTGGGCTGATCGGTATCCACTTTGGTGCCGTGCCCCATGAAGGACGCAGTAACGATCGTCTGAAGCTGGGGCATATTCTGCTGGCGATGATCCCGGCGGTGGTGTTGGGATTGGTGTTTCATAGCACTATCAAGTCACTGTTTAATCCGCAGAATGTGATGTACGCCTTGATTGTTGGCGGTTTCCTGCTGCTGGCGGCGGAGTGGCTGAAGCCGAAGACGCCGCGTGCCAGCGGATTGGATGATATCACCTATCGCCAGGCATTTATGATTGGCTGTTTTCAATGTCTGGCGCTGTGGCCGGGATTCTCCCGTTCGGGCGCGACCATTTCCGGCGGGATGCTGGTGGGTGTCAGCCGTTACGCCGCCTCTGAGTTCTCCTTTATTTTGGCGGTGCCAATGATGATGGGCGCGACGGTGCTGGATCTGTATAAAAGCTGGCATTTCCTGTCGCTGGCCGATGTGCCGATGTTCGCCGTGGGCTTTATCACCGCGTTTCTGGTTGCGCTGGTCGCGATCAAAACCTTCCTGAAACTGATCAAACGCATTTCGTTTGTCCCGTTCGCGATTTACCGCTTCTTCGTGGCGGGCGTTGTCTATCTGGTGTTCTTCTGACTCAGAACGGGCGCTGTGCCTGCACGGCCAACGCGCGCAGGTAGTCCAGATTGCATAACGTGATGTAACTGGCGCGGCAGGTGATGTAACCCTGCCTCTGCCACTCCGCCATCAGGCGGCTCAACGTTTCTGCGCGAATACCCAACTGTGTTGCCAACTGTCCGCGATTGAGCGGTAGTCGAACCTGCGCGTTTGGCTGGGTATCTTGCTGGGAGCGATGTAGACGCAGCAGGTAATCCGCCAACCGTTCGCCCGCCGAACTGGAGGTCAGCCAGTCGATCTGGTTGATGGTGGCGTAAAGCTTCTGACTGAGGTTGCCCAGCAGTTGCAGCGCCAGCGTCGGCCGTTGCAAACAAAACTGATGCAGCGTCTCTCGCGGAATCAATATTGCCTGTCCTGCGCTGAGTGCCCGAATGTTCATCGGGAAGCGCCCGTGCTCCATAAACACGGCGGCGAGCGCCACCCATTCGCCGCGTACAAACTGCCCGAAGACCTTGTCATCCCCCTGATAGGTATGGCGAAACGCCTGTAGTTCACCCTGTTCCACCAGCGGACAGTAGCGCATCTTATCCCCTTCGCGAAACAGTATTTCCCCTGCCTGAAAGCGGATACGACAGCATGCGCGCTGTAATGCGAGCACCACCGCTTCAGGCTCGTTGCGTAGCCACTGATGGGAAAACAGCACCTCGTAATGTTCCTCAGTCGGTAGGGGGATTTTGACAAACGTCATTGGTGCCTCACTCACGGGGTTCTACAGTGTATGACATCAAACGGAAATAATAATCATTTGCTTGTTTTCAGCAAGCACCTGAGCACGGTAATCGCGAGGAGGACGTAAGCATGTCAGAGAAACTGGCGGGACATAAATTTCTGGCGAGGTTAGGTAAAAAGCGCCTGCGCCCCGGCGGACGTGCGGCCACCGAGTGGTTGATGCAGCAGGGCGCTCTAACGCCATCGACGCGTGTTCTGGAAGTGGCGTGTAATATGGGCACCACCGCCATTGAGATGGCGCAGCGTTACGGGTGCGCTATCGTCGGGGTGGATATGGACAAGGCGGCATTACAGCAAGCACGGCACAACATTCTGGCTGCTGGCGTTGAAGGGCGTGTGACGGTGATGGAAGCGAATGCCTTGGCATTACCGTTCCCTGATAACCACTTTGACGTGGTGATTAACGAAGCGATGCTCACCATGTACGCCGACAAAGCCAAGCGCCCGCTGATTCAGGAATATTTACGCGTGCTAAAACCCGGAGGGCGGTTGCTGACCCATGACATCATGCTGCTGCCGCAGGCCTCGGGTGATGTCACGGCGCAGATGCGCGCGGCAATCAATGTCAACGTCCAGCCGTTAACGCTGGCGGGGTGGCGCAACCTGTTTCTTGAAAGTGGTTTCAGCCAGGTGGAGAACGCACAGGGCGCGATGACGTTGATGACGCCGTCTGGCATGATTTACGATGAAGGTTGGGGCGGCGCGGCAAAGATTGTGCGCAACGCGTTGAAGGCGGAAAACCGCGCAACCTTCCTTCGGCTGTTTCGCACCTTCCGCCGCTACCGGCACCAGCTTAACTATATTGCGGTCTGTAGCACGAAATAAGCCACTTACGGGGTCGAAGCGGGAATTTTCTGCGCTTTCCACGCGGTAAGCGCAGCAATACGTCGCCGGTGCAGCTCATCGCGCACGACGATACCCTGAAAACCGTCGGCCACGACTGCGCCACTGGTGACGGCGCAGGCAACGGTGAAGGCCTCGCGCAGGTAGTCGCCTTGCGGATAGGGGAATTCTTCAAAACCGGTGCGGCCACGGGCATCCGCTTCACTGGTGAGCACCAACTTCTCCAGCCGTTCCGGCTTGCGCCACACGTCCAGCGCATCAAACAGCTTCATCAGCGTTTTGGGCTGCAATACCGTTACGGTATGCGCCAGGTCATGATATTCCGCTACCAGCTTAGCCAGGTCGCGCAGCGCATTAGGTACACGTAAGCGCTGGCACAGTCGCTCCACCAGTTTCACCCCCGCCGGGCCGTGTCCGTGGTGACGTGGCCAGAGCGCGGGCGGCGTCAGCGCTTTTCCCACATCGTGGCACAGCGTGGCAAAGCGTACATCGATCTCGGGGGTGAGGCGAGCGGCAATCATCAGGGTCATCAGGGTATGAACGCCACTGTCGATTTCCGGGTGCCATTGTGCCGAGGCTGGTACGCCATACAGATTGTCGATTTCGGGAAACAATACCGCCAGCGCACCGCAGTCGCGCAGCACCTGAAAATAGACGTGAGGCGAGCGGGTTGCCAGCGCCTTTTCCGTCTCTTTCCACACCCGTTCGGGCGTAAGAAACGCCAACTCGCGCTCGCGCGTCATAAATTGCATCAGCGCCAGCGTTTCCTCCGCGATGTGAAAACCGAGATGGGCAAAGCGCGCGGCAAATCGCGCCACGCGCAGTACGCGTAGCGGATCTTCCTGAAAAGCCGGAGAGACATGGCGCAGCAGACGCTGTTGCAGATCGTAACGGCCGTGATAGGGATCCACCAACTCACCCTCTGCGGTTTGGGCGATGGCGTTGATGGTCAGATCGCGCCGCAGCAGATCCGCTTCCAGCGTAACATCGGGTGCGGCATGGCAAATAAAGCCGGTATAGCCGTTACCCGATTTGCGTTCAGTACGCGCTAGCGCATACTCTTCTTTGCTTTCCGGGTGCAAAAAGACGGGAAAATCCCGTCCGACCTGCTGGTAGCCAAGCGCCAACATCTGTCCCGGTGTGGCACCCACCACCACCCAGTCACGTTCTGACACTGGGAGATCGAGTAAGGCGTCCCGCACTGCGCCGCCAACCAGATAACTCTTCAATACAAACTCCTGGCTTTACTCATCCGCTCATTCCCGTGTAAGCGGGAATCTCTTACAGGCCAAACGTATGCCTTCTGCAAGAGGTTCCCGGTCTGCGCCGAGGATGAGGGGAGCACTACGTTAACATAAGGTTAATAGTTACATACCCATCGGCCTGCCGCAATCTATGCCGCAAGCCAATGTGATTTGTGCTGTGGCTTACGCCTTAGCGCATCCAGCGATCGTTTTTCTTTCTGCTGGGGATCAGGTGCGGTAGCAGCAAACCGATCAGCAGACCGATGCCCGCCACGCCACCGCCGTACAGGAACCATTGCAAAATGATTTCCCGTTGCTTGTCATCTAGTTGCACATCGGCTGCATCGACCTTCTTTTGCGCGACAATCAGCTGATTTTTTAAATCCTGATTTTCGTTACGCAGCGCGGTGATGATATTGTCGCTGGCAGACACTTTTTGCTGCATATCGGCAGTACGCTGGTTCCATTCCTGATCGATATTGCCTAACCGTGCGGTGAGGTCGGAGACCTGCTTTTCCAGTTCCGGCACGCGCAGGCACAGGCTGGGCGTTTGACTCAGTTGATTGAGTGGCAGCCACCTGGTGCGCTCTTTGCTATCGCGAATTTGGGCATAGCCAGCATTTTCATTCACGCTGAGCACGGTGACTTCCTCACCGGCATTGAGCGTGCCAATGATGCGGTACTGGGTGCCAGGGCCGGTATGAATATAGGTCGACAGCTCATCGGAGATGTAGCGTTTATCTTCTGCGTGACTCGCCCAACTCAGTGTGAGGCTGACAAAGGTGAAACAAACGAGGCCTAATTTCTTCATAATTTCATCATGTTGCGCGAATGGTTGGGTGATAGTAGAGGCATAAGTCTGACGAGGCAATGGGTAAACCGAAATGAGAACACTCCTATTACCCACGCTGCATTACCTGTCATTGCTGCCCGGTAGGTTTTTTCTGCCGCAGATGTTAGGGGTAAGGTGGTGTAATATATACCCGTCATACTTCAAGTTGCAGGTGCGTTGGCTGCGTTCAGTCACCCGAATCACTTACCTGAGTAAGCGCATCGGGACGCCTTCTCTTGCCGCGTTACGAGACTCATAAATGCGTCTCGCCCTAAGGGGCCAGCGCAAGCGCTGTTCAAAACGTTAACGTTTTGTCCTGCAACTCGAATTATTTAGGGTATAGCAAACATCCATATTTTCCGTCGCTGATGAAGGGCTGTCAGCATCCGACCCGCAGGGTCATGTTTTTTAGATTGAAATGATGATGAGTGAAGAGATCGAACTGAAGTTTATTGTGCATCCGGACATGGCGGCTACGCTGCCGCGCAAACTGACGGCCTGGCAAACTGACTACAGCCATAGCGAGCATCTGGAAGGGCGACTGCTTAGCAACACCTATTATGAAACGGCGGATAACACGCTGCGTCAGTTCGGTATGGGGCTGCGTGTGCGCGGTGAAAACGGCCGGCACGAAATGACGCTGAAAACCGCGGGTACGGTGATCGGCGGGCTGCATCAGCATCCTGAATACAATGTGCCGCTGGCGAATGCCACTCTGGATATACGGTTGCTGCCCGCAGATGTCTGGCCGCCAGAATGCGATGTTGAAGCACTTGCGCAGGCGCTGCATCCACTGTTTAGCACCCATTTTCAGCGTGAGCAGTGGGTTATCGCTTATCACCAAAGTTTGATTGAGATTGCCTTCGATCAAGGGGAAGTTGCCGCTGGTGAATTGAGTGAGCCCATTTTGGAATTGGAGATGGAATTGAAAGCCGGGCAAACCGATGATTTGCTGGCGCTGTCGCAAGAGTTGGCGGAGTGGGGTGGAATGCGCCAGGGCAGCCTGAGCAAAGCGGCCCGCGGTTATCATTTGGCTCAAGGTGCGGTGCCGCGCGAATGTCGGGCGCTACGTATGCTGACGCTGCCTGCAAAGAGCACCATCGATCAGGCGATTGGCGCTGCGCTAGAGCATGCGCTGGCCCACTGGCAATATCATGAAGAGCTGTGGGAGCGCGGTGAACGCAAGGCACGGTTGCAACTGTTGGAAGCCAGTGCGTTGATGCGTGAAATGCTGGTGCTGGTGGGGGGCGCGGTACCGCGCAAAGTGACCACGCTGTTCCGCGCGGCGCTCACCCATCTGGAAGAGCAGGTCGCTCGTGAAACGGATGCCGAGAAGGTGTGTTATGACGCCAACTATCTGAACAGTAAGTTAGTGCTCACCTCATGGTTGGTTAACAACAGCTGGCGTGAACATATGGATAACAAAAGCCGTATGCGCCTAATGGGCTCGTATAAACGCTTTTGTGACGTGATGCTGGATCGCGCCATGGCGGAATTGCGCTCCGTATTTAGTCATCCGCTGGATGCGGAGCACTACCAGCAGCAGTTGGCGCGTTTGCAACGCAACATCAATGCGTTCCTGCTGCTCTCCAGCGCCTATCCGGAAACCACCGTCGAATCCTTTATCGCGCAGTGGCGTGCGCTAGAGCACGCTATCAAGCATCTTCCCGCTTCGGGCGTGGACAGCGTGCTGGAAAATACCCGTCGTCAGGCGGTGGAACAAACGCCGTACTGGTTAAGCAGCGCCAGCGTATAACGTATTATTGTTTCCCGGAGTGCCGGGATTATCAGGGAGTTGCCATGTCTAATTCGCCATTCTCCTCTGCGTTGCCGCCGCTGCTGGCGGAGCAGGGGAAGCTTAAAGTAAAAAATAATTTATTATCAGTTGGTTGCCATAATTTATTGCTCAAAAAACAGGCGACAAAACACAACAAAGCACGACAATACACGACATTTTTATCAAT